>JFJP01005494.1_pt1 | contig 18735 bp, 15 predicted proteins | sample 431651 | NCBI WGS metagenome assembly JFJP01 (sample SAMN02602958, study PRJNA72255) | Microbial mat metagenome, whole genome shotgun sequencing project. | biome: fresh water; feature: sink hole; material: water; isolation source: purple microbial (photo- and chemosynthetic) mats found in...
CCACTTCAACCACTTGGGCTTGTTGATCAGTCGGCATCGGGAATGACAGCGGTGACTTCAATCTCCACCTTGGCGCGATCCTCGATCAGTGCCTGCACCTGCACCGCAGTCATCGCGGCATTGAAGCTCCCGATGATTTCCCGAAAGGCTTTGCCGATTTCGGGGTACGCCGCAACATACTCGCGCTTGTCGGTGACATACCACGTCATGCGGGTAATGTGTTCGGGCTTGGCACCGGCTTCGCGCAGGACTTCCGCCACATTGGTGAGCGCCTGACGCACTTGGCCGGCCATGTCATCGGTGTGGAAGACGCCTTGGGCGTCCCATCCAATCATGCCAGCCACAAACACCATCTGTCCACGCGCCATCACGCCGTTGGCATAGCCGCGCGGGCGGGCCCAGTGGGCCGGTTGAAGAACCTGGGTCATGCTGTGTCTCCTGATAATTTTTGCCACGAAGCGATGCCTTGCACCACGTCCTCGGGTAGGGGGATAGAGCCGTCATGCGCCAGCGACGTGGTCACGATGACAGCCTGTGCGCGCCAGCGCAGCGTGTGCTGGGGCGCCGGCCCGGCGCATTCGATACTGAGCGTGAGCGAACGCCCACCAAGCCGCAACAGGCGCAGATGCAAGGCAATCGTCTCGCCCATGCGGCTGGGCGCTTTGAAGTCGCACTGCAACGATGCCATGGGCAGGCCGAGCCTGCGTGCACCCAAAAATTCGGCGTAGTTGACCCCCAGCGCTTGCGTGAACCAGTCTTCTACCAGCCCGTTGAGCATCACGAAATACTGCGGGTAGAACACCATGCCGGCAGGATCGCAGTCAGAAAAGCGCACCAACCGCTGGACGGTGAAAACGCCTGTTTCTGGGGTGGGGAGAGGCAAACTCGCCACGGTCATACCCCGATGTAACGATGCCAAACATCGGGCTGGGCGGCCAACTGGGACGAGTCGCCCCACCAAACCACTTTGCCACGCTCCAGGATCGTGTGGTGATCTGCCAAGCGAACCAGCCGCTGCACATATTTGTCGATCACCAGAATGCTTTGTCCGGCCTCCTTAAGCGTGGCGAGGCAGCGCCAGATGTCTTCACGAATCAACGGGGCCAAGCCCTCGGTGGCTTCGTCCAGAATCAAAAGATGCGGATTCGTCATGAGCGCGCGGCCAATGGCCAGCATCTGCTGCTCGCCGCCGGAGAGTTGGTTGCCCATGTTGCGCGCGCGTTCCTTGAGTCGAGGAAACAGGTGGTACACGCGTTCCAGGGTCCAGGGGTCACGGCTCGCGCAGCGGTTCGCGCAGAAAGCCAGGAGGTTCTCTTGCACGGACAGTGAGGAGAAGATCATGCGCCCTTCGGGCACCACCGCCATGCCCATCCGGGCAATGCGATCTGCTTGAAGGGCCTCCACGCGCTCACCCAGAAAGCGGATCGACCCGCCCGTCGCCCGGGTGAGACCCAAAATGGAGCGCACCGTCGTGGTCTTGCCCATGCCATTTCGCCCGAGCAGTGTGGTGACTTCACCTGCTCGCATGGCGAAACCAACGCCAAACAAAATCTGGCTGGCACCGTAAGCCGTTTGTAAATCGTCAACTTCCAGTAGTTTTTCCACAAGCGTGTCCTAATGCCGGTTCAGTGCGTGACGGCCTCTGCCACCTCGTCGCCCAAGTAGGCCTGCTTGACCTCCGGGTTGTCCTTGATTTCCTGGGCTGTTCCGGTGGCAATCACCGTGCCGAACACCAGCGCAGAAATCTGGTCGGCGAGGCGGAACACCGCATCCATGTCATGTTCCACCAGCAAGATGGTGACTTCGCCGCGCAGGCTTTGCAGAAGCGCCACCATGTTTTCAGACTCATCAGGCCCCATGCCTGCCATGGGCTCGTCCAACAACAGAAGTTGAGGCTCCAGCGCCAACGCAAGCCCTACCTCCAGTTGACGCTGCTGGCCGTGCGACAAGGCGCCCGACAGGCTGTGCAGTTTCTGGCCCAAGCCCACCCGTTCAGCGACGGCAGCCGCCTGGGCGTAACGCGCGGACTCTGTGCGTGCAGCGCGCCAGAAACGCATGCTGCTGCCACTGCGGGCCTGTACCGACAGCGCAATGTTGTCGAGCACCGAGAGTTTTTTAAAAATGCTGGTGATCTGGTAAGAGCGCACCAAGCCGCGCAACGCCCGCTGGTGCATGGGCACCTGCGTCACGTTCTGGCCCACGAAATACACCTCACCTTCGTCAGGCTGCATGGCGCCGGAGATTTGATGGATGAGCGTCGTTTTACCTGCGCCATTCGGACCAATGAGAGCATGAATACTGCCGCGCTCCACTTTCAATTCGGCCTTATTTGTGGCCACCAGACCGCCAAAGCGTTTGACCAGCTGGTCAATGTGCAGAATCACTTCAGCCATGTCCTGCTCCCTTTTTGGGTGCAAACAAACTGGCAAGTCCACGCGGAGCGACCAGCACCGCGAGCAACAGCACGGCGCCCAGTCCCATTTGCCAATGAATGGTGTAGTGGCTCAGCACTTCTTCAAGCAACAAAAAGAATACAGCCCCCAAGACGCCGCCATACAGATACCCCACGCCGCCCAAGATAACCATGATCATCAACATGCCGGACTGGCTCCACTGCATCAAGGAAGGGCTCACGAACCCGCCAAGATTGGCCATGAGAGCCCCGGCCAGACCGGCCATCGCACCGGCGAGCGTGAAGGCGATCAGTTTGAACCGGTAGACCGGAAAGCCAATCGCGGTCATGCGCGTTTCGTTTTCTCGAATGGCCTGCAATGCGTGTCCGAAACGTGAGTTGAGCAATCGCGCCAACGCCCACAATGAGGCGCCCACCAAGGCCAGCGTCACATAGTAGAAATCGCGGTCACGGGCCAGATCGATGGCGGGCGCCAACCATGAGCGTCCGGCCATACTGAGCCCGTCGTCGCCTCCATAGGTCTTGAGAGACACCGCGAGGAAGTAGAGCATTTGGGCAAAGGCCAATGTGATCATGATGAAATACACACCCTGCGTACGCAGGCTGATGGCACCAATCACAAGGGCAAACAAACCACTGACCACCATGGCCAATGGCCAGGCGAGCCAAGCGTTCACCAGGCCCTCTTGCATTGCAATGGCCACGGTGTAGGCGCCCAGGCCAAAAAAGGCCGCGTGCCCAAAGCTCACCATGCCGCCGAACCCCAGGATGAAGTTCAGGCTGGTGGCCGCCAAGGCAAAAATCAGAATGCGGCTGGCCAAGGAGATGTAAAACTCCAAGCCAAAGGCACTGGCCAGCGGCGGAAACGCCAACAGCGCCACCAGCAGCGGCATGGCCCACCGCCATTGCACCGAATGATCGAGGATGCTGGGGGGAAATGAGGGGGCAGTTGTCATTGCTTCATCAGCCATGGGTAGGGAAGAGACCGCGAGGCTTGAAGAACAAGACCGTGGCCATCAACACATAAATCAGGATGGAGGCGACAGCCGGGGCTGCGTTGGCGGCCGCCTCGGGTGACATCAATTGCGAGAACAGCAGGGGCATGAAGGTTCTCCCGGCGGTGTCCAGCACACCCACAATCAGCGCGCCCAAAAAGGCGCCGCGGATGGATCCAATGCCACCGATGACAATCACCACAAAGGCAAGAATCAGAATGCTCTCGCCCATGCCCACCTGCACCGCCATCACCGGACCCAGCATGCCGCCGGCCACACCGCACAACGCGGCGCCCACCGCAAAAACCATCGTAAAGAGCCGCGGCACATTGACCCCCATCGCCAGGGCCATTTCACGGTTTGCGGCACCTGCACGTACCTGCATGCCCAAGCGGGTACGCGTGATCAAGAGGTACATCAGCAACGCAACGAACAGGCCGACACCGATGATGAACAGGCTATAGGAAGAGTAAAAAAACCCCTCAAACAACTCCACCGGTCCCGACAGGCTCTCCGGCGCGCTCAGCGGCACGGGCTGGGCGCCCCAAATGAGACGCACGCCCTCGTTGCACATCAGCAAAATGGCAAAGGTCCCCAGTACCTGCGAGAGGTGGTCGCGCTGGTAAAAGTGGCGCAGGATGCTGATCTCCAATAGCGCGCCAAACAGCGCTGCGCCCAAAATCCCGATACCCAAACCCCACCAGTAGCTTCCGGTGGCGGCAGCAACTGACGCAATCAGGTAGGCGCCAACCATGTACAGCGAGCCATGGGCCAAGTTGATCATGTCCATGATGCCGAAGACCAGGGTCAGCCCCGCCGCCAGCAAGAACAACATCAAGCCAAATTGCAGGCCGTTAAAGGCCTGCTCCAATAACAACATGGAATCCATGGCGCGGGAGCTCCGGTCGGTGCAGCAGATTTAGGAAGGCATCTTGCACTGGGCGACATAGGCATCCGCGTGGTTCTTCATCACGGTACCCATCATGCGGTTGGTTATGCGTCCTTTGCTGTCCTTGGTGATGACGCGCAGGTGGTAGTCCTGGATGGGGAAGTGGTTGGTGTTGAACTTGAATGGGCCGCGCACCGAATCAAATTTGGCGGCTTTCAGCGCCTTGCGTACAGCCGCCTTGTCATCCAATTTTCCCTTGCTGTCACGCACAGCCGCATCAATCAAGCGTGCTGCGTCATAGCCCTGGGCCGCATACAGGGTAGGCAGGCGGCCATACTCCTTTTCAAACTCTGCAACAAATTTTTTGTTCGCTGCATTGTCCATGTCATGGCTCCATTGACTGGTGTTGAACATGCCCAGCATGGAGTCGCCCACGGCCTTGATCACGTCTTCATCACCCGAGAACCCGGGACCAAACAACATCATGTCCTTGGACAGACCTGCCGCCACAAACTGTTTGATGAAGTTGATGCCCATGCCACCGGGCAAAAAGATGTAAACCGCATCAGCCTTCGAAGCACGCAATTGCGAAATTTCAGTGCCAAAGTTGAGTTGATTAAAGGCTGGCAGTGTCTCCGAGACAATTTCACCCTTGTAGAAACGTTTGAAGCCGTTGATGGCATCTTTGCCCGCGGGGTAGTTGGGCGCAATCAAAGCAACGCGTTTGAAGCCTTTGTCCTGCACCACTTGGCCGGCCGCTTCGTGCAGGTTGTCGTTTTGCCAGGATGCACTGAAAAAGTAGGGGTTACATTGGCTTCCCGCATATTGCGAGGGGCCCGCGTTGGCGCTGACATAAAAGGTTTGAGCAGCGAACGTGGGAGCGCCCACAGCCAGCATGACATTGGTAAACACGATGCCGGTCATGAAATCGACCTTGTCGCGCCTGACCAAGCGGTCCGCCGTCTGCCGCCCGATGTCTGGGCTGGCGTTATCGTCTGCCACAATGATTTCAGCTGGGCGGCCGCCGAGTTGGTTGCCTGCCAACTTCACTGCCAGCTGGAAGCCGTCACGAATATCCACCCCCAGACCTGCGCCGGGACCCGACAACGTGCTGAGCAAGCCAACTTTGACCGGGTCGGCGGTCTGTGCCGAGGCGGCCATGGCAATAGAAGCAGCCACCGCCGCAGCGGCGCGTAAGGTAAAGCGAGATACGGAGATCATAAAAGGCCTTTCGTGGGTTAAGGGAAGCAATTCAATGCACTGGAGAAAAGGGTTTCAGGAATTTCGCAACAGGAACCGCTGCAGTTTTCCGGTCGGTGTGCGGGGCAACCGATCGACGAATTCGATGGCGCGCGGATACTTGTAGGGAGCGATGGTGTTCTTGACGAAATCCTGCAGCGCCTTGGCCATGTCGGCACTGCCGCTGTGGCCTGCGCCCAAAACAACAAAGGCCTTGACAATTTGCCCGCGCTCTTCGTCGGGAACCCCCAGAACGGCGCATTCGGCAACAGCGGGGTGCAACATCAGACCCTCTTCGACCTCGGGTGCTGCAATGTTGTAGCCCGCAGAAACAATCATGTCATCGGTGCGGGATTGGTAAAAAAAGTAGCCATCCTCATCCATCCGGTAGGCGTCGCCCGTGATGTTCCATCCGTTTTTGACGTAGGTCTGCTGTCTCGCGTCGTTCAGGTAGCGACAACCCGTGGGCCCTCTCACGGCAAGCTTGCCCACCGTGCCCGGGGCAACGGGATCGCCCTTGTCATCCACCACGCGCGCCTCATAGCCTGGCACCACTTTTCCGGTGGCCCCGGCGCGGGCGTTGCTCTCGTCGGCAGAAATGAAGATGTGCAGCATCTCGGTCGCACCGATTCCGTCGATCAATTCGATGCCTGTGGCCTCGCGCCAAAGGGTGCGGGTGGACGCGGGCAAAGCCTCCCCTGCCGAGACACACTGGCGCAAACGGGTCGCGCGCACCTCATCGCCGCGCGCGGCAAGGCTGCGGTAGGAGGTGGGTGCCGTGAACACGACGGTGGCACCAAAGTCGCGTATGCCGTCTAGCAACTGGGATGGGCCCGCTCTTTCCAGCAAAACCGTAGACGCGCCGATGGCCATGGGAAACAGCACCAATCCACCCAGTCCGAAGGTAAATCCCAAGGGCGGGCTGCCAATAAAGACATCTTCCGCGGTCGCCTTCAGCACCGAGCGTGGCCAACAGGCGCATATCGCCATCACGTCGCGATGGAAGTGCATGGTGGCTTTGGGCACACCTGTCGTACCACTGGTAAAACCAATCAGGCAAGTGTCGTCGGCTGCGGTGTCCACATTCTCAAACTTGGTGGACCTTGACTGCATCACCACATCCAAGTGCTCAGCATCTGAGCCGTTGAAGTAGCGGATTTGGTCCAGGCCCGGGGTCTCTGAGGCGGCGCCCTGAAGTTCGGGGGCCAGGCTGGCATGGCACAGCGCATGGCTGATCTTCGCAATCTCCAATATGGGCATGAGCTCCTTGGCACGCAGCAGGGGCATGGTGGCCACCACAATGCCACCGGCTTTGACGATGCCAAACCAACAGGCGACCATCATGGGCGTGTTGGGGGAATGCAGCAACACACGGTTGCCGGGCACCAACCCCATGTCTTGCACCAGGACGTTGGCTATCTGGTTGGCGCGCTCCCAAAGATCCTGGTAGGTCCAGCTGTCGTTGGGACCTCGCACACACAGGCGTTGCCCCCGCCCTTCGCGCACATGCCGATCCAGCAGCTCGGTGGCGCAGTTCAGTTGCTGCGGGAATTGCAGCTCCGGCAACGTGAACAGAAAGTCTGGTTGTTGGGCTTTGGGCGGCAAGTTGTCACGCGCAAATGTATCGGTGTGGGCAGTGGGCATGGTGCGTCTCCGGGGCCTGGGTTGACTGACCTACTTGAGGGCCCTGTGGCCCACATCCTTGAGCAACTCGCGGGCGATGATCAGTTGCTGGACTTCGGTTGCGCCTTCGTAGATGCGCAGCGCACGAATTTCCCGGTACAGACGCTCCACAGGGACCTCGCTGACGACGCCCATGCCTCCCCACATTTGCACGGCGGCGTCGATCACTTGCTGCGCGCCTTCGGTGCTGACCATCTTGGCCATGGCCGCTTCCTTGGTCACGTTCTGGCCTTGGTCACGCTGCCATGCCGCGCGGTAGACCAGAAGCGCAGAGCTGTCGATGGTGGTGGCCATTTGCGCCAGCTTGGCCTGTGTGAGTTGGAAGTCAGCCAGCGTTTGCTTGAACATCTTGCGTGTGGTGGCGCGATGCAGCGCCTCATCCAGCGCGCGACGCGCAAAGCCCAGCGCAGCTGCAGCCACCGAGGTGCGAAACACATCGAGTGTGCGCATGGCCACCTTGAAACCCTCGCCGGCCCCGCCGACACGCTGTGACAGAGGGATGCGGCAATTGTCAAAACGCAGCGTCCCCAGCGGGTGGGGCGCCATCAGGTTGATGCGCTCGGAAATGCTGAAGCCTGGCGTTGTCGCGTCCACGATGAAGGCACTGATGCCGCGCGCGCCTTCGGCTTCACCGCTGCGGGCAAACACCACGTAAAAATCGGCGATTCCACCATTGGAAATCCAGGTCTTGGAACCATTGAGGACCGCAAAGTCTCCCTCCAATCGGGCACTGCACTGCATGGCGGCCACGTCCGATCCGGCATCGTGCTCTGACAGTGCGAAGGCAGCAATGGCCTCTCCGGCGGCAACACGCGGCAAATACGCCTTCTTTTGTGCATCAGTTCCCGCCAGGCTGATGGCGCCCGATCCCAGACCCTGCATGGCAAAGGCAAAGTCAGCCAGCCCATTGTGGCGGGCCAGGGTCTCGCGGATCAGACAAATACTGCGGGTGTCAATGGCATCCCGTGCACCGCCGTGGGCAGCCCCGCCCACCGCATGTTTGAGCCAACCGCCTTGGCCCAGTTGGCGTACCAGGGCGCGGCACTCCGCATCCACATCGCTGCCATGCTGGACCACGTTGTCGGCCGCCCAGGCGTCCAGCGTGTGCGCAAGTGTGCCGTGGCGCTCTTCAAAAAAGGGCCATTGCAGGTAGGTGGCATCGCTCATGGTCAGTTACCTTGGAACACGGGTTTTTGCTTCGCCACAAAAGCCTGGTAGGCGCGATTGAAGTCCTCCGTCATCATGCAAATCGCCTGGGCCTGAGCCTCGGATTCGATCGCCTGATCCACCGACATGCTCCACTCTTGATGGAGCATGGTCTTGGTCATTCCATTGGCAAAGGTGGGGCCGTCCGCCAGATTTCGCGCCCAGGCGTGGGCTTCCTCTGCAAGATTTTCGGGGTCGACCAACCGGTTCAGAAAACCGCTCCGCTCAGCCTCTTCACCGCCAATCGAGCGTCCGCTGTACAGCCAATCGCTGGCACGACCTTGGCCAATGATGCGTGGCAGCATGGCGCAGGCCCCCATATCGCATCCTGCCAAGCCCACACGATTGAAGAGGAAAGCGGTCTTGCTGCGGGGGGTACCCAACCGCAGGTCCGAGGCCATGGCCATGATGGCGCCAGCGCCGGCGCAGATGCCGTCGATCGCTGCAATGATGGGCTGCGGACAGGCGCGCATGGCTTTGATCAAGTCGCCCGTCATGCGCGTGAACATGAGCAACTCTGGCATTGCCAGTTGCATCAGCGGTCCAATGATTTCGTGCACATCTCCACCCGAGCAGAAATTGTTGCCCGCCCCATGCACCACCACCACATGCACATCCGTGGCAAACCGAAGTTGGGTGAACAGGTCCCGCAGTTCAGCATAGGAGTCGAACGTCAGCGGGTTTTTTTTCTCTGGGCGGTTCAATGTGATGGTGCCCACCCCCGCCTCGCATGCCCACTGGAAATGCCGTGCCTGGTAGGTGGCGAAGTTTTTTCGGTTACCCGCCAGCAGCGCGGGGTCGATCACGGCAGAGGTGTGGTTCGTGGTCATAGAGCGTCTCGCAACGGGGTACTCAGGTGGTTTGAATGGGCGTGGAAGGCAGGGCGACCGACTGCTTGTCCAACACATGCACGCGCAGGTTGCCCAGTTGTTGGTACATCTGCGCCATGGCCGGCGCGTGGAGGCACTCGAACAACTCCAGGATCCATTGCTCATGCGCCTGCGCCATGGTCTCGAACACCTGCCGGCCCCTGGGTGTCAGGCACACGATCCAGGAACGGCGGTCTGTGGGGCTGCTGGAGCGCACCACCAAACCGTCACGCTCCAGTTCGTCGGTCATACTGGTCACATTGGCGCCCGTGACCATCAGATAGCTGGAGAGGTCTTTCATGCGCAAACCATCGGGGATCCGGTAGAGCTGGGCCAGATAGTCGAAACGGGGCAGGCTGGTGTCAAACTGCATGCGCAATCTGCGGCGAATTTCGGTCTCGATCTGGTTGGTGCTGGACAGCAATCGGAGCCACAACTTCAGGGCTGCATGGTCTCCCTTGGCGCTGCGTGCCTCGTAGCCCAGTTCATCGGCGGCGTTGAGCAAGTCGAGGTTGGCGTCTTTTTTCACGGCGCTCTCAATTCATGACTTCGCCACCGCTCACGGCGATGGACTGCCCGGTCACCGAGGCTGCGGCGTGGCCGCTTAGCCACAGCACCGCATCGGCAACCTCTTCAGGCTGAACGATGCGCCCTTGCGGGTTGCCTGCCGAGAACTCGGCGCGCGCCTGGGCTTCGCTGCGACCGGTTTTGGCGACCACGTTGGCAATGCCCGCGCGCAGGATGTCGGTTTCTGTGTAGCCGGGACACACCGCGTTCACCGTGATGCCTTTTTTCGCGTACTCCAAGGCCAACGCCCGGGTGAGGCCCACCACCCCGTGCTTGGCCGCGCAGTAGGCAGCCACATAGGCGTACCCCGTGAGTCCTGCCGTGCTCGCCACATTGATGATGCGGCCCCACTGGGCGACCAGCATGTCTGGCAAGGCAGCCTGGGTGCAGTTGAAAGTGCCCGTCAGGTTGACCGACAGCATCTGCTGCCACTGGGCGGCGTCTGTCTTGATGAAGGGGGCGCTGTGCGCCAGCCCTGCGTTGTTCACCAGAACCTGAATCGGCCCAAACTGGGCCTTTGCCTCAGCAAATGCTGTTGCAATTGCCTCGCTATCAGTCACATCGGCCTCCACGGCTTGTACGCGGCCAGGATGCCGCGCTGCCACCGCTTGCAATGCGTCCAGCCGACGACCGATGATGGTGACGCGCAAACCGGCTTGCACCAGCGTGCTGGCAATTGCTGCACCAATGCCGCTCCCGCCACCTGTGACCAGGGCATGTCGTGCGGTAGTTTTTTCGCTGACGGAATTCATGCCTCGGCCGCACGCGTTGGGGACTGCGCAAGCAGGGCGGCCTGCGCCTTTTCGCGCTGAAAGTTGGCCTCCATTTGCGGTTTCCCGGACCGGTATTGCTTGGGCCAGGGCTGCGGCGTGTAGCCGATTTTGGCCGCCTCTGTCAGCGTCCAGGCCGGGTTTGCGAGGTGCGGCCTGGCAATGGCACACAGATCGGCGCGCCCCGCAGCAATGATGCTGTTGACGTGGTCGGCCTCGCTGATGGCCCCCACCGCGATGGTCGGAATACCCGCTTCCTGACGAATGCGGTCAGAAAACGGCGTCTGGAACATGCGGCCGAAAACCGGTCTTTCTTTCTTGCTGACCTGGCCCGATGAACAATCGATCATGTCGGCGCCCACGGCTTTGAAGGCTTTGGCGATGTCCACCGCATCCGTCGGCGTGATGCCACCCTCGACCCAGTCGTGGGCCGAAATGCGCACCGAAATGGGTTGGCTGGCAGGCCATGCGGCGCGCACCGCCACAAACACTTCCAGCGGATAGCGCAAGCGGTTTTCCAAGCTGCCGCCATATTCATCGGTGCGGGTATTGGTCAGGGGTGAGATGAAACTGGAAAGCAGGTAGCCATGGGCGCAGTGCAGTTCCAGCCAGTCCACGCCGGCGTCGGCGGCTGCCTGCGTGGCCGCAACAAATTGCGCCTTGACGGCATCCATGTCCGCGCGCGTCATCGCGCGCGCGCTTTGGCTGATGCCCTCCAAATACTGGTAGCTGGAGGCCGCCATGATGGGCCAGTTGCCGCTCTCCAGCGGCTGGTCGATGCCCTTCCCCTCCCACGGCACACAGGTGGAGGCCTTGGCACCCGCGTGGCCAATCTGCATGGCAAACTTGGCGTCGCTGTTGGCATGAATCCAATCGGCGATGCGTTTCCAGGCTGACTTCTGTGCGTCGGTGTAGATGCCCGGGCAGCCTGGTGTGATGCGGCCTTCTGGGGATACACACGTCATCTCGGCAAACACCAGGCCAGCCCCGCCCATGGCACGGGCTCCCAAGTGCACCAAGTGGTAGTCACCAGCGACGCCATCCTCTGCCGAGTACTGGGCCATGGGGGATACCACCACGCGATTTTTCAGTGTGACGCCGCGTGCGGTGTAGGGGGTGAACATGGGAGGCGGCGCCGGCAGTTTGTCAGACACCGCCAGACCCGCGCGCTGCGCAAACCAGCGTTCAAAATCACCCAGCCACTGGGCATCGCGCAAACGCAGGTTTTCATGGCTGATGCGCTGGCTGCGCGTGAGCATGGAATACATGAACTGCGGCCCATCCAGTTGGTCGCAGTAGCGCGCTCCACACACCTCAAACCACTCCATGGCATTCCAGGCAGCGTTTTGCAAGCGCAACACATCGATATTGCGGGCCGCTTGGTACTTTTCCAGCACCACGGGAATGGCCTCCCGTGTCTGCCCCTCTGCGCGGAACAAGTTCGCCAATACGATGGCATCCTCAATGGCCAGTTTGGTACCGGAGCCAATGGCGAAGTGGGCCGTGTGCACCGCGTCCCCCATGAGGACCACATGGCTGTTGCCATTGAAGTGCGACCACTGCTCGCACTTGACCCGCTGAAAGTTGAGCCAAGCTGACCCGCGCAGGTGACGCGCGTTGGTCATGAGCTTGGCGCCCCCCAGCGTGCCAGCAAAGATCTTTTCGCAGAAGGCGATGGATGCTTCCTGGTCCGCGCCATCCAGCCCATGCGCCAGCCACACGTGCTCAGGGCATTCAACAATGAAGGTGGTGGTGCTTTCATCGAATTTGTAGATGTGGGCCTGAAACCAGCCGTGCTCTGTCTTCTCGAAAGCGAAAGTAAACGCATCAAACAGCTTGTGGGTGCCCAGCCAGATAAAGCGGTTGGGCCGCACCACGATGTCGGGCTTGAAGATGTCCTGGTACTTGCTGCGGATGCGCGAGTTGATTCCGTCACTGGCGATCACCAGATCGGCATCGGGGTATTGCGTGTCGCTCTCCACATCGGCCTCGAACTGGAGCACCACGCCAAGCGCTTCGCAACGCGCTTGCAAAATGTTGAGTAGTTTCTTGCGGCCAATCCCGACAAAGCCATGACCACCAGAGCGGATGCGCTGCCCCTTGAACTCCAGTTCGATGTCGTCCCAGTGGTTGAACGCATGCTGGATCTCAGCGGCCGTTTCGGGATCGTGGATACGCATGTTGTCCATGGTGGCGTCGGAAAACACCACACCCCACCCAAAGGTGTCGTACGGCTTGTTACGCTCAACCACCATGATGTCGTGCGCCGGATTCGCCTGCTTCATCAGCAGCGCGAAATACAGTCCGGACGGGCCACCACCTATGCACACGATCTTCATCACATCTCCTAGGGTTGCCAGTTGCTGCCGCTCTTTTGACAGCGCGGTTTTACTTTAAACACTAATGATTTAAAAGTAAAGCATGTTGTTGGGATCCATGCCATTTGGCCCGTGCGCTACGAACCACGCGCAGCCACGGTACGAGCAAGACCCCTTCGCACCCGATGACGCTGCACTGAGTGCGCTGGGCCGATTCACTTTGTCTTTCTGACCTGGGGTCGCACGGCAGACGCACCAAGGCTTGCAGTACTGCCGCTCTTGGAACCGCTCACTCGATCACTTAGCGGCCTTCGCGCCGAAGGTGTCGAGCCGTGTCAATTTGCGATGCTGCGGTTTCGACGCGCCTGGCAAAGTCTTGCTTGAGGGGCGACGTCAACCGACGCTCCCGGGGCAACTGCTGAGCGACCCATCGCACCGCCGCCCGGCACGACTCACAGAGCCACTCGGTTGAGGTGACCAGGTGCATTGGCGGGCCGGCGCGCAAGGTCGGGCTGGAGCGTGGCTGCGGCCGCCGAGCGAGGCGTTGTTGCAGCAGCCTCTCACCCCATCGGCAACAGCAGCGCCTTCACATCGTCCTGGGTGAACAGCGGCTGCTTGCGGGCGGCGGCACCGCTGTAGAGCTCGCGAGCGAGTTCTGCCTTGCGTTCTTGCAGCGCCAGAATGCGCTCTTCGATGGTGCCTTGGGCCACCAGTTTGATCACCCACACGCTTTGGGTTTGGCCGATGCGGTGGGCTCGATCGGTGGCCTGGTTTTCGGCGGCGGGATTCCACCAGGGGTCGAAGTGAATCACGGTGTCGGCCTGCGGCAGGTTCAACCCCACGCCACCGGCCTTCAGGCTGATGAGAAAGATCGGTACCTCGCCACGGGTGAAGCGGCTGATGACCTCGTCGCGCTTTTGCGTCTGGCCGGTGAGCTTGACCCAGGTCAGTTTGCGCTGGCGCAACTCGTCTTCGATCAGGCTGAGCATGGAGGTGAACTGCGAGAACAACAAGATGCGCCGCCCCTCGGCCAGCATCTCGGGCAGCAGCTCCATGAGCTGCTCCAGCTTGGCCGAGGTCTTCACTTTGGCCGCAGCCGCGGTTTTCACCAGCCGTGGGTCGCAGCAGACCTGGCGCAGCTTGAGCAGCGCGTCCAGGATGGCGATTTGCGATTTCGCCAGACCCTTGTCGGTGATGGCCTGGCGCACGGCTTTTTCCATGCTCAGGCGGATGGTCTCGTACAGGTCGGCCTGCTTTCCGACCAGCTCAACCGACATCACCGTCTCGACCTTGGGCGGCAGCTCGCTGGCCACCAGCTGCTTGGTGCGCCGCAAGATGAAGGGGGTGAGGCGGGCGCGCAGCTGGGCCAGGCGCGTCGCGTCGCCGTGCTTTTCGATCGGGTGGCGAAAGCGCTGGGCAAAGCGCGCCTGACTGCCCAGAAAACCGGGCATCAGAAAATGGAACAGGCTCCAGATTTCGCCCAGATGGTTCTCGATCGGGGTGCCCGACAGGCAGAGCCGGTGGCGTGCGTTGAGTTCGCCCACCACCTGCGAGGCCTGGGTGGCGGCGTTTTTGATGTTTTGCGCCTCGTCGAGCACCACCAGGTGCCAGGCTTGCGCCAGCCAGCGCTCCCGGTCGCGGTGCAGCAGCGAGTAGGGTGTGACCACCAGATCGGCCTGGGCCATGTCGGTGGCGTGGCCGTGGCGCTCGGCGCCGTGCAGCACCAGGCAGCGCAAACCAGGACAAAAGCGCGCGGCCTCGCGCTGCCAGTTGCCCAGCAGACTCACGGGCACCACCACCAGCGCGGGGCGGTCGAGCCGTCCGGCCTCTTTTTCGCACTGAATGTGGGCCAGTGTTTGCAAGGTTTTGCCCAGCCCCATGTCGTCGGCGAGGATGCCGGCCAGGCCGTGGCTGCGCAAAAACTGCAACCAGTCCAGGCCCTGCTGCTGGTAAGGGCGCAGCTCGGCGCGCAGGCCTGCGGGCAGCGGTGTGGTGGGCAAAGCGGTTTGGCTTTTGAGCCGCTCGGCCAGTTCGCTCAGGGCTTGCGCGGCTTGCCAGACCACGCCTTCGCCCAGCGCCACGCGGGCGCGCAGGGCGTCGATCCGCGACAGACGCAGGGCGTCGGCGTTGAAGTCTTTGGCGCGCTCGTCAAACAGCTCCAGCAGGCCATCGAGCCAGGGCTTGAGCGGCGCGGTGGCCACGCGGTAAAACCCCTGGCCGTCGGGTGTGGGCAGATACAGGCTCTCCGGCCAGACCGGCTCGGGGCCTTGCTCCGCCTGGCGCAACTCGGCAATGATTTGCGGCAGGGCGGGCAACAGGTTGATGCGTTGGCCGTCGACCTCCAGGCCGAGTGAGAGGTCGAACCAGGCCGAGGTTTCGGCGTCGCCCTGGGCCGACATGTCCACCAGCAGATCGCCCGCCGGGCGCACCCAGTGGCGCAGGTCGGCATCCATCTCGACGATGAACCCCGCGTCGCGCAGCGGCTGAAACTGCGCTTCGGCCCAATGCAGCCAGCGCGTGGGGTGAACGCGCTCAGACATCACAAAGATGCCGTCCTCCAGCAGCTGCAAGTCCAGCTCGTTCAAGCGCTGCAGCGCTTCGGCCTCGCTGGTGAGATCGCGTTGCAAGAGCAGTCTTTCGCCGTCGTCACGCTCAAAGACCACCGGGTTTTGTTCGTGCGGCCACCAGTCCTGACAGCCTTCGTAGTCAAAGTCCAACTGCACGAAAAGCGCAGGGTGATCGCTGGGCGCATCGGGTTCCAGCACAGGCTGGCGGGAAAGGTGCAGCCGCCACAGCGGCACACCGCCAACGCGCCGCATGGTGGGCAACACCGGGGGTGGTGCCACCGCAGCGCCGAGGCGGCGCAGCAGCGCCACCGGGTTTTTTTGCATCACGTGCAGCGGCAGCGCGGGCGCTTCCAGCAGTGCCCGGGCCTGCGCGTCGCCACCGCCGGCCACCGGCCCACAAACGTGGCGGGTGGGGTCGAGGTAGAGCATGGGCTGGTTGGCGCACAACACCGCCTGCGGCGCTGAGAGCTGCGGCTGGAGCTGCCACAGACTGTCTTCAGGCGCGCTGCCCGCTCGCTCCACCCAGTGCCAGGAGAGCGCAAGCGGCGGACCCCAGGCCATCGGCTCGCCGATGCCGCCGCCCTCTTCGCGCCAGAACAGGCGGCCGGTGGCGGCGGCCCGCTCCAGCACCATGGCGGCGGCCACCGTGTTGAGGCGCCAATCGTCTGGCGCACCGTAGCGGTAGAGGTCGCTCGGGAGAGCGCCCAGCAGGGCCAGGATGTCGTGATCGGGCTCGGTCAGTTCTACCTTGTGGCTGTAGCCGGAGGCGGCAAGGAAATAGCTAGGCGACACGGGTCGGGGCTTGGCCCACCCGCCCTTGACCTTGGTGGACGACGCCCCCAGCGCGATGCGCAACAGCGGTTTCGCTGACGCCTGAGCGGGCTGAGACTGCAAGGTGTCCAGGCGCAGCAGGTAGATGGGTGACATCACCATTTCCCGAGCGCGCCCCAGCCCAAACGGCGCGCCGCGGTGAGCGTTTTCCCCCGGCATCGATTCGCTGGCCTGTAGCCAGCGCTCGGCCTGCACGGTTTGCGCCTGGCGAAGTCGCTGCTCAGCGGCCAGCGCTCTTTGGCGCTCCAACTCCGCGGCCTGTTGCGCTCGCTCCTCTGGCGTGAGCGCTGGCGCGCCCGCTTCGGGCACGCCACCGATCAGGCGCTCGCCCTGGTAGGCCAACTTGATCAGCAGCGCCACCGCATGTTTGCACTGCGCGTCCACCGGGCAATCGCAGCGGCTGGACCAGCGGTCCACGGTTTGGCCGTCTGGCATGAGGTACAGATCCACCAGCACCCGGTACGGCGAACGCAGCGATCCCTGCACGCTACCCGTCAAGCGCCAGTGGTCGGGCTTCGCGCTTGGGCCTGGCTCGCCCGCAAGGGTGAGCACCTTTTGCCCGCGGTACAACTGCAATGCCCGGGCCACGGTGGCGGGATCGGTCAGCTCAAACAGAGACGGAAGTTGGAACCACATAGAGGGGAGGTAAAAACGCCACGGCCGAGCGACGCGCGCAGCCCGAAGAGCGACAGGACTTACGCAAAATCGCCGTGGCGTTGTTGCTTCGCCTTGCCGTAGGTTCGTACTGTCTGCAGCTTCGCGCCTAGCCCTGACGGCTTTGCGTAAGTGCTGATTGAATTGAAATTCGGCCCAATTGTGCCGTGCAGCGATCGAACGCCGGGGGCCGTGACGCCACCACGCCGCTCAACCGGGCGCCAACGCAATCACCCGCCGCGCCGGCTTCTCGGCCCGCGCCCGCAGCTGCCCGCAACCGCCGTCCACATCCTGCCCGGCCGACTGGCGCAGCTTGGTGAGGATGCCGCGCCGGTGCAGGTGGCGGGCAATGGCCGCGGCTTTTTCCCAGCTCGGGCGGGTGAAGGGCATGCCGTCCACTGCGTTGAACGGGATCATGTTGAGGATGGCGTATTTGCCTGTGAGCAGGCGCACGATGCCGTCGAGCTCGTCATCGCCGTCGTTGATGCCGTCGAGCAGCGTCCACTGGTACTGAATGGGGTAGTCGGTCGCGCGGGCGTAGGCCTCACCGGCTTGCACGAGTTCTTCGGGCGACAAACGCGGCGCGCGCGGCAGCAGGCGTTCGCGCAGCTCGGCTTTGGTGGTGTGCAGCGACAGCGCCAGCGCCGGCTTGACCGGGCCACGCGGCAGGGCCTCGAACACGCGCGGGTCGCCCACGGTGGAGAACACCAGGTTTTTGTGGCCGATGTTGCCCACGGTGCCCAGCAGCTCGATGGCTTCCATCACGTTGTCCAGGTTGTGCGCGGGCTCGCCCATGCCCATGAACACCACCTTTTTCACCGGCCGCAGGCTGCGCGCCAGCGCCACCTGCGCCACGATCTCGGCGCTGCCCACCTGGCGAATCAGACCGGTGGTGCCCGTCATGCAAAACACACAGCCGACCGCGCAACCGATCTGGGTCGACACACAAACGCCGTCGCGCGGCAGCAGCACGGTCTCCACCATCTGGCCATCGGCCAGCTTCACCAGCAGCCGCGCCGAACCATCCTCGGCCGGATGCGCGGAGGCCAGCGTGGCCAGCGCAGTCAGTTCGCGCTCCACCGCGGGCAGCTCGGCCACCAGGGCCGCGGGCAAAAAATGCTCCAGCGTCCGCCGGCCGCTGCGCTGCGGCAAGGCCTGGCTCCACAGGCGCAACACGCGCTGCTGGTGGCGGGGATTGGCGCCCAGCGCCCGAAGGCGCTGGCGCAAGGATTCGATGCGCATGGGCGGCATTGTCTCTCCCCCGCGCCGCGCCGGCCGTACGGTGCTGGCTCAAACCCGCGCCGGCATGGCCGCCACGGGAGCGCTTGCAAGCGGTCTGCGTTGCCACGGCGGACAATGGTCTCCGCCAATCAGGAACCCAGCTTGAACACACCATGAAAACGCTTCAATTCATTCAACGCAACCCGCAGCGCCACTGGGTGGGCAACGGCTTTCCGGTGCGCAGCGTGTTTTCCTACAACGACCGGGCCGAGCTGTTTTCGCCGTTTCTGCTGCTCGATCACGCAGGCCCGACCCGCTTCGAGCCCACCACCGAGCGCCGCGGTGTGGGCGTGCACCCGCACCGGGGCTTTGAGACGGTGAGCATCGTCTACCACGGCGAGGTGTCACACCGCGACTCCAGTGGCGGCGGCGGCACCATCGGCCCTGGCGAGGTGCAGTGGATGACGGCCGCCGCCGGCATCGTGCACGAGGAGTTTCACGGCGAAGGCTATG
>JFJP01044505.1_pt1 | contig 18732 bp, 12 predicted proteins | sample 431651 | NCBI WGS metagenome assembly JFJP01 (sample SAMN02602958, study PRJNA72255) | Microbial mat metagenome, whole genome shotgun sequencing project. | biome: fresh water; feature: sink hole; material: water; isolation source: purple microbial (photo- and chemosynthetic) mats found in...
GAGCATTCTCTGATAACCAGCCTGATTACAGCTGGATAAGGCCATACGAGGTAAAGACTTTCAAACAATACTGGTACCCTGTGAAAGATATTCAGGGATTTAAAAACGCCAATCTTAACGGGGCGGTCAACCTTGAAAAACGAGAAGGAAATAATGTTTTCCTCGGATATTATTCGACTCAGAAAATTACATCTGCCAGAATTCTCCTTAAAAGAAAAGGTGAAATTATTTTCGAGAAAACTATGGAAGTTTCTCCGGAGAGAACTTTTACGGGCACAATTAAAATTGATGGCACATTTGATATAACTGACCTCTCGACAGAGATGATAAACACTCTTAATAATGAGGTGCTTATTGCGTATCAGCCAGTGGTTAAGAAAGAGCCAGGCACATTACCCGAAACCGTGAAAAGACCTGCCCTGCCAAAAGATATTACCACTGTTGAAGAACTTTATCTTACAGGAAGCAGGATCCTTCAGTTTTATAATCCGACTTTGAATGCAATGGATTATTTTGATGAGGCTCTGAAACGCGATCCAAATGATATCAGGACCAATACCGCAGTTGGAAATATCCATCTTAAAAACGGTGAATATAAACTCGCAAGAAACTTCTTTAGTAAGGCAATTAACAGACTTACAAAAGATTACACAAGGCCTTCTGCATGCGAACCACTCTATCTGCAGGGACTAACCCTTAAAGCTCTTGAACTTTACGATGAAGCTGTTGATACGCTATACAGGGCAACCTGGGATTATTCCTGGCATTCCGCTGCTTATCTCGAACTTGCCAGAATCTCATGCCTGAGAGGAGATTTTAATAAAGCCCTTGGTCAGGTTAATGAATCACTTAAAACAAATTCAGTTAATAACAGTGCTTTAAATCTGAAAGCATCAATCCTCAGAAACCTTGGTGATAATGGGAATGCAGGAACTGTTCTTGCAGCGTTAACTGCACATGATCCTCTTGACTTCAGAGCAGCTAATGAGAATTATCTTATTGCGCTGAAATCGGGCAATATTAAAAAGAGTGAAGAACTTCTGGCCTCTCTCACCCGGAGAATGAGGGATTTTGATGAGAATTATCTTGAACTGGCAGCCGGCTATATGAATGACGGACTCTTTGCCGAGGCAGAAGATGTTCTTCTCAGATATAAGGGAGAGGATCAGATGGTTAATTATTATCTGGGTTTCATTTCCGATAAGAAAGGGAAAAAAGCGGATGCTGAAAAGTATTTCACCGGAGCATCTGCTATGAGTATAGATTATGGTTTCCCTTTCCGCCTTGAGGATGTAAAGATTCTGAACTGTGCACTTTCTTATAACAAATCTGATGCAAAACCATACTATTATCTGGGGAACCTTTTATATGATAAACAACCACAGAATGCTATCGGGTACTGGGAATCAGCTGTAAACCTTGATCCAGCTTTAAGCACTGCCTGGAGAAATCTGGGATGGGGATATTACCAGTATACACACGACCTCGAAAAATCAATTAGTGCCTACGAAAAAGCATTTGAATCAAAGAAGGATGAACCTCTGTATTATGCAGAACTTGATCCTCTTTACGAGATGAGCAACACACCAATCGGTAAGAGAGCAAAACTGTTTGAAGGCCGGAATGATGTTGTAAAACAACGCGATGACTCATTTGTCAGGGAGATTATAGTCCTCAATCTGGCGGGACAATCTGATAAGGCTGTTGAATATCTGAGCAAGAGCAATTTTCATTTCCGCGAAGGAAGCTCAAGAGTCAGGGATATAACTGTTGATGCAAATATTCTTCTTGGAAGAAAATATATGGAAGATAAAAAATATAAAGAGGCTCTTGAGCAGTTTCTGGCTGCTGTTGAGACACCTGAAGCAGCAGGACCCGGACGCAGATCGGGAGATATGAGAAGTCCTCAGATTAATTATTTCATAGGTTTGGCATACGAGGCATTGGGAAATAAGTCAAAGGCAAAATCATATTTTACTCTTTCAAGTGAACAGGCAATAAGAGGAACCGGTTATGTGAATTATTATCAGGGACTTAGTTTCTTAAAGCTAAACAACAAAGCAAAGGCTGAAGCGATTTTCAATTCGATGATAGAGGAAGGAAACAAACGGATAAAGCAGGGTGAAGAGATTGATTTCTTTGCGAAGTTCGGGGAACGTGAAGCAGAAAACATTCAGTTATCAAACGCCTGGATGTACAAAGGTCTTGGTTATAAGGGTCTTGGAGATATTAAGGCAGCAACTGAAAACCTTACCAAAGCGGTCGAATTGTCAGCCAGCAATTTATGGGCAAAGAATGAATTATGAAGAGAAAGCCGGTTAGGACAACATTATTCTAAACCGGCTTTACCTCTCCGGGTTTTATTGCTACCATGGTCAGTATACCTGAAACAAGAAGAGATCCTGCCATGAAAATATAGGATGCTCCAAATCCTCCTGTTGTGCCATTGAGGTACCCAACTATATAGGCCCCGACAAATGAGCCTAAGGCACCCAGACTGTTAATCAATGCGATAGCACCTGCTGATACGTTTCTTGGAAGCACTTCAGTAATCACAGCGAAGAATGGTCCGTATGGTGCGTACATTGCTCCGCCCGCTATAACCAGCAAAGTATAGGAGAGCCAGAAGTTGCTTGTGCCAATAAGGTAAGATCCATAGAAAGCCAGTGAGCCAATTAAAAGAAAAGGCCAGATAAACGATTTTCTTTTCAGTGTTTTATCAGAGAAATAAGAAGCAGTTAACATTCCGATTATTGCCAGCAGATAAGGGACTGATGCCAGCCACCCGGTTTTTACGATATTTGAGTCAGGAGCTGCATTTATTATAGACGGCAGCCACATAACAAAACCATATACGCCGATACACCATAAGGCATACTGCAGACAAAGAAGAATAACAACCCTCGATCTGAATGCTACCGAGTAGTTTTTAACAGGTTTAATATCCAGCTGCTCTTTATCAAGTTGTACCTGTAAATCACTCTTTTCCTCATTTGTCAGCCATTTGGCATCTGCAGGTCTGTCAACAACAAGTTTCCACCATAAGAATGCCCATATAATTGCCGGCAGGCCTTCCAGTATGAACATCCAGCGCCAGCCTACAGAATCTATTAAATATCCTGATAATACTGACATCCATAATATTGTAACGGGATTGCCCAGTATCAAAAAGGTATTAGCCCTCGATCGTTCAGATTTTGTAAACCACATGCTTAAAAAAACAAGCATCGACGGCATAACCGCACTTTCAACAACACCGAGTAAGAATCTTATTACAATCAATCCGCTGACATTGCTTATCATACCAGTGGCCGCGGCAAGAGATCCCCAGAGAATAAGTGACCAGAATATTAATTTTTTTGCACTTTTTCTCGAGGCATAGAGTGCTCCGGGAATCTGGAAGAAGAAATATCCGAGAAAGAAGAGTGATCCCAGCAAAGACGACATTGCTGCTGTAATATTCAGATCCACAGCCATTCCGCCTGCTGCAGCAAATCCGAAATTGGCCCGGTCGAGATATGCAAGGCTGTATGTTATAAAAGCAATAGGTATCAGACGATACCAGCGTTTCATTGAAAGTACTTTTTCCATTAGCTCCAGAGTCTGTCGTGCGACATTTTGCGATCCCAGTCAGTAGTAGGTTCAAACCATGTTTTGTCCCCGGTAAGATGTTTTTTACACTCTTCCTCGTTAAGCTCGATTCCAAGTCCCGGAGCATCAAGAGGAACTATAGCAAACCCATTCTCAACCATAGGTTTGGAGCCTGTCATCTTAACAAGATTATTATAATAAGGGGTATCAGGATTATGATGTTCAAGTGCAAGGAAGTTCTGGGTAGCGGCAGCACAATGGACATTGGCCATGAAGCATACAGGAGAACCGGCCATATGCATAGCCATTGCAATATGGTTTTCTTCAGCATAATCACCTATTCTCTTGGTTTCAAGCAAACCTCCTGAAGTGCCAAGATCAGGGTGAATAATATCGACAGCATTTGCATCGATGAGGGGTTTGAATCCATCTCTCAGACAATATATATCCTCGCCTGTAAGGATAGGCGTCTCAAGAGCATCTGAAAGTTTCTTGTTGTTAACTACGTCGAACCATGGAACCATATCCTCAAGCCATGCCAGTCTGTATTTCTCCATTGTCCTTCCGAACCGGATTGAATTATTCACGTCGAAATGTCCAAAATGGTCAGCGCAAAGTGGTATCTCGTAACCAACGGCATTCCTCACCTGCTCTACATATTCTGCGAGTCCGGCCAGCCCTTTTTCAGTTATCTGCACCTGAGTAAACGGATGGAGGGTATTACCATATCCCATATAAGTTCTAAGATCATACTGGCCTGCGGCACCATCCCAGAATTTAGAGTTTACAATTGTACCGGGCTGTTTCGCCACTACATGTATCCCCAGGTCCATCTTAAGCCAGGTAAATCCCTGTACTTCAACTCTTTTTTTCATTGTTTCAGCAAATGTGACAGGATTATCGGCTCCGGGTGTGTCAGCATAAAGTCTCACTTTATCGCGGTATCTTCCGCCCAGAAGCTGCCATGCAGGAACATTGTATGCTTTGCCGGTAAGATCCCACAGCGCCATCTCAACCGCACACACACCACCACCTTGTCTGCCGTGGTAGCCATATTGTCTGATTATTTTGAAGATCATCTCAACATTACACGGATTGAGTCCGAGTATCCTGCTTTTCAGGAACAGGGCATACCTGACATCGGCGCCGTCTCTTACCTCACCCAGACCATAAATGCCCTGGTTTGTATCAATCCTTATGATATGTTTATTCATTATTGTTGCATAACGCATATCAGTTATTTTCAGATCGGAGGGAGCTGAAGACTTCTGTACATTTTGTGTGGTCTGTGCAATTGTATCTTCAATTGAGAGTTTCATCATTCCTCCCAGAGCTATACCCCCCAGGGCTGCCTTTTTAAGAAAATTGCGGCGGTCATTTGGGGTTGCCGGATTGTCAATTTCCGCTTTAATAGCTTCTTTTTCAGACTTTTCCTGACTTCTTGTTTTATCAGCAATCTGCTGTAATATATTCTTCATATTTTTTAATTAATTTATTAGAAAAAATATTTGCCACCAAGGCGCCAAGCCACTAAGGTGCACCAAGGAAATCGTAATAATTTATGATTCTTTGTGTTCCTTGGTGTCTCTGTGTCTTGGTGGCTAAAAAGGTTAGTAGTTTCTATCTTTCAAATAATTATCAAGTTCAGCTTTGGTCATTGGAAGTTTGCCAGGGTAGTTGTTTAGCCAGTTCAGGAAGTCCTTTTTTATCTCCTCTGTCCACTGACTGTCGATCTGACCGGCAAGATATTTTTTCTCGCGAAGACGCTGATGTCCGAATTCATCCCGAAGTGCTGTGACTTCAGATGTTATAACCAGATCCTCAACAAGATGAGCAGGTATAAATATTACTCCATATTTTTTAGCGAGAACAACATCGCCCGGGAGTACAACCGCTCTTCCGACTCTGATAGGAGCATTGATTGAGGTAAGGCTCATCTGTTGAATATATGAAGGATCCTGTCCTTTTATCCATCCGTTGAAACCTTTTATCTCGCTAAGTCCTTCCTGGTCTCTTACTGACCCGTAGAATATTACGCCTCTTTTTGATTTGGCGTAAATTGAGTTGCCAAGGTTGTCTCCGATAAGTGTACCATCAACTATTTTACCGTATGCATCAGCAACATAAACGTCACCATCAACAAGGATGTCGATAGGCCATGAATTTGTTCCTCCCTGCTGTGCACGACCTTCAGCTTTACCCTGTGCTTTTATATATTTCTCAAGGTCAGCTCTTAATGGCATATACTGAGCGGTTACAACTCTGCCTGTCATAGGCTCATCAGGATTAATTATCTGCCATTCACTCTCGAACTGATTCTGGTAGCCTTTGTTTCTTAGAACACCCCATGCTTCTTCAATTGAGATATTCTTAAGCCTCTCAAGCAGTGCATCGGATACTTTAGGTCTGCCGTCGGCAAAGCGCTCACCTTTCCAGTCTGAGGTCAGAGCTTTTATGTACTCAGGCGATGAGCCGACATTCTGTGCAAAAGTTAATATGCCTCCGAAAAGAAGCGTAGCGGCCAGTAATACTATTTTTTTGTTCATATTTGGTCTTAACCGGGGAATAAACAAGCTCAATACCTGCCTCTTTACCCATGTTACGGCTGTATTTTTTTTCTGAAGGATTGTTCCAGTGTTCCGATACTCCAAGGCTTGTGAGCCTTGTGCCGTCTTTTTCAGGATCATATACAGTTCCTGATGGAGGATTGTCAGCAAGAGCGCTCTCATTAACTGAAAAATCGCTGTACATCATGTCAGGTGCATCGGGCCATTCTGCAAGAATAAAATCAAGTACAACAGCGTCGATCGCAACACCATCCTGGGAGGCAAAAAGACTTCCCGGCCAGTTATTATTAAATGGTGCCAGAGCCCATTTGAATGCAGGCACCTTATCGACAAATTTATTACTGTAAATCCCGTCAATCAGAAACAGCATAGTTTTTCCTCCCAGGTCTTTATGTCCCATATAATCGGGATAGACTGAATAGGTTTTCAATCCTTTCTTGTTTTGGCTGAATCCGCTGCTGTGTGCATTTTTCCTCCAGTCGGCTTCAATACTTGTGCAACCGAAATAATTTTTTGCACAGAGCGTAACACCTTGACTTACATGACCTTTCATAAGTGCCATGTTGATTATGTAGTCTGCTTCAACAAAACTTGTGGCCAGTCCTGTAGCTACTTTGCCATTATCTACTGAATATGGTATCGCATTTTCGACAAATGTGGCTTTTTCACGTCCGTCGCCTCCGTTGTGATCGACATAATGTACATTCGGATAAACTGCATGGAGTTTATCATAAACATTATTTGTCATGAAACGGCTGGGATCGCCAATAGTAATATTTTCCTGGGCAACTCCGGCTTCATTGATCAGGCTTTTCAGCAGAGAGAGCATCAGATGCGGATTTGCATTTATTTCGTTGTTGCTCTCATGTGAGTAGGTATTGTTCAGGTTAACTTTGATAGCTATTTTTTGTCCGGACTGATAACCGGCATCTGTATTATTTTTGGTTTTGTTGAAATGCTGAAAAAGAGCATTCCATGATTTCTTTTCACTCTTCAAACCTGTCAGACTTGTAAGTGTCTGAGAAAGAAGTTTGTCAGTTTCAGGCTGATTATTGAAACGATCCTCCCACCAGTTGCCTGTTGTTCCATCCCACGATGCAATTTTTGTATTATGTCCCCAGGCAACTCTTCCCGGATGGATACCCTTTGCAACACCCAGAGGGATGTTAGGCTTATACCAGATCTCAAGCCCCGCTGCTTTTGTTTCAGCTGCCGACTGGGTCATAAATAGCCATGTGGCTGAAATCCCGATAAAAATGAACAAAACTGCTGCTATATATCTTGCTTCCAGAAGTTTGTATTTTGCTTTTCGGAAGGCAAGAACTGCTCCCGAAAGTGTAATTAGCCAGATTACAAACCCCGACATTATCGGAGCCACAACCTGCATACATGGGTAAGTTGCTCTTGAAGGTTTAGGTATAACACGGACAAGGAACCATATTGTTGCCAGTATGGAAATTACAATTACAACAAGTTTTGAAGGTACTTTTATCTTACTCAGAAACAGCATGGTTCTTTTTATCCATGCAGGTAGTTTTTGAAATCGTGAATCTGTAATCATTTTAAATGGTATTAGTCAGGTTAGCTTGGTTCAAAGGTTGAAAATATTGGTATAGCTAATATACTATTTTATTAATTCAAAATTGATATAGTCGTAGTTCATCTGGCCTATATCTATTGTATTTATTGTGATTGTCTGAATTCCTTTTTTAAGGTCTAAACGGGTCAGTTTATCAATATAGTTCCAGTGATGCCATTGCCTCCAGGCGATAGAGTCGGCAGCCACAAATGTTGACGTAATGGGAATCGGACCGGTTTTGTCAACATCATTTACCGAGATCGAGATCTTTCCATTTTGATTTGATGTATACATTATTCCAAGTTCATAAGTCCCTGTCTCATTTATATTTACAGTATATTTTGTCCATTCCCCGGGTGCTGTCCAGCCTACATAGAATGAATCTTTTTCAGGTTCCACAAAATTGAACGGGCTGTTATCGATTGCCGGATCACGGAATTTTGTATAGGAAATGTCAACAGCCTCATTAATCCGGAATTCATTAAGGTATGAACCATCAGCAGGATTCAACCTGCCACTTCCGGAGTTGATAGAATCACTATCATGAAAAGCTACTCCTTCTCCTCCGGAATCGTAGTATTCACACTGAAGTTTGCCCGGAATTGTCTGGGGACCAGACTTGTAGACTGAATCGTAAAACGGAGCTCCCTTATAGGTACTTATGCCAGACTGGCAGCCATGCAGAAAGATGGCTGCAGTAATTACTCCAACGAGAGAGAGTCGGGAAAAAAAGTTAACGGTTTTCATATTTCACTTATATATTTAATGAATATCTTTATGCATTGGCACTCCGATATTACACGATACAATATAAGACTAAATCGGTATTCATGAATCCGGGACAATTTAAATTTCACTTATGAAAAATGTAATCATTAGTTTATTCCTTTTATTGCCGCTTCTGTCACAGGGTCAGCCTATGATGAACAGTGGACCGCAGACAAAAAAACTTATATGGGCTGAAGAGTTTGATAAAGACGGACTTCCTGATGAAACCAGGTGGAACTTCGAGGTTGGTAAGGCAAGATCTAACAATGAACCCCAGTATCATACAAAAGATCTTAAAAATGTCAGGGTTGAAAACGGGAAGCTGATAATTACCACACGGCTGGAAGAGGTTGATGGCGTTAAAAAATATACTTCAGCCAGAATTAATACAAAAGGTAAATATGAATTCACTTATGGACGTGCTGAAGTAAGGGCAAAACTTCCTCAGGGGAGAGGTATGTGGCCGGCAATCTGGACTCTTGGTCTGACAGGCGGGTGGCCAGCCTGCGGGGAAATTGATATTATGGAGTTCTGGGGGCACGATCCAAATACTGTTGCTGCAAATGTGCATACCCGCGACTATAATCATACAAAAGGAACCGGTAGAGGTGGTAAAATAACGTACGAAAAACCATATGATGATTTTCATATCTATGCTGTCGAATGGTTTGCCGACAGGATGGATTTTTATATGGATGATAAAATGTATTATACATGTAAGTCGAAAGGAGAGGGGATTGGTGAATGGCCATTTTTTGCACCCCAGTATCTAATCCTTAATCAGGCACTTTGGGTTAATTTTAAGGAAGGAGAACCTGGAATAGATGATTCAATTTTTCCTCAGGAGTTTATAGTCGATTATGTGCGCATTTATGAAATTAAATAAAACTAATAATATCTATTACTATGGGAAATTTTGATCGTCGCTCTTTTGTCAAAACAGCCGGATTAGGTAGCGCTATGATAGGTCTGTCAGGTGGACTTTCAGCTCTGGATTTATCACTTCCTCCAAAAGTAAGTAACAAACTACCCCGCTGGCGTGGATTTAATCTTCTCGACTTTTACTCATCCAGACCAATAAAACTGCCCCGCACCGGAAGGAGTGTGTCAACAGAAGATGATTTCAAATGGATGTCTGACTGGGGATTTGATTTTATTCGTATACCTATTCAGTATCCCTGCTATTTAAAATTTGATGCCGGTACAGACCGGACTAAACAAATAACGCCCGACGAGGTGCTGGACTTCAATGAAGATGTTGTTGCTGAAATAGAAAGGCTTGTATATCTGGCGAATAAACATAAAATGCATGTAAGTCTAAACCTTCACAGGGTGCCGGGCTTTTGTATCAATGCAGGCTTTAATGAGCCATATAATCTGTGGAAAGATGAACAGGCTCAGCAGGCGCTTTTTGCACATTGGGAAATGTGGGCTAAGAGGTTCAACAATGTTTCCGAGAAAATGCTCAGTTTCGACCTTATTAATGAACCGTGTTTCAGAGAAGATATGAATGATCAGTTCAGTAAAAAGGGTGCTGTTCCCGGTGACATTTACAGAAAGGTTGTCCAGGGATGCCTTGAGGTAATACATAAGCATAATCCGAAACGACTTGTTGTTGCCGACGGAAATGATGGCGGAGGTAAGGTTACTCCTGAACTCAACGATCTGAAAGTAGGACAAAGCTGCAGAGGATATCATCCGGGTGTTGTTTCACACTACAGGGCATCGTGGGTCTGGAAAAATCCCGATGACGCTCCAATGCCTGTATGGCCGGGGACTATTGACGGTAAATACTATGACAGAAAAAGTCTTGAGGAATTCTATCGTCCATGGACTGAACTGGTTACACAGGGGGTAGGAGTTCATTGCGGCGAGTGCGGCTGTTACAGAGAGACACCGCACGATGTTTTTATTGCCTGGATGAGCGATGTTTTAAGCATACTTACGGAAAATAATATCGGATGGGCTTTCTGGAATTTCCGTGGTGACTTTGGAGTACTTGACTCGGGCAGAAAAGATATAGTATATGAGGACTGGCATGGAAGCAAACTCGACCGGAGGATGCTGACAATGCTTCAAAAATATTAATTATTTCAGCTGGTATTGTAGTATGTGTGTGTGGATTTGACAGTTTGCTTGTAAGTACAGTTAAACTAAACCAACTTAAGCCAATTATGAGTCAATTGAACCAATTTTATGCCAATAATACGCCATTTGTGCCAGGTCAGTTTCTAAATAGGATTTATTAGTATTGCTATGGAATTTATGCCATTTTTGCGCCATTTACGCCAGGTGAAAATTCATAATAGGCACCTTTTTTTAATCCTTTTTGTCTGATTATTCCTTTATCTACAAGCAATTTAAGATCTCTAACTGCAGTTCGGGATGAGGTCTTATTTATCTCCTGATACACCTTATTTGTTATTCTAAGACTTTCTTTAAGGTACTTTAGTGCATTAATTTGTCTTTCGTTCAAATTAATCGAAGTAAAATATTCAAGATTAAAAATATCTTTTCTGAACTCCACGATTATATCACTAGAATCATAACTGAAAACAGGTTCAGGGATACCCGCTTGTTTACATTCTTTTAAGATTTTAATTGTACCACGCCCCCAAGATTCAATGTAGCCACTACGGAATAAAGCAATAGCAATGTCAGGGTTGTAAGGTCTTGATGCATGTTTTACCAATAAGTTTTTAATTGTCCAATTTTCAGGAAGTTGTCCTTCATTCCAAAAAATGATTTTATCTCTATAAACACTAATCTGTATAGGAACTCCACCTGAGTAGTCCTTATGTGCAATGGCATTCAGTAAAGCTTCTCTTATTGCTTCTTTAGGGTATTCATATTTCTCCACCCTGTTAATGTCTTCATAGCTGATTTCTGCCTTAATGTATTTGGTGAAAAGCAAATCAATGGTTTTCTCAATTTGTTCAAACAAATTTCCATGAATCGCGTCTTGAAATATCAATTCATCATCAGTCTTGAAATAGCCAATTTTAATATATGAACCTGTAACAAAATTTTCTGGAAAAGGATGAAAAAGCAGAATTGCAGCACGTTTCAGATATTCGCCTTCTTTCAATTGTAGATTTTCAAGCAGGTCTTCATTCGTATCAGTCAGGTTTTCTTCATTGATCCTTTGACTTTTCAAAGCCTTCTTACGGAAAAAGTCAAATGTTTCTTGCTTTAATTCTTTAATTGAGACTTTGGGAACCGGAACTCCGTCCCAGCGTTTCCCAATTTTCTGTAAAAGAAACTTGTCCAGGGCAGCACCTTTCGATCGTAATTTCAATAAATTCACCCTTCTTTGACTTATGTAGATCTACATCAACCAAAATTCCTAATATGTCCTTCACTTTATTCGGGATATCCTCCATAAGCTTTTTCCCATCTTTCAGACCGATAACCTTTCCATCATCATCCTTGCCAATAAAAATCTTACCACCCTGAGCATTAGCAAAACCACAGATCCATTTCAGATATTCGTCCCGCCAGGATTCCTTGAATTCTATATTTTGATCTTCAGACATTTACTTCTTTAGTAAGTTTTTTATAGTATCGGTTACGTTGCTTGAACATTTTTTCAAAGTAATCAATTTTTGAATCACGGTAATCAAAAATTACTGGTGGATTTTCTGAATGTTGGATCCGACCAATATACTGTATCAGTTTTCCTTCAAAAGCGAATGGATATGCAATGATAAGACATTCCAGATTCAATTTAATTAGATTCTACTTTTCTTTTTCATAGTCCTTTACTGCAGCCTCCATCAGCAGATAGAATGCCTGAGCTTCGGGAGAGAAATAGCTTCTGTCGAAGTTAGGGCATCCGCAAACATCATGTATATATCCAAGTTCATCAACCCTGTCGTTTGCTGCTTTACGCATCAGTTCAGCTTTCTCAATATATCTTTGTTCAAGGTACCCGGCTTTGACCCCTCTGAATATTGAGTATGCCAGCATCTGTGAAAGGTTGACTTCAATAAATGTATCAGGATTGTTTATGACATCATGAAAGGTGCCGTCTGCGCTCATATACTTTAAACACCCTTCAATAAGATCTTTGGTATATCCAATCAGTTTCTTCTTTTCTTCAGCCATACTTTCAGGAAGCATCTTTATCACCCTTGTAAAGCCGGATGCAGACCAGCCGCTTCCTGTACCCCAGAAATCTTCACGTTTGAAGTTTTGATTTGGATAGTCATAGATGTGAGAGTATAATTTTTCCTTCTCATTATAAAGATAATGACGCCAGCCATTAATCTGTTTAATGGCCTCACCGTACTCACCACATGCAGCCAGAAACGGAGGCAGCATATAATTGGCATCGCTCATCATCCATTTTGTCGGTTCCTGAGTATGAAACAATATACCTTCCGGAGTCTTATGGTCCGACTTATGAAATACTTCAAGCATCTCATCTGCACCTTTTCTGAATATCGGGTCACCTGTTTTATTTCCTGCGAATAAAACTACCTCACCAATGCTCGCACAGTCAGTTATAGGTCCGTTTCCTTTTAGAACTGAAAAACGGCCCTTTTCCTGCCTGAGAATTGCACCCCTTGCAAGTGAAATAGCAAGATCCAGTTCACCCATTTCCAGGAAAGCCTGTGCAACAGTACCCTGCTCCCAGTCGTAACGCTGCATACCCAGAGTAGCAATCTTGACTCTTTCAATCCTGTCAGCAAGTGAAACAGGTTTACCTATAAATAGTGTGCCCGGTTCTTTTAATTCCTTTTTATCAGTAGAGATGGCACAGGCAGTTAATAGCGACGTTCCTGTAATTCCCAGTGATAAACCTCCGGCTTTTTTTAAAAAGTTTCTGCGCGAACGATAGTCAGACAGATGCATATTCATAAAAACAGATTTACATAAAAATAATGATTAATTATCCTTATCAGCTAATCCGGATTTTTTTCACCCAGCATAGTTTGATATGGTTATTAAATTCTCTTAAATTTAACGGTTTAATTTAAATAATATATTGTATGAAAACCAAATCATCCTGTATCATTATAATTGCTCTTGTGTTTTTGTATTCATGTTCAGGCGAGAAGCCAATGAGTAAAGTAATTGACGAATCATTGGCATTCTCAGTTCAGCAGTACAAACTTATGACTGAGGTAATGAAAGAAAAGCCTGATCAGCTTCCCCGTACAATTGATAAAGACGGAAATCTCAAAACTGAAAACTCACGCTGGTGGACAAGTGGTTTTTTCCCGGGAAGCCTCTGGTATTTATATGAATATACAAAGGATCCTCAGCTTCTGGAAGCTGCAAAAATGATGTCAGCAAGAGTTGAAAGGGAAAAGTATACTACTAATAACCATGATGTTGGTTTTATGATCTATTGCAGCTTCGGAAACGGATTGAGACTTACCGGAGAAGAAAGCTATAATGAAGTTATACTTACTGCTGCAAGGTCGCTTAGTACCAGGTTCAGGCCGCTTAACGGATGTATTCAGTCGTGGGGAAGTAACAATAAATGGCAGTGTCCGGTAATTATTGATAATATGATGAACCTCGAGCTACTGATGTGGGCATTTAAGAAATCAGGCGACTCAACATTTTATAAAATAGCTGTAAGTCATGCAGATACAACGATTAAAAACCACTACAGGCCAGACTTCAGTTCATACCACGTTGTGTCATACGATACAATTACAGGGAGAGTCGAGAAAAAACAGACTCATCAGGGATATGCAGATGAATCAGCATGGGCCAGGGGGCAGGTATGGGGATTGTATGGATACACTGTTATGTACAGGGAAACCGGTTTAATCAGGTATCTTGATCATGCTAAGCATATTGCTGATTTTCTAATTAACCATCCCAATATGCCTGAGGATAAGATCCCTTACTGGGATTTCAATGCACCGGATATTCCAAATGCACTTCGTGATGCTTCTGCCGGATCAATTATGGCTTCGGCTCTAATTGAGTTAAGTCTTTATGCTGATAATGCTTCGGCATCTGTCTATCTTTCAGTAGCAGAAAAGCAGCTGCGCACTCTTTCTTCACCTGAGTATCTTGCGAACGAAGGAGAGAATAGGAACTTTATATTAAAACATGGCGTGGGTCATCTTCCGGGTAAGAGTGAGATCGATGTCCCTCTAACCTATGGCGACTACTATTTTATTGAAGCGCTGTTGAGATATAAAAGTCTTCTGGAAAAGGATGGCCTCAGTTTACCTGCTGTGCCGAAGTAAAGGTTACACTTTGTCCTCCTTTTAGTCCAGGGTTAATAAATTTAAGTTTAACACGGGTAACTCCATTTGGCCAGTAACGTCTGAGGGAACGATCAGTTACTTCAATGAACTGTATTTCAGGGGTAACGACTTTAGGATTGTAACTCATTTTGAGTGTAAACCCGTCACCTTCAAATTTCAGCAGCCCGGGTTTAATTTGTGTTACCTTGCAATAGGTCATCAGATTAGAGCTGGTGGAACCATTTATTTTTTCCAGTTCATATTTGTCAGTAATGATAAAATTCTTACCTCTGTTAAGCGTATAGGTACGTACCCAGCTTTTAACGAGAGCGTCTCTTGGATATGCACCGGCTATATCTGATGAGAAGAATATTGACTTTGCACTGGAGGTTGATGTTGAATTCGTTGCCTTGAAATCTTCACCCTGCATTTGTTCTGTACCATTTATAACCGGAACATTATGGAAACCTGATTGCATAGTCCATATCTCATAACGTCTTGAACTGAAGGTTTTTGCATTGTATTCCTCACGTCCAAGATCTATAAGACAAGGTTTACCATCGTAATACATAATACAACTTCCAACATCATTATGATTATGGCTCTCATTGTTGAATCCACCCTTGGCTCCGAAGTAGAATCCCATGTAGCTGCCTTCTTTATCACGTCCGCCTGCTACTTCAGTATCGGGCAGCCAGAAATCTGCAACCAGTGCCTCCTTTGCTTCTGCATTACGGATCTCTTTCAATAGTCCCAGATTTCTAATCTGATCGCAGATCTTCCCGCTTAAACTATGCTCACCCCATTTTCCCAGTTTAGCCAGATATGCACCAAACTGATGCATCCTTTCATCTTTGATTGCCTTCCCGTATCGGTATACTGCAGAAGGATTTCCCCCGGTAGTTGCATCTGCATCGGCAAAATTCAGAAAGTATGGTGCATGAATATTCACTTTGTAGAAGTAAGTCCCCATATTTTGTATAAGGGGGTCATCAAACACATCAAATTTGCCACCCGTTGCGTTTTTAAGAATCTCAAGACTCTCGTATAATAATGCCCCTGCTGCACCCCAGTATGAAGGACCCTCATCGCACCCTCCATCATCTGAATACCCGTTAATGAATTTATCCAGTGAGTTAATGATCTTCTGAACTTCAGCTGTTTTTTTAACAGGATCAGTTTCTACAAGCAGGTAACTGTAAAGCATATTGTAGTTTACCCATGGATTCCAGTTATTTGGTCTTCCTCCCTTAAATCCCATATATCCGAAATCATCTCTTTCGAAATATGGTTTAAGTGATTTGTTTTCAATCTCCTGCTTGAGCCTTTGTGATATAAGGGGATGTACCTTGTCAAACTCATCTTTGAAAAGATACAATGTCCATGATAGATTATTTGTAATCTCGCCAACTCCAAGATCTACAGTGGGTTCATTGATATCCGGCAATCCCGGCCCGGGCTTCTGGAAATACAGATGAGCCGACCATCCCCACCATGTCTGTTCACTGAAATACCATACGGCATTGATTATCTGATCAATAAATCTGCCTTTGCCTTCGGCTAACTCACCCATCACAAGAGAGATAAGGGCATTACTGCATGCAGCATATACTTCCTGTTTCCGGTTACCTGATCTTGTAAATTCAAGATAATCAGTTGCTTTTACCACAGGCCAGTTATATACAAGATATTCCTCTGCCTTTTCAATATATTCTTTCCTGATATTCTCAGGAAGACCTTCCCAGAAATCCCTGTTATTATATGTTGGAAGTTTATTCCATGAGTTATCTGTAATCAGGACTTTTCCAAGGTCAATAGCTTTAGCCTTATTGGCCAGGATGTTTCTTTCTTTACTTGTTAATTCCGCATATACGGAATCTGAGCTAAAGAAAAATATTGCAGACAAACATATAAGTAAAACTGCATTGAGGAATGGATTGTGAGTTTTCATATTCTGATGCTAATTATGATTAAATTTACTATGATTATCAGTAATGACAATAACAGGTTCTAAAAACTGTAAATTATGAAAAATATTAATACCCTGCGCCACTTTTTAACTGTTGTTTCACTGATTCTGCTGTCAGTTTCGCTTAAGGCTGAGACTATTCACCAGTGGGAAGTTTACACAATTACTCTTAATTCCACTCTGGCAGGAACTAATCCATACATTGAAATTTCTGTAACCCCTGGTACCTTTCTTGTGATGGCAACATTTCAGGGTTCTTCAGGGGAAGCGTTGAATAAAACATACAAAATTGCCGGTTACTGGAATGGTGCTTCTGAGTGGAAAGTGAATTTCGCTCCTCCATTTACAGGAGGATGGCAATACACTACATCTTCGCCAGACAAAAGTCTTAATGGGAAAAAAGGGAGTTTTAATGTTATTGCCTGGACTGAAAGTGAAAAAAGTGCAAATCCTGCGCGACATGGATTTGTAAGAGTGAGGAAGGATGGAAATGGCGAAGGTCATTATTTTGAATATTCCGATGGCACACCATTCTTATGGATTGGTGATACCTGGTGGAACTGGACAAACAGGAAGATCAAACCGGAAACGTTTATGGCACTTGTTGACGACCGGGCTGCGAAAGGGTTCAATGTGGGACAACTTTTTGTTGCCGCAAACGGGTGGGGCAGGGAGAGCTCACTGCTTGATGAGACATACACGATCCTCGATACAGATCATATGTCAAGAGTTGAGGAGATGATAAAATATGCAAATTCTAAAGGTATTACGGTCTGGATGCATGGCTGGTGGAGCAGGGAGAATCTCAATAATAATGCAGGTGCCGAGAAGATGAAGAGATGGTGGCGCTATCTTGTCGACCGGTTCGCAGCGTATAATGTGATCTGGGTTGTGGCAGGAGAGTATAATATGTATAATAATGGCGGCTTCAGTGTTGAATTCTGGAAAGATCTTGGAGCCTATATCAAGGCAGAAGATCCCTTTGACCGGATTATCAGTCTTCATAATACGCCACCTTTCTGGAGCGGAGGCTCTGAGGCTCCTCAATGGGCTACAGGAAGTGTGATGCACCAGGAAAAATGGCTCGATTACAACCAGAGCCAGGTAGGACACGGGAAATATGCAAATGAGATGATACCATATATTATTAGTGAAGAATACAGCCGTAAACCTGCAAAGCCTGTTGTTGTTACGGAACCATGGTATGAGTTCATAGAGGGAAATCCGACAGGAATGGATATAAGATTTGCAGCGTGGTCGGCAATTCTGTCAGGAGCTGCAGGTCATACCTATGGTGGAGGACATGTCTGGCTGGCAAGTGTACCTGAAGCTCCGGGAGGTGGAGGAACATGGCCTTATGAAAAAGGGTTTGAGCGGACCACCTATGATTATGAAGGGGCCATATCGATGAAACACCTGGTTTCATTCTTTAGAAATGTGAAATGGTGGAATATGGCACCTCATCCTGAACTGATTAAAGAGTACCCTCAGCCTTTCTGTCTGGCAAATCCCGGGGAGGAGTATGTTATATACCTGAGATACGGTGGTGTAGCTAAACTCGAAATGGATGAGCTTGCTGCCGGAAGAAGATATAAATATCACTGGATCAATCCGGCTACCGGAAAAGTCTATGATATTAAATCAATTCAGGGAGATAGTATTCTGCAATTCAGTGCTCCGGAAGGATATCCTGCAGTTCCTGATTATAAAGACTGGGTTCTGTATTTATATAAGGAATAGAAAAAATCCATTAACCACGGAGTACACGGAGGATCACGGAGTAAAAACCAGTGTTACTCCGTGTATACTCCGTGTAACTCAGTGGTTAATAAAATCTTATAATTTTAGAAATCTATCATTGCCTTCATAACACCATCTCCATATGATGCAACAAGGTCGAAGGCCTCTTTGCTCTTTGAAAATGGGAACCTGTGTGTGACCATATTTCCGACATTTATCTTTCCTGTCTCCATCATTTCGAGCGCAGATTCAACGCAATCTACCTGCCGGCGGATGAATTGCAGTGAGATCTCTCTTCGTCTT
>JFJP01020426.1_pt1 | contig 18728 bp, 13 predicted proteins | sample 431651 | NCBI WGS metagenome assembly JFJP01 (sample SAMN02602958, study PRJNA72255) | Microbial mat metagenome, whole genome shotgun sequencing project. | biome: fresh water; feature: sink hole; material: water; isolation source: purple microbial (photo- and chemosynthetic) mats found in...
CAGGCCGGGCTGGTCGGTCAGGACCTTGACGAAGATCCAGTTGCGCATGCGCGCGTGGCAGACGAGGGGCTGGATGGCGGTGATCTTCATGCCTGCATCGTGCCTGCCTACTGGCCAGTCCGCCAGGACGGCGGGCGGTACAGGACCGGTACGGACATGGACGGATCGGACATGAGGCCCGGATCATTTCGAATGGACATGGGCCGGCAAAGACAGGCAAGCGCGGCATTCATCGACTCCTGTCCGATCATTCCGGACAGTTACTCAGGCATTCATGTCCGTCGGGCTCCCGGCAGATTGAGAGCTATTGTTCGGCGTTGTCTCCTGCGGTAGCCGGAGGTCCTGGCCGAAGTCCAGGCGGACGACCAGTGGTTCCACGGCGGCCAGCTCAAGCGGCAGCTGGCGCAGTCGCAGATGCTTGGCCGTGACAGGAGCCTCGGCCATCGGCAGACGGTTGAACAGCCAGTCCACCGGGCGGCCATCATTGAGCAGGGTCGCCGCCATCGGTTCCATGGCGAGGGGCAGCAGGGGGATTCCGGCAGCGGCCGGTTCGCGGTGCAGGATGACGAACAGGCTGCGCCCGCGTCGCGTGAGCAGGACGTCCTCGTTGGTGGTGAGGTGGCTGGCCGGTTCGGTGCCTCTGAAGGCTTCCTGCACTGTCTTGTACCAGGTGCCTAGGTCGCCGAGCAGCCGCTGTGCCTGCCGCGGGATCCGCCCCTCGGCATCCGGACCGATATTGAGCAGTTCGTTCCCACCCTTGCCCAGCACTCCGGCGACGAGGTAGCGCAGGTGTTTGGCGCTGAAGTAGTCCTCGTCGGCCTTGTACCCCCACGACCACCGTCCGACGCTGGTGCAGTGTTCGGTCGGGGCGGAGAAGCGGCGCTGAGCCATGATCCCCGGATGATATTCCCGTTCGGCCGATCCGAGATCACCAGGTCCGAAACCCCGGTCGTTGATAATGCAGCCGGGTTGATGCTGCCGGATGATCGCGTTGACGGACGGATCCTGCCATTGCGGCACGTTCATGTCCCAGAACCAGCTCGCGATCTCACCATAGCGCGTCACCAATTCCTCGACCTGGGCCTTCACGAAGTCGACGTAGCGCGGCATGTCCGGTGTGTCCTCGGCCTGCGCTGGCAGTTCATGATGCCGGCCCTGGTTCGGATACGCCGGATGATGCCAGTCGACCACCGAGTAGTAGAGACCCATCCTCAGTCCACCGCGTCGGCAGGCGGCGGCGATCTCGGCGATCAGATCCCTGCCACAGGGAGCACGCATGGAGTTGAACGCCGTGAGCCTGGTGTCCCACAGGCACCAGCCGTCATGATGCTTGGCGGTGACCACGAGGTATTCCATCCCAACGCTACGTGCCATCTGCACCCAGGCATCAGGATCGAAACCACGAGGATCAAAGCGTTCGGCGAGATGACGATAGGTTTCACGATCCTGATGGTAGCGCCATTGTTCCTGTTCATGCAATCCATTGATGGCGTACAGACCCCAATGGACAAACAATCCGAGACGCTGTCCGAGGAGGCTGTCGCGGTCGCTGGAATGGACACGAATACTTGCGGACATATTGGCAGCCTACAGATGTCGTCAGAAGCGCCACGAAAAATATCTAACCGGTTGCAAAAATATCCTGGCGGATACAGTGACGGCCATGAGCAAGGTCTGCACCCTGCGTGATGTGGCCAGGAATTGCGGCATTTCCGTATTCACCGCATCCAGGGTCATGAACGGAATCACCGGCCGTACCAAGCGCAGCGCAGAACGGGCTGTCAAGATCCGGGCCATCGCCGAACGCATGGGCTACCGCCCCAACCTGGCAGCCCGTGCCATGAACACGCGATGCACCCGACTGATTGGCGTCGTGGTGCGCAACCCTGATACCGGACTGCCCTCGCATCCTCAGGTCGGGGACTACGTCAATGGCATCGACGTGGCGGTTCGTGCTGCCGGGTGCGCCACGGTGCTGGTTGACCCGGGTGACCGCGAAGGACTGGCCATGCGCGAGCGCGTGGTGGACGGGGTCATCCTGGTCTCTCAATTCGGCATCGGTTGGGTGGAAGTCGTCAGCAAGGCATTCCCTGTACGCTTGTGGCTGGATGGCAGATCCACTGATGGAGCCCCGGCCCTGCTGCGCGATGAGCGAGGTGGGGTCGCCTCCCTCATGGCCCTGCTGGCGAAGGAGTGCCGTCCCGCGCGCTTCGTCTTCCTCGCCCCGCTGGGCGGGGAGGACGCGCATTACAGCGAGGCCGAGCGACTCGCAGCCGTGCGTCGTGGCGCAGGCCGCCTGTCGGCCCCCATGATCGTGGAACGGCATTCCGCCGGCATACGCACTGGCGATTGGATCACGTCCTGCCTCGAGCGGCATGGTCGGGGCACCTGCTTCATCGCCTACAACATCCAACAGGCTGAGATCCTGGGCCATGCTGCACTGGCGCGCGGCTGGTGCGTCCCCCGCGATATCGCCCTGGTGTGCTGCGATGGGCATGGGCTTGCCGGTTACACCTGGCCGCAGTTGACCCACGTCCGGTTCGATGCGGCGCAGGCCGGGGCCAAGGCGGTGCAGATGCTGATGGGGATCATCGACGGCAGCACGCCTTCGGAACCCATCAGCCGTTATCCCCTAGTCCTGAAAACTGGCGACAGCCATCGCATGAGTCAGGAGCCAGCATGATCCTTGCGCATTTGCATCGCCTTGGCGCTGACCGGCGTAATGGCCCGGAAGCGTATTGCTTTGTCACTGGCGGGGCACAGCCCGGCGTAGCCGGAACCAAGAGGTTCATTTTCGGCTACGCCGGGCTGTTCGGCCGTTGCTGCAGGGCTTCGCCCCGCTTCCCACGCACTCCTCGCCGATATCTCCGGACGAACCGGAGATATCGGCTCGTAGTGCTACAATCCGGGCCAGCTTCGAGCTTTGAGCTTAGAGCTTTGAGTCCGCAACGACTGAGCGGCATCAGTGGCAACAAGACTCATTGTAAGACTAAATTCCTGACAACCCCTAAGCATCACGGACGAGTTCTCAGGCGAGGACATCACGGTCCCCGAGACCAAACCACGAACTCCGGTCGCCATGCATTCACCCTGATCGAGCTGCTGGTGGTGGTTGCAATCATCGCTATCCTGGCAGCTCTGCTGCTGCCAGCGATCAGCCTGGTGCGCGATGCGGCCAAGCGCAGTTCGTGCAGTAGCAACATGCGGCAGATCCTGCTGGGAACGATCACCTACAGCAATGACTGGGAAGGGGTGCTGCCGTTGCCCTTCGACCTCAACGGCAGCGTCTCTTGGGAGGTGAAGCTGCAGGAGTACGCCGATACGACGAAGCTCTTCTGGTGCCCTGCGAATGAGGCGGCGAGCTGGCATCAGGTGACCTATAATGGTGAGACACTCCGTGGTCGGCGATCCTACTGTCTTCCTGCGTTCAACGGACTGTCATCCAACGCATTCGCCTCACAGGCGGTGTACACCTACCTGTCGACCGGCAATGTCACCTCGGCAAAGCCACTGGTTCGCATCCGTGGAGCAGGCACCACCGCTCTGTTGGTCGAACGGCCCAGCGATGGGACGGCGAACAGCAATCGATACGGTACCGCCAGCGGCATCGTGACGCATACGACCACCGACGCATACCTGGTGCACGCCCATCGCAAGATCAGCAACTGGGGCTTTGCCGACGGGCATGTTGCCTCACACACCATAGATGAATCCATCGGCACTGGAATACATGGGAAAGCAGTCGAAAAAGCCAAGGGTTTCTGGACGATCGACCCTAACGACTGACGCCCCAAGCCACCATCCGGACGCCGCATGCCCAAGAACATCATCCTGCTGATGACCGATCAGCACCGGCTCGACCATGCCGGCTTTGCCGGTGGCGCCGTTGCCACGCCCAACCTCGACCGCATCGCGGAGGGGGTAGGCTTCACGTCCTGCCTGACCGTCAACCCGGTCTGCACGCCAGCGCGCGCGGCTTTGCTGACCGGGCGCTATTCGCGGCAGGTCGGCGAACTGCAGATGTCCGGCGACCTCAGCCTGCAGATACCCACCTACCCCCAGGCCCTGCAGCGCGCCGGATACCACACCACCGGCATCGGAAAGTTCCATCTGCTGCAGACCTGGCCCTGGGAGACGGCCCCGGGCCGCGGTCTCGACCTGGTGGCCCTGCGTCAGCGCATGTGCGGGTACGGCTTCGACCAGGTCTGGGAGACGGCGGGAAAGCAGCAGGCGATCCGCAACTATTGCGAGCATGCCGCGCATCTTGACAGCAAGGGGCTGTTGCAGGCCTATCGCGACTGGGCCATCTCGTGCGGCCCGAACTTCAACACCCCGGACCGGCGTCCCGAGGAGGACGGCAACCCCTGGCCCTTCGCCGAGGCTGACCATGTCGATGTCCTGACCGGCGACCGCATCGTACGCGGCATCCTCGACCGGCCCCGGGACCGGCCCTTCTTCATCTTCGGTTCCTTCTGCTCGCCGCACAAGCCGTTCGATCCGCCGCAGCGATTCCTCGACCAGGTGCCTTACGAGGAAGTCGACGACTTCATCCCCGGCCCCGGCACGTTGAGCATCGATGACAAACGCCTGCTGTGGAAGAAGCGCCGTGCCTACAAGGCCATGGTCCGGATGATCGATGAACAGATCGGCCGGGTCTTCGAGACCCTTGAAGCCGAGCAAGTACTGCAGGATACGGTGCTGATGTTCACCTCGGATCATGGCGAGATGATGGGTGACCACTTTCGCATCCAGAAGCAGGTGCCGTGGAAGGAATCGGTGCTGGTGCCGACAGCCATCCGCCATCCCGACCATCTGCGCAGTGCGCGCAACGGCTCGCCGGTCGAGATCATCGACCTGGCCGCGACCATCCTCGACATCGCCGGACTCGATCCGGCCGCCGCCCTGGCCAAGCCCTGGCCGTCCTTCAACGACATCATCCCCTGCCGATCGCTGATGCCGATCGTGCGCGGCGAGGCCGGACGGGTGCGCGACTGGGCCTACAGCGAGTGCAATGGCCAGTGGTCCCTGATCCAGGACGAGTCGTGGAAATACATCCGCCACACCGCCCTGCACGGCCGGCAGGCGCGCGAGGAATTGTATCACCTGACGGAAGATCCGCAGGAGTCGCATGACCTGGCCGCTGATCCCGGACAGGCCGAGCGGATCGCCGGCATGCGGGCCCGCTATCTCGACATCCTCGAACGGCATCCGGCTGCCCAGACCTCATGGGCGCCGCTCTGAACCTCCTCATCACCCGGAGTGAGACATGTCCCCACAACCGCACACGTGGTCCATCGCGCTGCTATCGATCGTGGTCCTGCTGTGCACGGGTTGTTCCGGCACGGATGAGGTGCCACGGCTGGTGTCCAGCGGGCCGGCATCCGGCGAACTGGGCGTAGAGCGCGTCATCGCGACTGATGGGAACGAGGTCGAGGCCATCTGCATCTTTGCCGCCCCGCAGGCCGTGCCAGGCGCTTCGGGCAAGCCGGGATCGCAGGCAAATCCGCTGCCGTCGCTGCTTGCCGGCCTGCAGGTGGCGAGGCAATTCCGCCTTGAGGGGAAACCGGTCTGCCTGCGTCTGCTGCCTGGCATCTACCGCGAGGAATGCCCGGAGGTCCTGAGCGATCTCGATGCCACCGCCTCGGCCCTGGTGATCGAAGGGGCGTCAGACGGCCGATCGGTGATCAGCGGCTCCGAGGTCTGGAACGACTGGACCCTCGACCAGCAGACCGGCATCTACTCACGGTCCTGGCCGCATGCCTGGGGCTTCTCCGGCATCGATTACAGCGGCCGCAACGCCCCCATTGGCCAGCGCCGGGAGATGGTCTTCGTCAATGGCCGCCGCCTGGTGCAGGTGCTCGGGCTGGCCGATCTGGCCCAGGGGCGTTTCCTGGTCGATGAGCAGGCCAAGCGTATCCTGCTCAAGCCGCCGCTGGGTCTCGACAGGTTCGATCAGGCACTGGTCGAAGTCGCGTTGCGCGGCGAAAAGGCGTTGCTGCGCGCCCGCAGCGTGAGCAACCTGGCCATCCGACGCCTGACCTTCGTGCATGCCGCCAGCGCCCAGCGCGAGGCGCCATTGTTCATCATGCGTTCAGCACGCATCCTGCTGGAGGACATCACCGTACTCGACAGCAATTGGACGGGCATCAAGGTCGACGGGCCACAGGCCGGGGCCATCCGCAACTGCCTGGTCCGTGGCGTCGGCGCCATGGGCCTGGCCTTGGGGCATGCCCGTGATTTCCGTGTCGAACGGGTGGTTGCCGAGGACAACTGCTGGCGTGCCCAGCTCGGCGGCCTGACCGGTTGGGACGCGGCCGGGGTCAAGTGCGGCTCGCTCGATGGCGTCGTCTTCGACCGGGTCGAGAGTTCGGGCAACCTCACTCACGGGATCTGGCTGGACACCAACGTCACGCGCGTGGAACTGCGCGACTGCCGCGTCGAGCGCAATCTCGGGCACGGTATCTACCTCGAGAAGAACCTTGGCCCGATCAGCCTGGAGCGCTGCACCATCGCGGGCAACCAGGGCGGGGTCATGATCGTCAACACCTCGGGCGTCACCATCGCGGATTCCCGTCTGCTCGACAACCACGAGGCGCAGATCATCGTCAATGCCCGATCGAGCTACCCCAAGCATACCCACTGGCTTACTGGAGAGGACATCAAGCTGGACCTGAGCAACACCGTCCTGCAGCGCAATGCCATCTACGGTCGCAACGAATACCGCAATCTGATCCGGACCATGGGCGACAAGACCATGCTCTCGCGTTTCGCAACCACGCTCACGGCGGCAGGCAACGCCTATTCCTGCGCCTCGGCCGAGGCCGCCTTCGACCTCATGGGGACCAAGACGGGATTCGCAGGTTGGCGGAAGCTGACGGCCCAGGACGCCGACTCGACCTTTACCACGGCGCAGGCGTCTGAAGAACTCGATCGCTGAATACCCAACAGAGCGGAGGATGGCATGCCAGGCGACCTCAACACCAATCATCCGGCCTTCCCAGGACAAGCCGGGGTCACGGCCAACCGCCCCGGCGCCTGTCCGGGCTATACCCTGGTCTGGTCGCGCGACCAGACCACCGCCCGTCTGCTCGACCTGGCCGGGAACACGGTCCACCGATGGTCCTTCGTCACTGATGCTCCGTGGCACTTCTGCTCGCTGCTGGAAACCGGCAATCTGCTGGTGATCCCATGCTCCGGTCCGCGGATGAACCTGCTTGAGCTCGACTGGCGCGGCGCACTGGTGCGCCGCTTCGATGTTCCGGCCCATCACGACGTCCGGCGTCTCGCCAACGGCAATACCATCGCCCTCTGCCTGGCGCGTGCGCATTATCCGGCCGTGCATGCGGCGCCGCTCGATTACGACTACATCCAGGAACTGACGCCGGCCGGCAAACCGGCGTGGGAATGGCATTATGGCCAGCACGCCCACGAGATCGCCGCGCTGGTGCCGCAGGTCGCCGCCGGCAAGGCCCGCGACTGGCCGCATCTGAACACCGTCGAGGTGCTGGCCGACAACGCTGCCGGCAAAGTCGATCCCCGTTTCAGGGCCGGAAACATCCTGACCTCGGCCCGCCATACCCACGCCATCATGGTCATCGACCGCGATAGTGGGAAGGTGGTGTGGGCCTGGGGTCCAGGCCAGATCCTCGGCCAGCACGAGCCGACCATGCTCGAGAACGGCCACATCCTGCTGTTCGACAATGGCTGGGGTGGCCCCGGGCGCGGCTACAGCCGGGTGATCGAACTCGATCCGCTGCGTGAGAGCATCGTATGGGAATACACCGCGTCCCGGCCGGAGGACTTCTGGTCGCCGATCGGCAGCGGAGCCCAGCGCTTGGCCAATGGCAACACCCTGATCTGCGGGATGAATTACAACCAGCGTGGTCGGGTCTTCGAGGTCACCCCAGGGCGCGAGATCGTCTGGGAATACTGGAACACCGACGACAGTCCGCTCTACCGGGCAAGGCGCTACGATCCGGCCCTGGTCGAACGGCTGCTTGCCGCGGGAGGACGCCCATGAAGGCCATTGTCGTGATGTACGATTCGCTGAACCGGCACTACCTGTCCTGCTATGGCGCCGCAGGGGCCCAAACCCCCAACTTCGACCGGCTGGCCAACCGCGCCGCGACCTTCGACAACAGCTATGTGTGTTCGATGCCGTGCATGCCCGCACGGCGCGACTTCCACACCGGACGTCCGAATTTCCTGCATCGCAGCTGGGGTCCTCTCGAGCCGTTCGACGATTCGTTCGTCGAGATGCTGGGCGCTGCTGGCATCCACACCCATCTGGTTTCGGACCACTACCATTATTGGGAAGACGGCGGGGCGACCTACCACAACCGCTACCGCACCTGGGACGCCAACCGCGGACAGGAGGGCGACCCCTGGATCGGCCATGCCGGGCCGCCGATCCCGCTCGACTTCATCGGCACCAGCCAGCCGCAAGACCGGGTCAATCGCCAGTTCATCACCAGCGAGCGCGATTGGCCGCAGGCCAGGACCTTTGCCGGCGGTCTCGACTACATTGGGCGGAACCACCGCTACGACAACTGGCTGCTGCACATCGAGACCTTCGATCCGCACGAGCCCTTCGTCGTCCCGGAGGCCTACCGGGCACTGTACCCCAGCGATTACGCCGGGCCACTCTTCGATCATCCCAAGGCGCACCTCGCCGACGAGACGGCGGAGCAGATCGCCCACATCCGCAAGCAGTATGCGGCGCTGGTGGCGATGTGCGACGCGAGCCTGGGCAAGGTCATGGATCTCATGGACCGTCATCAGATGTGGGACGACACCATGCTGCTGGTGCTGACCGACCATGGCTACCTGTTGGGCGAGAACGACTACTGGGGCAAATGCTGGATGCCGATGTTCAACGAGGTCGCCCACACCCCATGCCTGCTGTGGGATCCGCGCCGGGGGATCCGCGGCGAGCGACGCAGCGCCCTGGTCCAGCCCACCATCGACGCCGCTCCCACCATCCTCGATTTCTTCGGTCTGCAGGCGACGCCGCGGATGCTGGGGCGGAACCTGTCGCTCGCCCTGGATGATCCTGGCCGGGTCCTGCGCGACAGCGCCATCTTTGGCATGCATGGCGCGCACATCAATGTGACGGATGGACGCCATGTCTACATGCGCGGACCGGATTTGGCCAAGCCGTTGCACCAGTACACGTTGATGCCGACGCACATGCGCGGCTTTTTCGAACTCGATGAACTGCGCCAGTCCACTCTGGATGCATCCCTGCCCTTCACCCGCGGCTGCCCGGTGCTGAAGATCCCGGGCACCGGCCGGGCACCGCGGTTGCGGCCGGAATATGCCGGGAACCTGCTCTATGATCTGGCCCGGGATCCGCATCAGCAGCGACCAGCCAGCGATGCGCGGGTCGAACAACACATGCTGTGCCAGATCGCCCGCCACCTCTCCGCCTGCGAGGCCCCACCGGAACTCTACGCACGCTTCGGCCTGACCGACGCCATGGTCAGCGCATGAGTTGCATCCCCATCGACCTGAAGCGGCTGAAATTCAGCCGGTTCGGCAGTTGGATGGCCTGCGCCATCGATGACCGGTCGGCCGTCCGCGGCGTGGTCCTGCAGACCCTGATGCGGACGCAGTCGGGCAACGATATCGCCACCTTCGAACCGGTCGGCAGCGCTGGCAGCCTACCCTTCACCATCACCTGCACGCCGTCGTGCCTGACCATGGCGACGGATGCCGGCACGGTGCGGCTCTGCCTGGCAGAGCCGCGGACGCTGCGTCTGCGCATCGATGGCGACCTCCGACTGCGCATCCATTGGAACATCAACGAGAACAACACCACGCCCACCGCTTCAGGCGACTGGCGGCTGATCGGCTGGAACCTGGGCAGCAAGTTCCGGACCAGCCTGCTCGCCGGATCCTTCGCGATCACCGGAACCCAGGACAGCCTGTATCCCAAGGGCATCACCAGCACCTTGGCGCCATCCGATGGCGTGGCGGAGCTTGCGTTGGTCGCGTATCGAACCGAAGCCCGGTCTCGCGATCATGCCCAGTCCTTCGCGGCCTGTGTCCAGGCGGTCGAGGCGTCCTTCCACGACTATGCAGTCCGCACACCTGCGACGGCACCGGCCTACGCCAGCCACCGCGACTACGCCGCCTATGTGAACTGGTCGGCGACCGTGGAGCCGGAGGGTGCGGTCACGCGCACCGCCGCCCTGATGTCGAACAACTGGATGCGCAACCTGTGGAACTGGGACACCTTCTTCAATGTCATGGCCCTGTCCGCCGGCCAGCCCGATCTCGCCTGGGAGAGCGTGCTGCTGTTCTTCGAGCATCAGGCCGAGGACGGCCAATTGCCGGGCTACATCAACAACCAGGGGGCGGACTACACCCGTCCGCAGGCACCCATGCAGGGCTGGGCGCTGGGGTGGATCCGCGCCCACACCACCATGCTGACGCGCGAACGCATCGCCTATCTGTATCCGCGGTTGATCCGGCTGCTCGAGTGGTGGTTCACCTACCGCGATGATACCGGTTCGGGGTTCCCCTTCGTCGTCTTCCCGTCCGACACCGGTTGGGATCACAACACGGCGACCTACCGCAACTGCCCGAACCTGGCGCCGGAGGTCAGCGCCTACCTGGTCCAGATGATGGATACGCTGGCGGTTTTTGCGGCCGACCTGGACAGGACCGAGGAGGCTGCCGCCTGGCGGCTCCGGGCCGACGCTTTCGCTGCCCGCATCGTCGAGCGCTTCTGGGACGGAAGCCGCTTCCGCTGCCCGCATGCCTATACCGGCTACGAGAATCCCGGTGACAGCCTCTACAACTACCGCCCCGTGATCCTCGGCGAGCGGTTGCCATCGGCAGTGCGCGATGCCATCACGGTGGAGTTGCAGCGGCCCGGACGCTTCCTCACCCCGTACGGCCTGGCCACCGAGAGCCTGGCGAGTGAGAGCTTTGTCGAGGACGGCTACTGGCGCGGCGCGATCTGGGCACCCACCACCCTGCTCTTCGTTGATGGTCTCCGGCGGGCGGGGAAGTCGGCCTTCGCCCAGGATCTGGCGCGGCGGTTCTGCGCCATGTGCTGCCGCGAAGGATTCCCTGAAAATTTCAGCGCCGTGACGGGGAAAGCGCTGCGCGATCCGGCCTACACCTGGACCTCAAGCGTCTTCCTGATCTTGGCGACGCACTACGCTGAATAAGGTCGGTCAGGCCCAGCTGCGTGGATCGGGGACCTCGATCCAGGCGCTGCCCTGGGCGATGGACGCCTGGCTGAGGATGCCGGGCAGGGTCATGTCGAGGGCGGCGAACACATCGAGGCGGTTGGGGCCGCTTCCCGGGGTCGAACTGCTGCATCCGGTGCAGGCCAACGCCGTCTTCGCCCGCCTGCGCAGCCCCTGCAGCAACAGCCAGCTAGCGGGGCGACGCCCATAATCAGCCTCGGGCTGGGGCGGAGCCCCGCTAGCGTTTCCACGAATTTCTCGGTGGCGGTGGGGCGCGATTCGTCTGCGGCTGGGATTGCCAGCCGGCATGGATCGACGCACTGCTCGCCGACGCCCGGGCCATGGCCGCAGGTGGTGTTGCGGCAGGGTCCGAAGCCGGCGGAGCCGGCCCGTGTCGGCAGGCCTCCACCTGCGACTCCGGCGCCGTCCTGGCTGTCTGATCCGGGACTGGTCGGCAATGTACGGGTGGAGAACCGCCCATGTCCCGTGTCCTCATCCAGCTGTGCGCCGCTGTCCTCTGCGCTGCCAGCCTCGTCGCTGCCGATACCGGCCCGGTGCTGCTGCTGCAGGCCAGCGGGACGCCGGTTGCTTCCATGAAGATCGCGCCCGGACAGGTGGACGCCGTGACCCTGCCTACGCCGCGCGAGGTGAACGGGGCGTCGGTCGCTGACGCTGTCGCTTCTGGTCTGGCCAAACGCCGGATCTCCGTGCAGCGCTTCGACCTGACGAAATCGCAGCCGACCACCGCGCAGCTCGAAGGCGCCGCCGCTGTGGTCATCGTCGCGCCGGTGTACTACGGCGGCACGCATTGGGCGGTGAAGAAACTGATCGACGACCGGATCGGTGCGATCTATTACGCCCAGGCTCGTGGCATGAAGCGGGCCGCCGTCATCCTGCTCGCCGAGTCGGGCAGCAAGGTGGGCGGGGCGATGGGCGACTTCAATAGTTCCGGGGCGCAGTTCCCCAACGGTGCGAACCGTGTCGATCGCATCTTTGAAACCAGCGCCCCCGCCACCATCCCCGCCGCCGTCAGCGAGATGGTCGGGCAGATCGCCACCCTCGCCGGAGCCAAGCCATGATCCGCATCGTCATCCTATCCCTGGTGCTGCTGGCCAGCCTGACGGCGGCCGAGAAGGCGTCCAAGGCGCCCCCCACCGTCACCGTCATCTACTCCACCGGCCTGCCGGTGGAGTCCATGCACCAGAAGGGGGTCGCCGATCCCGACGCCTACACCTGCCCGACCCCCAAGGAGTCCTCGGTGGCGACCATCGTCGATGCCCTGCGTACGGACCTGCGGCAGCGCGGTATCACCGCCTCCTTCCTCCCTGCCGCCGCGGTGACCTCGGCGACGCAACTGATCCAGTCGCCGGTCCTGGTGTTCATGGGTTCGTGCCATTTCGGCAATGCCGACTGGGGCATCAAGAAGGTGCTCGACGAGCGCGTCGGTTCCCTTGCCTATGCCGGGCAGGCCGACCGCCTGGCCAAGGTCGCGATCTTCGCCCTCGGCCACGCCGAGGCCAACCAGGGCGGGGCGGTGCCCGGTCAGGTCCAGCGTACTCTGGCCGCCGCCAAGGTGCCGGGCAAGCTGGCCGGCACCTACACGACCCGCGACGACACGGACCAGGCGAATAGCGATGTGCGCGGCCAGCGTCAGGAGACGACCGCGCGGCTGGCAGCCGACATCGCCGCGCGGCTTTCCGCCAAGCCCTGACCGGCGATGCGCGCACTGATCCCCGGCCTGGCCACTGTCATCATCGCCGTGCTGCCGATCGCCGTGCCGCTGGCGGTGGTGGTGGCGGGCCAACCGCCGCCGCGTCGGGCGTCGGCGGTCCCAGCGCCGGTGCAGGCTGCCGACCGGGTGCTGATCGTGATCGCCCCGGGCGAACCGGCCTGGCCGGAGCCTCCGCCTCCGCCCGACGCCACCACCACGCCGTCGCCGGTGGCCTACGACACCGGCATCATCGCGCAGCAACTCGGCGACGAGCTGCGCCAACGTGGCATCGCCGTGCGCGTCGAGGCGGCGGAACGCATCGGTTCGGCGGAAACGCTGCTCGGCTACGAGCTGGTGGTGCTGGCCTGGCCGGCGCGGCGCTTCCATCTCGGGGCCGGTCTGCAGGCGCTGATCGACCGGGCGTGGGAACCGGCGGTGCGCGACCGGCCAGGCGACATCGCCCGCACGCGCTGGGCGGCGGTGACGATCGCGGCGCGTGCCGACTGGGCCGCGCAGGCGCAGGGTGCGCTGGCCGGTGCGCTGGCGGCCGGCGGCGCGTCGCTGGCCGACCAGCGCGTGTTCCTGACTGCTCTGACCGGCGCCGAGGTCGAGGCGGCCAAGCTCGCCTGCGCCGAGCGCCTGGCGATCCTGCTGGGCGTCGATGGGACGGCCACCTTCACCTTCGGATCGCCCTGACCATGACCCTGAACGCTGTCGTGATCAACCGCACCCTTGATCTCGCCCTGCTCTGGGCCTTCGCTCTGCTTGCAGGGTCGGGGCTGGTGATGGAGCACCGCCTGGCGGGGGAATACCACCTGCCGACCGGCGCCAGCGTCCTCGGCCTGACCTGGGCCAGCTGGGCCAGGCTGCATCTGGTGGTCGGCTACATCATGCTGGGCCTGATCGTGTTGCATCTGATCCTGCATTGGCGCTGGATCTGGACGGCGGCGGTGGCGAAACGCGGCGTGGCCATCATCGCCGTGCTGGTAGGCGCCATCCTGCTGGTGGTCTTGCCCCTGGTCGCGCCGGTGGCGGGCTGAGGCCGGGCCAGACGGAAACCATTGCGCAATCGTTGTCATAGGCACATTCAGCTGCCTTGGGAGGACATCGCCATGCCTATAACCCGTCTGCGCTGCCTGGCCCGCACCACGCCACACGGGGTCGATGGCACCGGGCTGGCGCTCAGCTGGAACGGCCTACCGCCCGGGGCTCCGTGGCGGTTGCGGATCGCATCCGCTGATGGCGGAGTGGCCTGGGACTCGGGGGTGCGCCACGAACCCGGCCCGGCCCGGCCGCCGGCCTTGCCGGCCTCGCGGCCCTACACCTGGCAGGTGTGCGATGTCGCTGCGGATGTCTGGAGCCAGCCGTCCCGCTTCATCACCGGCCAGGGCGCCGAGGATTGGCAGGCGGCCTGGATCGGCCATCGCGCCCAGCCTCGGCTGCGCTATCCCTGGCCCGAGCTGCAGGCGGTGGCGGTCGTGGGCGAGCCCTTTGCCGATCTCGGTGAAAGTTTCTACCGCCTGGCCTTCACCGTGGCGGATCCTGCGGCGATCCCCTGGGCGACCCTGCGTCTGCTCAGCGGGGCAACCAGCGTGGTCCATCTCAACGGCCGCCAGATCCGCCGCTGCGCACACTGGCTCGGCGCCTACGATCTCGACGTGGCACACCATCTCAAGGCCGGTCGCAACGTCCTGGCGGTGCAGACCATCGACAAGGAGCACGGACGCACCGCCCTTGCCGCCGTCCTCCACCTGGGCCGGCCCGACGGGACGGTGCAGACCCTGGCCACCGGCAGCGAGACCTGGCGGGCGCAAACCCGGCAGGCGCCGGCCGAATGGACCCAGGTGTGGTTCGATGACCGCACCTGGGCCATGGCTGAACCGGTGGGCGTCGAGCTGCCGGGCAAGCGGCCGGATCCTGGCCACGCCCCGGTGCAGCTGAAAGGCGTCTGCCGGCTGCCCGAGGGCCTACGCAGCGCGGTGGCCCACCTTGCCTGTGTCGGCGTCGGCGAACTGCGCGTCAATGGCCGGCTGCTCGACAGCACGCGCATGGATGGCGGCTGGACCGATGCCCGCCGCCGTGCCGAGGTGCGCACCTTCGATGCCCTGCCGGCCCTGGTCGCCGGCGACAATGCCATCGAGATCACCCTGGCCGGTGGCTGGTGGCAGCTGCACGATGACGCCGGCGAGCCACCGCTGCAGGCCAGCTTCGAGCTGGTGTGGACCGATCACAGCGGGCGCGAGGGGCGCTTTGGCAGCGGGCCGGACTGGCAGGCGCGGGCGGCGCCGATCGCCATGAGCAGCCTCTACCACGGCGAGATCACCACCTGCGACCAGGCCGAGCCATGGCAACCGGCGACCCCAGGCGATTGGCAGGCACCGCGCCTGCCGGCCCTGGCCGATCCCATCGCCGAGATCGAACGCCTGGCGCCGGTCTCGCTGACCCGCACCCGCCACGGCAGCGTGGTCGCCGACTTCGGGCAGAATGTTGCTGGTTTCATCGACCTGCGCGGACGCTTCGGCAATCGGGTGACGGTGCAGCACAGCGAGCTGCTCGGCGGCGACGGCCTGCCGCTGCTCGACAACCTGCGCACCGCCCGCCAGATCGCGATCTATCATCTCGGCACGGCCCAGCCGCCGGTGCTGCGTCCGGTCTTCGCGCTCTCGGGTTTCCGCTACGCCGAGATCTTCGGTTGGGAGGGGGGCGTCGAGGATCTCGCCGCCGTCGTCGTCCACACCCGGCTCGAGGCCAGCGGCAGCTTCACCTGTTCGGAACCGCTGCTCGATCGCATCTTCACCGCCACCCGCTGGACCTTCCGCGACAACTTCCATGCCGTGCCCAGCGACTGCCCGCAGCGCGACGAACGGCTGGGCTGGATGGCGGACGCCGGCAATGTGCCGGAGGTTGCGGCGCAGTTCTACGACATCGAGCGCTTCTTCGACAAGTGGGCGGTGGACATGCAGGACGCCCAGGCGTGCAGCGGCTTCTTCCCCAATTTCGCCCCGGACATCTCGCGGGCCGGGTCCGGCTACGGCGGCACGCGTGGCACGCCAGGCTGGGCCGATGCCGGGGTGCGGGTGCCGTGGGCGCTGTATCAGCGCTATGGCGATCTCGGGCGGCTGGCCGACCACTACCCGGCGATGCGCCGGCACGTCGAGACCATGCGCGCGGACAGCCAGGACGACCTCTACGAGCGGGGCGGCTGGGGCGACTGGCTGGCCACCGAGCCGACTCCGGGCGAGCCGATCGGCACGGCCTACTTCCATGACTCGACCCGCCTGGTCGCCGAGGCGGCCGCGGCCCTCGGCCATGCCGAGGATGCCGCGTGCTATCGCGCCCTGTGCGCGCGCATCGCCACGGCCTTCCATGCCAGGCATTTCGATCATGTGCGCGGCTGCTATGGCAACGGCAGCCAGACCATGCAGGCCATGGCGCTGGCCCTGGGCCTGGTGCCGGCCGGCTGCCGGGCGCAGGTCCTCGCCCGGCTCGAGGCCGACATTGCCGCCCACGAAGACCATCTGACGACCGGCTTCCTCGGCACCACCTTCGCCGTGCAGGCGCTGGCCGAGGCCGGATGCCATGACCTGCTGCTGCGCATCCTCACCCGGCGCGATTTTCCCTCGCTCGGCCGCATCCTCGACCTTGGCTCGACCACCATCACCGAGGCGTGGAACGCCCATCTCGGAGTCGACTTCGCCTCGCACAACCACTTCAACCTGGGCGCGGTGTGCAGCTGGTTCTTCGGCAGCCTGGCCGGCATTCGCGGTGCCGCTCCAGGCATGGCCAGCCTGGACATAGCCCCGGCCTTCCCCTCCGGTCTCGAGCGAGTCGAGGCCACGCAGATCATCCCCGCCGGAACGGTGGCGGTGCACTGGTGGCGCCAGGCTGAAGTGGTGGAGCTCGCGATCGAGTTGCCCGTGCCCGGGAAGGTCGTCATGCCCCCCGGCTACACAGCCGACCGGTGTGGTACCTTGCCCCCTGGCCAGCATCGCCTTGCCGTCCGGAGGTCCGGACAGAACTAAGGGCTCGCGCTCCAATACCGTGGACGGATGAGCTTCGCCCATTGTATCCGCCCCATCGCTGTGCAATGGCGTTGCGTTAAGGACTCTTGGGGACGCAAGGCGCAAGGCGGAAGGCGGAAGGCGGAAGAGTTGCTGAATCGAGTTGATGGGGGCCTGTCGTAGCGCCGACCCATTTTCGACTTCACGACTGGCCTTCCGCCTTTCCAAGGTCAGTGCCCTTAACGCAACGCCATTGCATCGCTGTGCGACGGGGCCCCTTTGGGTCCTTCAATGAGTCTTGTTGCCACTGATGCCGCTTGGTCGTTTCGTACTCGAAGCTCGAAGCTGACCCGGATGCCGAGAAGATTTCCCGACATAGTGCTACACTGATGGCGTCAACAGTGGCTAGTCCCATGACGAAACTCTAAACGATTATAATAGAGACCCATGCCTACACCCTTTCTGAGAATTCGCGTCGCGAGCTGGATCTGTGCACTGCTCTGCCTGGCAGCGACGGCTGCGGCGGATCCGACACGTATCGCAGCCTCCTATTTTGGGGGCAGCGGTGAGGACGACCTGGTGGCGGTCGCCTTCGCCCCCGATGGCACCATCGTGGTAGCCGGACATACGGCCAGCGTCTCCATCACTCTGCCAGGTGGCGTCACCCTGGTGCAGCTAGGTAGCGCGGGCAGCACGGTCAGCAAAACCGGCTTCGTCGCCCGATTCAGCAACGATGGCAAGACCCTGCTCAGCTATACCCGCTTTCCCTGGGGAGGCCTGCAGATCGATGGCTTGGCGGTCAATGGCAATGGCATCTATCTGGTGGGCTACGCCAACGCGACCGTCCAGGGCATCGCGGGTTGGACCGGATTGATCGATAATGCCGCCAGCAGCTACAAGAATGTCGTCCTGCGCCTGTCGTTAAACGGTGCGTCCTGCCTGGGTGGGACCTTCCTGGGTGGCGATGGCGACACGCTGGCGAGCAAGTCCAACGACAAGGCCGGCATCGCCTTGTTTGCGAATGGAGATCTCGCTCTCAGCCATGACCGCGGAGCGACCCAACTGTTCGACTATGTCACCCGATTGAAGGGTGACCTCAGCCAACGGGTCTGGTATCTGTGGGACAACTACGCCAATACCGCCTCCTGGGGCAGCGCCAACGCCACGGCCATGCGCACGCGCGGCCTGGCCATCAGCCAGGACCAGTCGCGCATCTACACCATCGGTTACATCATGGGCAACACCGGGCTCGAGCCGTACAAGAACCCCTTCGTCTTCGCCTACAACGCCATGCCGGCGAGCATCGATGCAGGCACCTTGGTCGCGTCGACCTCCTCGGCCCGCCTGTTGCCCTACACCAACCCGGCCGGACCGACGGGTGAGGAAAACCGCTACGGCGCCGTAACGCCGGGTGCCTATTACGGTCTGTACAACTTCGCCTTCCGTCTGATCGGCGACAACCGTTTGATCTCAGATACCACCGGCAGCGCGCTCGCCCCTGGCTCGGGCGGCACCATGCTGGCGACCTTGTTTTCCGATGGCGGTGCCTCGGTACTCAATCACGATCCTCGTTTCTGTGGCACCTCGACCGCAGGCGCACCGCTTTCCAGCAGCATCATCGGTGGTGATGCCTGGGTGGGCATGGGCGGTGCGTCGTCGGTCTCGGTGGTCGGCCGTCTTGATGCCGGGGGCGATGACTGGGTGCGCCTCAATCGTATCCGCGGCGTGACTGCTCAGGCGGCCGCCGGCATCCTGCCGGGCAACGGCAGCATCGTCTTGGGTAGCCACGGCTTGCCGGCCAATGCCAGAGCGAGG
>JFJP01039447.1_pt1 | contig 18727 bp, 17 predicted proteins | sample 431651 | NCBI WGS metagenome assembly JFJP01 (sample SAMN02602958, study PRJNA72255) | Microbial mat metagenome, whole genome shotgun sequencing project. | biome: fresh water; feature: sink hole; material: water; isolation source: purple microbial (photo- and chemosynthetic) mats found in...
CGTTGGGAGTCACTCATCGGCAGGTAGTAAAAAACTTACCTCATGGCCTGAAAGCAGTTGGGCACGGTCTTGAGAACGACATTGTTATCCATGAAAACCTCCCATTCATGGGAACTCAGGCCCATCCCGAGGCTTCCGACTCTTTTTGCACAACCGATATAACAAATGTAGATGCTCTGGGCGTAGGTAACCTTCAAAAAGATGGCGGGCATCTTATTCAAAGGTTCTTCCAGCACTACAAAATTATCTAAGGTTTATTCCCACTCAATTGTTCCGGGTGGCTTAGATGTTATGTCGTATACAACTCTAGTCACGCCTTTCACTTCGTTACAGACTCGGGAAGAAACCTTATTTAAAAAGCTCCAGGGAAGCTCGGTCACAGAAGCAGTCATACCGTCCTGAGAATTGACCATTCTCAGCGCAATCACTTCCTCATACACTCTTCCATCTCCCTTCACTCCAACCGTTTTAACTGGCAGAAGAACCGTGAAGGCCTGCCAGGTAGAATCATAGAGGTTGTTCGACTTAAGCTCTTCGTAAAGGATCTGGTCTGATTCCTGAACTTTGCGAATCGACTCACGAGAAAGCTGACCTAAAACTCGCACACCGATACCAGGACCAGGAAAAGGGTGGCGAAAAACCCAGGCATGCTCAAGACCTAATTCAAGCCCCATGGCCCGAACTTCGTCTTTAAATAAGAAACGAAGTGGTTCAAGCAGTTTTAAATGCATTCTTTCAGGTAAACCACCCACATTATGGTGAGATTTAATGGTGGACGACTTTCCACCTTTTTTATGAGGTGAAAGAGATTCAATCACGTCAGGATAAAGTGTGCCTTGGAGAAGGTATTCAAATTTAATTCCATGACTGGCCTCAAACTCATGAACCTTTTTTTCGAACACTTCAATAAATGTCCGGCCAATAGTTTTTCTTTTATCCTCAGGATCTTTGTCGTCTTTGAGAGCATTCAAAAATAATTCTGAAGCATCGATAATTTCAATGTTCAGCGATGTTTTCTCCTGAAGCATTTTAATCGTATGGATATCCTGCGGACGGAGCAATCCGTTATCTACAAAGAAGCAATAGAGATCATCCCCGATGACTTTCTGAACTAATGTGGCGGCGACCAGAGAGTCTACTCCACCCGAGAAGGCACAAAGAACTTTTGCGCCTTTGACCTTCTGAACATCTTCCAATGAAGACTCCAGCATTGTTTTTGAAGACCAGTCAGTAGGAAGTTTGGCGACTTCATTCAAAAAGAACGAAAGAACTTCTTTACCATGAACAGTGTGGTGAACTTCTGGATGAAACTGAAGCCCTAAGATAGGAAGGGACTCATGTTTGATTCCGGCAACTAAACCATTTTCACTCTCAAAAATAAGCTTAAACTCTTTTGGCAAAGTACTCACATGATCGGAGTGACTCATCCACACATCACTCTCAGCTGGTAATCCGTTGATGGAAAAACCTTTAGCGCAGTGAAGTTTGGCCAGACCGTATTCTCCCTGAACACCCTTCTCCACTTTTCCACCAAAAAACTGCCCCAGGATCTGCATCCCGTAACAAATTCCCAGAACGGGCAGATTTTTATCTGCAAAAAATGGCGAGTAATCAGTTTTATCTTCAAACACTGATTGTGGGCCACCAGATAAAACAATCGCCTTGGGCTTAGAACTTTTAAGACGTTCTAATCCATCTTCCAGCGTGATAATTTCAGAGGTGTAGCCAAGCTCACGAAATTTACGGGTAATCAACTGCGTATACTGAGATCCAAAATCAACAATCCAAATAGAGCTTTTCATTCATTATACCTGACGATAGTTAGGGGCTTCTTTAGTTATGATGACGTCATGAGGATGGGATTCTTTCAACGAGGCGGAAGTGATTTTAACAAACTTCGCTCGCTCACGTAGAAGTCCCATTGTCGCTGCACCAACGTAACCCATTCCCGCTCTGACTCCACCAACAAGCTGATAGAGATTACTAGAAAGAGATCCACGGTATGGGACTTGTCCCTCGATTCCTTCTGGGACAAGTTTTGAAACTTCTTCCACAGCGCTCTGGCCATAGCGATCCTTCGATCCTCGCTCCATCGCACTCATAGAACCCATTCCACGGTACATTTTATAGGCGCGTCCCTGATAAAGAATCATCTCTCCAGGAGTTTCTTCACAACCAGCAAAAAGAGATCCGATCATGACCGAGCTCGCTCCCCCAGCAAGGGCCTTCATAATATCGCCTGAGAATTTAATTCCTCCATCGGCAATAAAGGGAACTCCAGCTTTTTCACAAGGAATACGGCAATCAAAAATCGCCTGCATTTGCGGGACACCAATTCCGGCAATGACCCTTGTGGTACAAATTGACCCTGGACCAATCCCTACCTTAATTCCATCAACTCCAGCAGCAATAAGATCCTCACAAGCATGAGCAGTAGCAACATTTCCTGCGATGACATCAATCCCTGAATTTAATTTTTTTACAGCTTTAACCATATCAATAACACCCTTAGAGTGTCCGTGAGCAGTATCAATAACAACGGCATCGACTTGAGCCTTGATGAGGGCCTCAACTCGCTTGAGTTCTTTTTCGCCCACGCCACAGGCAGCAGCGACTCTCAACCTTCCAAATTGATCTTTATTGGCATTCGGATAAGCGATAGTCTTCTCAATGTCTTTAATCGTAATTAATCCCTTGAGTTTTCCATCGGCCGAGACAACTGGAAGTTTCTCGACCCGGTGATTCTGGAGAATTTCTTTGGCCTTCTCAAAGCTTGTTCCTTCAGGAGCAGTCACAAGATTTTTTGATGTCATCACATCTTTAACTTTTTTATTTACGTTTGTGACAAAACGCAAATCACGGTTAGTGATCATGCCAACCAGTTTTTTGTCTGAATCAATAACTGGAAAACCAGAAATTTTATATTTTTTCATGAGGTCAAAAAGATCTGCAACTTTTTGATCTGGAGTGACAGTGAACGGATCAATAATCATGCCTGATTCGTATTTTTTAACCTTTTCCACTTCAAAGGCTTGTTCCTCAGGAGTGAGGTTTTTATGGATCACCCCAATACCACCTTCCTGGGCCATAACGATCGCTGTACGTGATTCTGTCACGGTATCCATGGCCGAAGAAGCAATGGGGATGTTCATGGTTATATTGCGGGAAAAGCGGGTCTTTAGCTCAACCTCAGTCGGAAGAACCTCTGAGTAATTGGGAACAATGAGAACGTCGTCATAGGTCAAAGCCATTTCTGGGGTATAAAACATGGGGCCGTCCTTTTGAATTGCTCAAAAGAATAGCCGATTAAAGACAGTTTGGCAGTCAGAAACCTATATGCGGAGGACATAACCCAGGTTTTTAAGGGTTTTGATGTGAGTCGAAAATGGCTTTAGTTTACGGCGCAGGTTCGAAAAGTGGGTATCCAGGTTATTAACCTCCACATGGACGTCCTTCCAAAGCATATGGATAAGGTCGTCTTTATGGATAACGCGGTTCGGATTCTGAGAAAGAACCAGAAGGAGTTGATATTCTTTGGGAGTCAGCCTTACGGCCTGATTGTTCAAAATGACTTGGTGGCCATCCAGATCAATCACAAGATCTTTAAATTTGATGACTTTATTGTTTTGAAGATTGCGCTTACTTAGCTGAATACGGTTACGGATTCTTGCAACAAGCTCTTCAGTTTGAACTGGCTTAATTAAAAAATCATCGGCTCCAATTTCTAAACCTTTTACGCGTGAGCTGATGTCGGAGTCACCCGTCAAGAAAAGAACTGGAAGATTTTGTTTCGCACGTTTTACTTCTTCGTAGACTTGAAACCCGTCTTTGCCGGGAATGTGCAAATCAAGAAGGATAGCATCGGTGTGATTATTTCGGATGAAATCCAAACCTTTGTCTGGCTCTGTAAAAAGCTCAAGACTGAAAGAGTCTGATAATGATCCAGAAAGAACTTCCAGAAGGTCACGGTTGTCGTCAATGATTGTTACATGCATACGATTTTTTTCCATTTACATATATTAAGGCAAGTTAAGGTGAATTGATAACTCAAGAATTCTTAATCGCGTACAAGAATGAAAAGCCCCATGAATTCGGGGCTTAGGCATGATTAAATTTGCGGGCTAGGCCATGTCAAGACTCAGAAACTTTTCAAGTCTTGGATGAGGTTATCAAGATCTTTTGTATGGTTAGGCTGCGAAGCTTTTTCTATTCGCAAGGAATGATTAAATTCCGAGTCCACATTTAGATCAGTCCCCACCTTTTGTGGCACTGCGTGTGAAATAAATGGCTTAACTGATGCGGGCTGCCGAGGAGCTATTTCAGCCGCTGGTTTAGCCATTACGCCGTAAAAACGAATAGGGACGGAACTCACCGGCTGCTTTTTATGGCTTACTTTCTTTGTGAAATACTTGTGAGCACCTCCGACGACTGACGCCGGAACACGGTTCGCCACTTTCCCATTTGTCATAAAAACAATTTCACCTTTTTTCGGTGAATCAGATACCTCAGAAACAGAAGCAATACTTCTAAGTGCTGGTGCTTCTTCCTTTATCTTTTGTGGAAGTGCCTTAAATGCCGCCAGTGAATTGTTCAAAGATGCCAGCCCAACTTTAGTCGGTGTACGTGGCAGACCATTTTCTGATTCAGGATCAAGAGTAGTGAAAGTACCAGCTGAAACAGTGTACTTCATGTTCTTATCAAGTACGTTTGAAACTTCAACATCTCCATTGACCACCAAAACTTGTGTTTTAGAACTGGTGTGATCAAAAGTTGTGATGAACTCACCTTTCCAAAAATCAACGTGACCATTTGCTGTTGTCAAAACCAAAGGATGGCGAGCGTTTAATGATTGAACCCAAGCTTTCCCCTTTTTGAGCTGAACTGATTTATTGAAGAATTTCAGGTGTGAGCCTTCAATCATGTGGTAGGTGGCATCGTAGTAATCGTTGAGTGTAATGTCTCCATCCTCACCCACCATGACCTCTGATTTGTCCTCGAGGTGATCATTCACTTTCAACGTCTTCGTCTTGCCATCGGCAGTCACGACAAAGACTTGCCCTTTGACTTCCACCACTTGTGCCACAGGTTTTGCCCAGGCAGTCGCAGCTAAAAAAGTCAGAGAGAGAAAAAAACTACTTTTTAACTTTGTATGAAATGTCTTCATAATACCTACTTAAAATTTTCCATTCTTCTGTATTTCTATATTTGAGACGAAATTCTTCAACTGTTGCTAAAAACTTCTGATGCTCTCCCTGATTGTACTGGGCCAGAGCAAGCCAAAGCTTTGCTCCTCTGTAGAATTCAGATTTGGGATGAGATTTGACCAAGTTTTCCAGATGTTTTTCCGACCAGTCATAACACTCACTAGTTTATGTTTTGGAAAACGATGAATCAGTTCATTGTAAAACTGGGCTGACTTTTCATAATTCTTGAAGTGAAGTTCTTTTTCACCGATCGCAAGGAGCTTCTCTGGAGTCCACTTGTAGATTTCATAAGCAACCAAATCTTCTGCATTTGTTTTTGGAATACTCGCGATGGATCTTTCACGTTGTGGCGCTGCTGCTTGTGCCGTGTGAAATTTATTTTTTGATTCCAGTTCTGAAATTTTGTACTGAAGATCTGATAAACGAGCATTGAGTAAGCGGTTTTCTTTGGCCAGACTAAGAGCTTTTTTCTCATACTCATACTGTCCATTCCATTTTGCCATAACGGATTTATCCATGCCTCCGTACTTCCAGAGTGCGAACACATAGCCGAATGCGAGAATAGAAAATACGAAAAAAATCTTCATGCCTTGACCCTTGAAATAAAGAAGGTTCTTTAAAACCACGCTCCTCTATCGGCAATTCGGCCATTTCTCTTTAGGTTAAAGATTTCTATTGGTTGTGCCGATATGACCTAACAGGAGTAATCACCTATGTATTTCCGAACACTTGGCTTCATGTTTCTCATCACAACTCAGTTAAGTTTTGCCCAAGGCAGAGGCCCGGCAGTGGAAGATTTTGTGGGAATTGATATCGAACAGCCAGATGGGACTCCACAGGGAACTGAGGGCCTGTTTAATTTTGAAAAACAAATGGATAAGTTCGACAAGACCAAGGATCAGCCTGCTCAAAAGGCTGAGGCTGCAGCATCTTTTGAAGCCAAAGGACCAAATGGTTTGACCACGGCAGTGACAATTGCATTTATTCTTGGTTTGCCTGGTGTGATTTGGTTTCTAATGATGAATCATCTTCGTCAAAAAGCTCAGGTTGAAAGTGCTTCTAATATAGAAGTTTTGGAAAAATACCGCCGTGAAAAACAGGAAGCCAGGAAATCGGAAGAAGAGATCAAGAAAGCCTCTTAGAGCCTATCCCAGTTTCCTCTCCCCTTATAAGTCATGATTCTTTGAATGTGATTATATTGCACTACTACGTCTCTCACCCCATCTTTATCAACGTCTCTTATTTCTACTGAGTAATCTTTCTGCCAATACTGATCACGCTGGCCTTCCTTTTCATGAAAATGATGTGGCCCAACTGTCATCTGCATAGTGGAAAGATCATTGTTATCAAAAGTGATCAGATAGATTCGGGCCGTTGATTCGAATTTTCTTCCTGCGGTTTTACCTTCATCCAAAAATAAAAGAAGAAGCTTAGTGGTTTTTGAAATGTGAGAAAGCTTTGCTTTGTAGATCGCACTTTCCCCACCCATCGCGAGTAACTTGGCGTCGAAGATTTTTCTTTGACCAGAATCCTTAATTTCTATCCAGTCTACCCCATCTCGTTTTTGAGGCTGGATAACTTCCTCTATACCGTCATCATTAAGATCAACGCTGTAACCGACGCCCTTGACGTTGAACTGATGCTCCTGAACTTCCTTCATTTCCAGTCCAAGACTTGGCAGCTCTCCATTCAAAATTTGACGGTAATAGCGCTCATCCTGAGCGAGGGCCCTCAAAGACATGAATAAAAGAAAGAAAACCCCTAAATAATGCACCATGCGTTTATTGTAACTTAAAGTCGCGTTTGTTAATATGCCTTGATTCAAAGGGAAGGTTTTTACATGATCATTTCAATCGGTTTCGTGCGTTCGGCCAGTCAGGTCCTTATTAAAGAATTAGACTGGGCCCAAAATTCTATGGACTCCCGCCTGATTGATGTCACTGATCTTCCAGATTTTAATCTTCAGGCCCTCTTTATTGACGACAACGAGCACTTTAATTCAATGGTGAGCCTGTTAGAAAAAGAGAAAGCTTTCTACCCTATTCTGGACGCCAAAGACGAGTCTCTTGGATATAACGCCTTTGAAAATCTTCCTGCGCAAGCCTTTAAGGATTTATATCTTAAAGTGACTAACAGATGGACCATGCACCAAAACTTTAACTCACTGGAAAATATTTGGACGCTCACTAATCACTTTCGTGATCTGTGGAAAAAAGATCGTCTCAGTTATTTTGAAGAAATGTTTTATTGGTTTAAGAGAAACATTGGAGCTGTAGATCTGACGATTATTTTTAATGATGTGATCAAGTCAGAGGAAAAAGACGAAAATAACGAAAAGAAAGAGCGCCCAAAACTGGTACAATCTATGCTGGCAGGAACCAAGAAGGGAAATTTCCACCAAGGTGGAACCAAAGAAAAAGAACTCATGCAGAACTACCTGGATAAGTTCCATGATATTTTTGAAATCACAGAATTCCACCCCACCAAAGGTCAGTTCGTGGCCACTGCCCAAATTGAAAGAAGCCCTATGATTTTCATGGCCCGAGTTCCTCAATTAAATCAATTACAAAGGTCTCTACTGGCCGCTTTGTTTAATGGGCTTCAGATCTAAGGCGAACATTTTTCAGCCCCTTTTATTTTTTGTTGATTAATTCAGAATCTCTTGCTAGTTTGCATTAATGAACTTTCGTTTGGCATACAAAACACTGAGCTTATCGCTACTATTGTCCACTTCCGCATGGGGTCAATCGAGTACTTCGGTTATTGATCTACCTAGTTTGAATCTCAAGCGCCTCAGAAACTACCTCAGTGCTGATCTCTTCTATACTCATGACTTTGTTTCAAACACTGGTGGTGTAAAAGCTGGTCCAAGAAACATTGGCGCGCTAGATATTTATATCGAATCTGATCTCAGTAAATATACCGCCCTTCAGGGCGAATTTATGGCCCACTATATTCATATCAATCAAAACGATACCCGCGCTAGTATTGGTGACTCTCAGGGTGCATCTAATATCGACATGCCCTCACAAATTGATAGAGTCGTAGATCTTTGGTACCAGCAAAATTGGAATGATGAATTTAAGACTCTCATTGGAATTCATGACATCAGTACTGAATTTAATGTCACCGAGAGCTCCCTTTCATTTTTAAACTCTTCTTTTGGAACCTCGGCAGAGCTTTCTGCATCTGGGCTCTCAATCTACCCTATAACGACTGTTGGCGCCCGAGCGCAATACAGCTTTAATGACGAGTTAAACCTCAAAACTGGTCTCTACGATGCCAATATCGGGGACGAAAAAAATTACAGAAGCTTTCACTCCGATATCGGCAACCACACTGGCTTTATCCATATGTCAGAGCTTGCTCACCAAAGAGATGATCAGAAAGTAGCTATCGCTGGGTGGAATTTTACGAACACTCAGGAAAAAATTGCGTCTAATGGTAAGGCCACATCTTTTGGAACCTATGCTCTTTATGAAAAAAAACTCGGCCATAATACGTGGCTGTTCGGCCGCTATGGATGGGCCAATCCAGTCGTCAGTGGCATTCAGTCTAACGCCTCTACTGGTATAGTTTATCGGGGAATTTTACAGCGTAAAAAAACTAATGATGAAGCAGGAATTGGTTTGTCTCAAGTTCACTTCTCACGCCAACACTTAAAAAACGTGGCCATAGAAGAAGAGTCTTCAACAACACCAAAAGAAACGGCTTACGAAGCCTACTACCAATTCAAACCAATGAAAGAACTCTCACTTCGCCCTGATCTCCAGTACATCACACATCCATCCGGAATAAAAAACCTGAAAAATGTTTGGGCAGTTGGACTCAGAACAGTTGTTGAGATTTAATCCTATCGACTTCCGAAGCCTCTAAGTGGTTCACCACCCAGAATATGAAAGTGAGTGTGAAAGACCGTCTGACCTGCATGAGGTCCCATGTTCGTCACGACTCTAAAGCCTGTTTGATCAAGACCCTCTCTCTGAGTCACCAATCTGATCGCCGAAAAAAGGTCTGCCAATTGCAATGGCTCTGAAGCCACTAGATCATTCACATCTCTGGTGTGATTTTTATGAATGAACAAATAGTGGTGAGATGCAGATGGGTGAAGGTCTTTGAAAGCAAAGACTTTCTCATTTTCAAAAACTTTTGTAGAAGGAATTTCACCTGCTGCTATTTTACAAAAAAGACAATCTGCGTGCTGCATATTTTAGCCTTTCACTCTTTGAATTTTTCCACCTAACTTGGTGAGCTTCTCATCAATTTTTTCATAACCTCGGTCAAGATGGTAGACGCGCTGAATTTCTGTTTGTCCGTGTGCAATTAAAGCACACAAAATTAAGGCAGCTGAAGCGCGAAGATCAGTACACATAACCGGGGCACCACTGAGGTGTTCAACGCCTTCAATAAGTGCAGAATTTCCCTTGAGGGTAATTTTTGATCCCATGCGAATCATCTCGGGAACGTGCATAAAACGGTTTTCAAAAATTGTTTCTGTCACAATTGAGTTTCCATCAACAATACTCATAAGCGCCATCATTTGCGCCTGAACATCAGTTGGAAAACCGGGAAAAGGAAGTGTTTCAATGGTCGTGCCTTTCAGACGATTTGATTTTTTGACCTGAACAAAATCACGTCCAACTTCTATGTTGGCCCCCATTTTAGTCAGCGTTTCAATCACAAATTTTAAATGATCGGGGTTAAGACCAGTGACCTTAACCTCTCCTCCACTCATGATCCCAGCAATGATAAAAGTCGCTGCTTCAATCCTGTCTCCGATCACGCGATAAGATTTTGGGTTGGGCTTGAGCTCAGATTCTTTCATTCCATGAATGGTAATTCGAGACGTACCCGCTCCTTCAATTTTCACCCCCTGACTCATTAAGAAATGTGCCAGATCATCAATCTCGGGTTCCATCGCTGCGTTTTCAATAACAGTTGTCCCTTCAGCAAGAACAGCGGCCATCATGATATTTTCAGTCGCGCCAACACTTGGGAAAGGAAAGGTAACTACCGCCCCTTTCAATTTATCGCATTTAGCTTTGATATAACCGTTTTCAATTTCAATTTGGGCACCCATTTTTTCTAGACCGGTCAAATGAATATCAACCGGGCGCGCACCAATGGCACATCCACCGGGAAGAGAAACTGAGGCGACACCATATCTGGCCAAAAGCGGTCCCAGAACCAAGACGGATGCCCGCATGGTTTTAACCAGCAAATAATCAGCGTGTTGATTATCAAGTTTTGTTGCATCAACCACAACATCGCCGTCGTTCTTAGTGACTTTAATGCCCATACTCTGAAGGAGCTTTAAAATCGTTCCTACATCCATCAGATCGGGAATCCCTACAAACTTCACAGGGAAAGGAAAAAGGATTGTTGCGGCCAGAATTGGGAGTGTTGCATTTTTTGCCGAAGAAATTTCGACAGATCCGTTGAGTTGGCAAGGGCCAGTAACCAAGAGTTTATCCATAAACCTTCCATGAATGAGATGGGTCAATTTTAGGAATTTTTCTCTTACTTGTCTCGAAGAAGTTCTAATGAAATGAAAAGCACACCAAAGAAAGAAGGGAGAAATTTTGAGCTTGGATCGAGACCGCCCTTCGGGGTGGTCTCAATATGATCTAGGCCATATTATACCTTTGAGTAAGTTAAGCCCATGCGCCGTCACAGTCTTTAATGCTCAACTACTCGCGGTCAACGGCGAAGGGGGTTACCCTTCACCTTCTCTCTTTGATGGCACTGTCTGATCGTCAGATTTTTAACTAAATTTAATCTATCATCGAAAAAAACCGAAAAATAGTCACATGAAGCTAAAAAATGACAGCCTAGACGCCCTTCTGCTGAAGGATGAAACCTATCAGGTTATCCTTGAGAAAATGATGGCAAAAAATGAAACATGGTCTGCCATGAACAAGGCACCAGTCATAAAGAATCTTAGTCTTCAGTGGATCAAAGAAAATCAGGCAGTGTTTTTAAAAAAAATAAAAAATGCCTTGGTAGATCCTGATTTTGAATTTTCGACCATGAAAAAGATTAATCTCATGACTCAAGAGAAAAGCCGAGAGATTTTTATCAGTAACTATGCTGATCGAATTCTTATGATGGCATTACAAAATATCTTGGCTACAGAATTAAATAAATATTTCCCAACACACCTTTATTCTTTCAGAAAAGGTTTAGGCCCTAAGCAAGCAGCCTTCGATCTTTCAAACTATATAAAAGGTGCCTCACTTAAAACGGGCTCCCTCTACTTTATCGGTCGTGACGTTTCTTCCTATGGTGACAGCATTAACCATAAAATCATGGATGAGACAATAGATTCATTTCCCACACTGAAAAACTCTCACTTGTTAAAATCACTGATAAAAAAATCGTATCGTTGCGAATATTTCGAAAATGACTCACCCAAGATAGCCATGTGTCTGATGAAAGGAATTCCTTCGGGAGCACCACTCGTCCCAGTTCTTGAAAATATATACCTCAAAAGACTAGATGAAGAATTGGGCAATATTAAGAACGCTTTTTATGCTAGATACGGAGATGACTTCATCCTACTTACTGATGATGAAAAAACAGCGAAGTCAGCTAAGGTGATGATTGATGAAATAGTAGCATCTCTTCAACTCACAATGAGTGAAAAGAAAGCCAAAAACTATCTCATGGGTACTGGGAAAACGTGTGAGGGGTTCGTAAAAAGAAAGTACTTTGAATGGATTGGAATTACTTTTAGCCTTGATGGCACATATTCTTTTAAGCCCAAACATAGAGCACAATATAAAAAGAAAATCAGAACGGAAATTGGTAACTTTACTTTTCATTTGGGCAATGCTGGTCTTACAAAGGATCAATTTATCGATTGTGTGAATGTCGGTTTTAATGAGCTAACGAGCCTGAGGCAGACACCAGAAGTCCAGAAACTCATTGTCTTGAGAACGAACATACCAAATACGAAAACACTGGATAAGCAAAATAGAGAGTTTCTTGTAAGATGCATTTCTAAGACTCTAAAGGTTAGCAAACGTGAAGCATGGAAAATTTTTCGAAAGATCAATCTGCACTCACTCGAGTATCAACGTCGTAAGCTTAAGTGCAATAAGAAGATCGCATGACAAGACTTTCTGCGATCCTTGAACCCAAAATTAAACCAAGACAAGCTGGCCTTTTGGATAAGTATCTCTGGAGCTATCGCTTCTCTGACTTTATCTTGCTTGTTCTAAATAGGAACAGAGGATATTTGTCTCGTAAGGTGTTCAATATTCTATTTGAACTCATAGAGTTCTCCTTCCTTGCATTCTTTTGTCATCCAGATTTTTATATATCTTTATTATTTATTCCTTTTTCTAGTTTTTTTATGAATCTCATGAATGAAGAGCTGTTTAGTTTGAATCGTTCGGCCAATTTCGATGCTTCTTCAATGAGTAGTCGCTTAAACTATATCGTTATCAGCACTCTTTTTATTTGTTTTTCATTAATTACGGCAAATTTCGCTATCGACATTCTGAAACAGCACTGGATACTTGCAACTATTTTCATTGCGAGACTCAGCCTTATTGCCGTGCAGTCATTTTCTTTTGCCTACTCACTTGAGATCACCACAAAGAAAAGGGTTTATTTCTCCCCACTGAATTGGTGGGTAGGTCTATTGATGTCACTGCTTTCCTTATTTATTATTAATTTTTCGCTTCCAATGGAAACCACTGTTACTATTGGAATAATTTGTATCTATCTAAGTCGTATTTTCATTGAGGGGCGCTTCCTACAGGCCATTTGGAAATTAAGATTCGAAAGAAGAATTTTTAGAACCTCAGGCTTTGAAATTAGGAACTTCATCACAAGATTTGCCATGTTTTTGGTTAATATAGTCACCTTCTATCAAATCTCAACTTACCTTTCAGGTAATCGAGGAGGCCCACAAGTTTGGGAGTTTTTCTTCTTCTTTATTTTCACTCTTAGGCTACTGAATCGACCATTTCGGGCACTACAAATCGACTTCATGAGTTACTTGAAACTCCGGCAAAAGTACTGGATTTTTTTGCGGCAGACTCAGGCACTTAAATTGAATCTTTTATTTTTAGCTCCCCTATTCTCGTACTATATTTACACCACAAAACAATGGGAGCTAACGGCTCCGCTTGGCCTTCTTCTTCTGAATTTAAACTTGCATTTATTTTTAGGAAGCGTGGGTCAGGAAGTAAGATTCAAAAATTTCTTTTTTCCTATTAGGCTAGTTTCTATTCTAATTTACGCATTTGCTCCTGGATGGACATTTTTACCAGTTTTCTATTTAGTCGAATTCAGCATTCTCAGTCTTTCATTAAACATCTTTGCCTTTCGTTCAAAACGACTACCTGATTATTTGTCCTCTATAAAAGCATTTAGCCTCGACAGGTATTCTTCTCTTAAGCCCCTCAGTGTATTTCACGCCCATCAAGGTAACTTCCTGCTCCTCTTTTTCAATCCCGACACAAATAGCCACTTAAAAAAGCTCTTTAAGGATCAGGTTTCATGGCAGCCTATTATGATTTCAGACCACATCTGGGTTATTATGGATGTGAACTTAGTGGATCCATATCAAATCTGGCGTACCTTTCCTAGGGAGATGAGACAGATAAAAGTTGTGAATCGTGCAGAGATGATAGGCCATTTCCCGAGCTTTGCCTCAAAAGGCTCCCCTTTAAACCCAAACGCTAAACGCTACTCAAAAATTGACGAAAAGTGGCATTTGGCCGGTGAACTTGTTCAAGACCCCGAGCTATTAAAAACTTTTGCCGATATTGAAAACCAGTCTTCAAATTCCAGAAATTTAACTGACAGAAAGTTTAGTTTCTACCAGAAGAGTCACTTTTTTTATCCCTTGATCAATCTCGATGAAGTAGAGACAATTATTCAAACTGAAGTTTATTTTCAGCACCTTGTAGATGAGGCAAAGGAAAAGTCTTGGCTCTCTTTAAAATCTTACTTTTCTTCTTAGCATTCATACCCAATTCATGGGCAAGCTTTTCGTGCATAACTGAACCAAAACGTTCAGCATTGGTCTACACCACAAACAAATCTGAGCAATGGGAAATAATAGAATTTAATTTTGAGCAGTCAAATTTTATCCCATCGTACTTCAGCTGTGCCTCTTTCCTAAACCAAATAAGAACAAGCTTTTTGATTCATTCACTCACGAAAGACGATTCTTTTCAAAGGCTACTCACTTTTAACGACAGCAAAGCTGCAAGAGTAACCGGGAGCTTGCGTAAAGAACTCTACAAGGTGTGCCTAGATTTTAAAGGCTGCTCACTTAGAGCGCCTTTTTCATTTTTTTATTGGACCAAAGAGAGCGACAACACCAAGGAATATTTTAAAGACAGTCATCCGCAATGCCTAAGTGAGGGAAAGGTCGCTAAAGAAACTCGCCAAGTGGCAAAACCACAAGATATCTTTACCCCGCTTGAAACATTCGACATTGCAAATCGAAAAATAATTGACGAATTTTTTAAAATGATGGATTCGGCAAAATGGGACAAAGTCTACATTTCGACCATGACTTTCTCTCCGGATTTTCTGGACCGGATCGTCGAGCGGACTAAAGGTAATCAGGTAAAAGTCGAGCTCATCTTTTCATTTGGATTCCAATCATTAATAAAAAACTTCCCCTCTTATTTGTACAATCTCCCTAAAAATATCCGCCTTCACCCGGTTTTCCTTTCTCCTAATGCGCAAACTTCATTTCACATAAAAGGAGCCCTGTTTCTTGGAGCTGAACCGAGGTATCTTTTCTTCACCGGTAATTTTAGAAATTATGACGAGGAAACATTTTCTGACTTGGCCATGATTGCGAAAGTAAAATCTCCACAACTTATTGAGGATTACTTTAAATCCCAAATTGCTTTTAACTGTCAGGATCAAAACTATGCCATCTGTTCCCTGGAATCAAGATTTGAGGGTAACTCATCCTCAAAAGACTTACTCAATAACCTTCTTAATCAGTCCTGCCAGATGATTCATCTCCCTTCAAAAGAAACAGTCCTCGCTTTTGGACCTCGGTACCAAGACATGAAAAGAATGATTCATGATTTTATTTCAAAGGCGAAACAATCTATAAAAATTGAAGTTCATCAAATTAATGATCCAGAAATGATCAAGTTGCTTGAACTTAAAGCATCGAAAGGGGTGAAAATCGATGTCATCCAAGGACTTACGGGAACAAAGAGCATACCCATCAGCAGTTTCATAACTGAGAACCCTCTTAATAAGCAGTTTCACTCAAAATTTATTATTGTTGATGATCGACAGATTTTATGGAGCACAGGTAACTTTACTCAAACCTCATATTCTAACCCTTGGGAAATGACTTATCTGATGGATGACCCTCTGGTAGTTAGAAGTTTTATCAGTAACTTCTTTTTGCATCAACAATCCATTCGAAATGCCAAGAAGACAGAATAGAGAGATTCAATTTTACAACTATTTATAAACTAAACGGTGATTACCTGACCTGATACTTTCCTCAGTTTTAACTTTAAAATTATCTGCATAGACGTTGATCAGGAAGCTTTTCAAGGCAGGATTATTATTAGCAGCGTCAGCTCCATTTTTCTCAACCATAATCATGGAGGATACTGCTTCCTTGGATGACTTAAACATTAACTTTAGAACGGCTATTTTATCAGCGCTTAATCCTGCAGGTTGAACACCCAGGGATGAAAAAACAAATTCTTTTATTTTTTTATTAATAACCGCCGAACTGGCACCGTTGTTATTAATTAAAAAATCTTCAACAACTGATGAAGCAATCGTGGAAGAGGCGTCAACACTCAAGCTACTAACTCCGCCGATTTCAGAAACGGCTTCTCTAGTGATAGTCGAAGTGAGCTCTGCTTTTACTTTTAATATTGACCCTTCAGGTACTAATCTTTCTACTAGTGTAAACTTATACTTCTTATTAGCATCCAAATTGGTCTCGCAAATTTTTACTTCAACGCCACTTTTGTCCACTAGATAAATTTTAACTTTTCTATTATTCACACCAGAAGCAGGCTTACATATTGCCTCATCCTTAGCATGGGCCGAGGCCAGTGGACTAAAATGATTCCAGTTAAAAGAGACATCTCCAGATATCTCGCGGCCTTCTTTTGTTGAAAATCCATCACCGCCACAAGCAGTTAGAAGGAACAAAGAAGACATCATTATTACAGCTAGGTTGATTTTCATAAATCGCTCCGTTAAATAATTCTTAATCAAACAAGTATAGGGTGGATCCGCCATAAGACCGACTATTTCACTCTTCTCGACATAACTATTTGATTACTTGAGAATTATTTGTCGGGCTTGACAGATTTTTGAAGTGTAGTGCCAACCATATTAGGCAGTTGAAGAGTTAAATGCTTGAAAAGGTGGCTTTTAGATATCGTTTAGTTCCAGTGAGGTCTTTTAAAACAGCCACATCTTTAAAACCCAGTCGCCCTAACATTTTCGCCTGTTCATCGAGCTCAAGCTCGTGCCCTTCCATCATAAAGGTTCCATTAAGATGAGCACGCACTTCCTGGAAAAAGTCCTCAAACCAAAGAACGTAATAATCGTCAGGAAGATAAAGCGCCTGATGAGGTTCATGCTTATCAACCGAAACATGAACAAGGCCCTTGTGAGACGAAGCTTTTATGTAAGGGGGATTTGAAACGATGAGATCAAAAACGCCTTCAACTTTAGTGAGTCTATCTGACTTAACCAGAGTTACTTTATGTTTTAGTCTCAAACGGTTGCAGTTTATTTGCGCCACTCTCAGTGCTTCGGGAGAAATGTCGACTCCAACGCCATTTTTTCCAACTCCAGCGTTAAGGAGGCTTAACACAATCACTCCACTTCCCGTACCTACATCAAGTACCCTCTGAGCTTTGCCTTTAAACTCACTCACGAGTAAATCAACCATATACTCGGTTTCTGGACGAGGAATTAAGACATGTTGATCAACGTAGAATCTATGGTGATAAAACTCAGAAAACCCCATGAGTGTGGCCATGGGTGTTCCTTTAAGAAATTGCTCTTCCAACTTTTGGCCGGCAATTTGCGACAGGGAACACGCAGCTTGATCTAGTTTTATGACGGAATTTTGAAGTCTAAATTTGATGATATCGAGAAGATCGCGCAGAAAAATATCTAGGTTAAGGCCTGGATATAAATCCTGAAGGATGACTTCGTGATCCCGGTAAAAGGCTGACCACGAATCCTTCAGAGTTTTTATGCTTCTTCACCTTGAAGTAAGATCGCCTGGTTATGAGCAATAAGCGCATCAATCACTTCTTCAATATCCCCGTTCATGAAACTTGGAAGATTGTAGATAGTGTAATTGATTCGGTGATCGGAAATTCGACCTTGAGGATAGTTATAAGTACGGATACGTTCAGAACGATCTCCCGTTCCTACTAATCCTTTGCGCATTGATGCTTCTTTATTATGAGCTTCTTGAATACGTAGATCGTAAATTTTAGCTTTTAGAATTTTAAAGGCTTTCTCTTTGTTTTTTAATTGAGAACGCTCATCTTGCATGGCGATTACAATCCCTGTCGGATTATGGGTTAATCGAACCGCTGAATCCGAGGTGTTTACCGACTGACCGCCTGATCCACCAGAGCGATAAACATCAATTCTAATTTCATCCATATTAAGAACAACATCCTCAACTTCATCTGCTTCAGGCATAACTGCCACAGTAATGGTAGAAGTGTGAACGCGTCCCATCGATTCGGTATCAGGAACACGTTGAACCCGGTGTACGCCTGATTCATATTTCATTTTTGAGTAAACCTTATCACCGGAAACACTCACGATAATCTCTTTAAGACCTTGATCGCCTTGAGAAATTGAAACGACCTCTGACTTCCACCCTTTAGTCCCAAAAAAGTTTTTATACATACGCCAGCAGTCAGCAACGAAAATCGAAGCTTCGTCTCCGCCAGCACCAGCACGCATCTCCAATAAGATGTTTCGGTCATCATTGGGATCTTTAGGTAAAAGAAGTAATTTTAATTCTTGTTCTACGTTTGGAAGGCTCGCCTCAAGCTCAGAGAGTTCTTCTTTGGCCATTTCGCGCATCTCTTCATCTTTTTCATTATGAATAATGTCTTTATTGCCTGCGATATCTTGAACTAATTTTTTATATTCTCTGAATTTAATAACGATGGGTTCAATGTTCGAGCGCTCAGTATTGGTTTCTCTTAACTCGGTTGGACGATCATAGAGAGTAGGATCACCCAATCTTTCAGTTAAAATTTCATAGCGTCTTACAACTGCTTCAAGTTTATCGAACACGTTCGTTCCTTATGGAGTTACTCTAAGAATTGGGTCAAAGTCGAATTAGTAGATTCAATGTCATGAATGTTACCGATATCAACTTCTTCCAGTTTCATGACGCGTGTTTTTGCGTCTTTAAGATTAAATTTTTCTTCCAGGTGAAGAACGGCCTTAATGCTTGAAAGGGCCACTTCCAACTGCTGATCATCTGGTTCTTTAGTTGTTAATTTCTGGAGCATCAT
>JFJP01040605.1_pt1 | contig 18725 bp, 18 predicted proteins | sample 431651 | NCBI WGS metagenome assembly JFJP01 (sample SAMN02602958, study PRJNA72255) | Microbial mat metagenome, whole genome shotgun sequencing project. | biome: fresh water; feature: sink hole; material: water; isolation source: purple microbial (photo- and chemosynthetic) mats found in...
ATCAATACAGAGTCGTTCAAGGGCGGAATCCTGCATTATGTTGGCAGGGTGGAAATGAGTTCTTTGAAGGATTTTATCGTGAGCTCCATGCGTAACAATAAGTGGAAACTGGTGGGTGAGGCTTCGTATGAATATACCCTCCTGGCCTTCACCAAACCAAACCAGACCTGCATGGTCGTCATTTCTGAGGGAGTCGGCGGATCACTGAGTAAAACCCATGCTACGCTGTATGTGACGGTCGATATGGCTAGTTCAAAAAATCTTAACCCTTTTGGCGAGCCAGCAGCGCAGAACAACTAAATCACTCATCCGTTCGCTGCATCGCAGCCTCTTTACACTAATTAAAAAAGGCTACATCGTCTCTCTGGCTAAGAGGTGGTGTCGCCTTTTTTCATTTCTGTATCGAAGTCATTTTAAATGAGTCTCAGGACAGGATAGCTCGCACTCCCCCCGGTTCGCTGCTTGAGAAAGACTCGATTCTTCTGCCAAACTCTTTTGTCAGTGTAACAAAATCATTGACGCTGAGAACTTCAGGTCGTAATTCCGGAGAAAACCCTGCAGCCCTGATTGTCTGTTCTGTGAGTTCCTTAATAGCTGCCTTGTCACAAGCAATTTCCGGTGAAAACACCCCGGCCCCGCTCAGGGTGTTGAGGATGGTCTTGCGCCGCTGGCTGAAGGCGCTTCGCACAATCCTCTGAAAAAGCTTGTATTGACAAGGGAAATCGTCCGTATCTCGATGCTGTTTAAAAACAATACGGATGACAACCGAGTCGATCTTTGGGCGCGGGTGAAACTCGGCAGGCCCCAAAGTCATAAGCTTCTCGATTGTCGCACAACTCTGAAGGAGCACCGAGGGAATGCCATAGTCTTTATTTCCTGGTTTGGCAGTGAGTCTGTCGGCGACCTCTTTTTGCAGCATAATGGTCGCCCTGTCAACAAAGGCATAATGATCTATAAGTTTAAAAATGAAGGGGTTGGAGATTGAATAGGGGAGATTTGCGATAATTTTCAATTTGCCGCCGCAGAGTGCAGCCAGGGCGGGTAGGTCAGCCTTGAGAATATCCTGATGGAGAAGGCTGACATTAGCCGGCAGGTCCTTCTCTTCCTGGTGAAACCTGATTATGCCACTATCAATTTCGATTCCATAGACATGACGAGCGACTGCTGCCAGAGGAATAGTCAGGGCGGCGAGTCCTACCCCGACTTCTACGATGATGTCCTCTGGACCAACGCATCCTGCCCGTACAATGGCCTCCGCTGTATGCCGATGAACAAGAAAATTTTGGCCAAATTTTTTACTGGGGGCGAGGCTGTGCTGGGAGAGCGATTTTTTAGTTTTTCCGTAGTTGGTCATGGCAGGATAAGAAGTGAAAACACGAGTGGCGGAAATGCCAAGAGGGGATCTGCTTCAGTTGAGAATATGCTTTGCCTGTCGCTTAGCCCTGATTTTGAGGAAGGTATACAGGGCAATGTAATAGCTTACAAGGGCAAAAGGCAAGGCCAGTAAGCATCCCCCGACCAGAAGCACAGTAAGGGACTCAAGACCCAGACCGGCGAGGATCTGCAGAGAGTGTCCGAAACTTTGAGCCGATGAGATCTCTGCGACAGCAGACTGGATTTTTTCCCAATTTAATTCATATGGAGTAACGGCGTTACCGATGACAGTGGAGAAATAATAGATCGGAATATAGGTTAAGGGATTGCAGACGACCCAACTGCTGAGCACTCCGGCGATAGCAGAGGTCCGTGTTAGAAAAGCGAGAATGAGGATGGTGACTGTATGCAGGGGCATGGTAGGTGTTATTCCGACAAACACCCCGATGGCAGTCCCAAAGGCGAGTGCGTAAGGATCGCCTTTCAAGCGCTTAAACCTCAAGTAGTAATATTTTCCAAGTCGATTGAACTGCATTGCCATAAATATTACACCAGCTGAGAGCGCGAATAGACATCCTCGTCTAAAGATGAAGGGCCAAACTCCTTAAAGAAATGATATCCGGCAAGCGCAATCATTGCCGCATTATCGGTACTATAAGCAGGACGAGGAAAAAAACATTGCAGATTCTGCTTGGCGCATCTCAGAGCCATTACCTGTCGCAGTCTGGAGTTGGCCGATACGCCACCACCGACAACCACTGTGCTGATTCCGTGGATTTGGGCAGCCTTGAGAGCCTTTTCCACCAACACCTCGATTACTGCCTCTTGAAACGAAGCGCATATATGTGAAATCTGCAGGAGCTCGCTCTGCTGCCGTGCCTGATTGCAATAGGTGAGAACTGCGGTTTTCAAGCCGCTGAAGCTGAAATCAAGAGAATCTTCTTCAAGCCATGCCCGTGGAAAAGAAATGAAATGGGGTTCTCCGGTTTCGGCCAATTTGGCCACGACAGGGCCACCGGGGTAAGAGAGACCGAGAAGTTTTGCGACCTTGTCAAAGGCCTCGCCCGCTGCATCATCTCGAGTGCGTCCCAGGAGGGTAAACGATGTAAAGCTTTTGGCGAGATACAAAGATGTGGTGCCGCCAGAAGCAATCAGGGCGATATAGGGAAATGCCGGTGTGTCCTGTTCGAGGAATATTGACAGGATATGCCCGGCCATATGATCAACTCCTCTGAATGGCAGAGAGCGAACGTTGGAGATTGCCTTTGCGAAGGAAAATCCAACGAGCAGTGAACCGATCAGGCCTGGTCCCTGGGTGACAGCAATAAGGCCGATATCGCCCAATGATACTCTGGCTTCATCTAATGCCTGTTCTACCACGGGATATATCGACTCCAGATGTCTGCGGGAGGCAAGTTCTGGAACGACGCCGCCGAAAGGACTGTGTATTTGATCCTGACTGGTCAGGACGTTGGAGAGGATTTCCTTCCCGTCGGCCAGCACAGAGGCGGCGGTATCGTCACAGGAACTCTCTATTCCGAGTATGAGCATGGTAAATGGTCCAGTCTGAGATGAGTCGTTTCTTTTTTTAGATTGGCATACTCAGTTGTTTCAGAGTAAAACTCAGCGAGTATATATGTCGCCCAAAGGAAAGTCAATGTCTGCACTCTTAACCATATTAGCCCAGCAATCCAGTCGCCGTGTCGAAAATTTCAGTTTTTAAAAAAGAAAAACAAGTGCTTGTAGATAATTTCTCAAGAACGATTTCCTACCTTCGCCTTTCCCTTACGGATCGATGTAATCTGCGCTGCATCTACTGTATGCCTGATGCTGCTGGTGAAGGAGAATGCCAACCGAAGAACGGCAAAATTCTCCAATGCCACGATCTTATGAGTTATGAAGAACTTCTTCGGGTCGTGCATCTCTCGGTAGGTCTTGGTATGAACAAACTGCGCCTTACTGGCGGCGAACCCTTAATTCGCAGAGGTGTCCTAGATTTTATCAGCCGATTGGCTGATATTGAAGGTCTCGATGAGGTAAGACTGACAACAAATGGTGTTTTGCTCCATGAATATGCCTCTTCACTCTATGCCTCCGGCATCAGGCAGTTGAACATCTCGCTCGACAGTCTCCACCCTGAAAAATTTGCCAGGATTACCGGCAAGGATTTTTTCAAAGAGGTATGGCAGGGAATAATGACCGCAAGAGACCTCGGCTTTCGTATAAAAATCAACATAGTAGCGATGAGAGGGATAAACGATGACGAATTCTGTGATTTTGTTGATCTCGCCCTGAACGAACCTTTTTCAGTCCGATTTATCGAGTTTATGCCCGTGGGCGAAAAGAGCAGTTGGCAGAGAGAACAGTTTATAAAGGCCGACGAGATCAAAGATATGGTCTCAGGGTTGGGTGAATTTATCCCCTATAAAAAGGGAAAATTTGATGGCCCGGCAAGGATGTTTCGTCTCAAGGCAAATGATGGCAGGCAAGGCAATATTGGTTTTATCAGCCCAATCAGTCATCATTTCTGCGACCAATGCAATCGCCTGCGTTTAACTTCAGAGGGGAAACTTCGCTCATGCCTGCTCAATGACCAGGAGACAGATATCAAGATATTGATGCGCCAGGGAATCACCGATGAAGAACTGCAGCAAGTCATCAAGCAGACAGTTCTGGATAAACCGAAAGGCCATGCACTGCAGGATCTTATGGAATCAGGCGGTCACATGAACTGTCCGGGGCAGATGTCACGCATCGGCGGGTAGATAGTTGCTCTGCGGATAGGACCCCAGCCATTCAAAATACGGACATAGGGGGCGCAAGCGCTCGATGCCTCTTTCAATCTTTTTATCTTCAATATGTCCAATCATATCAAGGAAAAACAAATACTTCCACTGCTTCCCCTTGATCGGTCGCGACTCTAGTTTGGACATATTTATCTGCTCCTCAGAGAGTACCGTGAGGATCTCATTGAGGGCCCCCGGTCGATCCATAGTGCCGATAAGCAGCGAAGTTCGATCCTGTCCACTGGCTACTGGGGATTTCTTGCCGATAACCAGGAAGCGGGTAGTATTCCCCCTGTAGTCTTCAATCCCCTTGACCACAACCTGAAGCTCATACAACTTGATTGCCAGCGATGAGGCGATGGCGCCGATATTTGGATTATTAGCGGCCATCTGAGCAGCCGCTCCTGTTGAGAAAACCGGCAGGGTAGGGACAGTCGGCAGGTGTTTCCGCAGCCATTCCCGACACTGGGCAAGGGGTTGCGAGTGGGATGCCACTGTCTGTATATCTTCAATATTGCCAGACCGGCAGACCAGATTATGACTTATTTCAAGCTGGATCTCGCCACAGATCTGGACCTTATATTTCATGAAGGAATCAAGGGTGGAGACAACAGATCCCTCTATTGTGTTCTCAACCGGCACTATTCCGTAGCGGGTCCGGCCCTTTTCAACCTCAGAAAACACATCGTCTATTGATTCCAATGCCTTGTAGGCGGCAGAATGGCCAAAATATTTTACACCGGCAAGGTGCGAGAAAGTGGCCTCCGGGCCAAGATAGGCAACCTCTATGTTACGTTGGGATAAACGACAAGTAGTAATTATTTCATGGAATATCATACGAAGGGAGTCCTCGGGAAAAGCGTTGTCGTTTTCCTGAAGAAGTCGCTCGTATATCTGCCTCTCCCTCAGCGGATCCCATTTTGCCCGATTGCCCACATCTTTCAACCTGCCGATATCTCGAGCATAGCCAATTCTTTCCTTGAGCAACGAGAGAATCTTGCTGTCGATGGCGTCAATATTTTTCCGTACAATTAAAATGTCCTTTTTCTGCTCGTTGGTCATTGTCGATCCTGTGAAGTCCTTCTATGCTGCTTTTGGGTGGTACAAATGGAATAATAAGGGGGCATGGAAGTGAAATAAGTTAGGTGAAAGAAAAAACTATGTCAAGGCGTAAAAAGACTGGTATAAGACAAATCAAGGCCTCATGCTCTGCAAATAGAGTCAAAAACCTTGTGGTCTGGAGATTGCAACCCACACGTAACTTAATCAGATTCCTATGGAAATCTCATGAGCAAACATAAAATCAACAAGACCTACGAAGAAATTAATTCCAGGATAAAGTCCGGCGAAGCAGTTGTCGTCACAGCCGAAGAAATGGTGGGTATTGTCCGCAGTAAAGGCCCAGAGGTAGCCGCTCGGGAGATCGATATCGTTACAACCGGCACTTTTGCGCCGATGTGTTCTTCTGGAATGTTTTTCAACTTCGGCCAGATGGTTCCAACCATTAAGGCATCTAAAGTCTGGATCAACAAGGTTCCTGCATATGCTGGATTGGCGGCGGTAGATGCGTATCTTGGCGTAACTGAACCTTGCGAGGATGATCCCTTGAATAAAATCTATCCAGGGGAATTCCGTTATGGCGGAGGACACGTCATCGAAGACCTGTTGCGGGGCAAGAAAGTTCTACTCGAAGCCAAGGCCTATGGGACAGACTGTTACGCCGCCAGAAAAATGAAGAAAGAAGTGGGGCTTGCCGACCTGCCGTATGCCTTGCTCTGCAATCCGCGGAACGGTTACCAGAATTACAACTGCGCCATCAATCTCTCCGAAAAGGCGGTATATACATACATGGGCATGCTCAAGCCTCATTGCCGCAATGCGAACTACTGCAGTGCCGGCGAGTTAAGCCCCCTGCTGAATGACCCCCTTTACAAGACTATCGGTATGGGAACCAGAATATTTCTTGGCGGTGGCATAGGCTATGTGACCTGGCATGGCACCCAGCATAATCCGCATGCGCCGAGGACAGCCGGTGGCGTGCCGCGAAGACCCGCAGGCACGATCATGGTACAGGGAGATCTTAAACAGATGTCTCCGGATTGGCTGCGCGGCGTTTCCATCTTAGGGTACGGCAATACCCTGGCAGTTGGACTCGGTATTGCAATTCCCGTTCTCAACAGTGAGATGGCTGCCTATACTGGCGTGAGCGATGAGGAAATCTTCACCCAGGTGGTCGATTACGGTCATGATTACACTCATGGTATTGCCCGCAACTACGGGGAAGTGAGCTATGCCCAATTGAAATCAGGAACCATCGAGGTCAATGGCAAGGAAGTCCAGACTGCGCCATTATCAAGTATTGTCAAAGCAAGGGAGATTGCCGAAACTCTCAAGGAATGGATCTCATCGGCAAAATTTTTCCTCAATCGACCGGCCCAGACCTTGCCGGATGGTCTTGATTAACAGGTGAAATCTTCCCCGGAAGAAAAATTGCTTGATCTGGACAGATCTCTGCTGAAGATGGGGAAGGTTGCTGTGGCCTTCTCTGGTGGAGTTGATTCAACATTTCTGCTCCACTGTGCCAGCAGAATTCTCGGGGCGCACAAGGTTGTTGCCCTGCAGGGTGTCTCCTGCCTGATTGCCAAATCTGCCTTGGACAATGCGGAAAGAATCATCCAGACAGCTTGTGATCCAAGAATTATTCATCGCCTGATACACCTTTCCCCCCTTGACTGGGACGATTTTTCTGCCAACGATGAGCAGCGTTGTTACCACTGCAAGAGACATCTCTATCAAATTTTCCAGATTGAGAGAGTACAATTTGGTTGCTCGTTCCTGCTTGATGGAACGAATGTTGATGATATGAATGCGGTACGTCCAGGTTTGCAGGCTGTGCGTGAACTCGCTGTACGAACTCCGCTGGTTGATGCAGGCCTGACCAAAGATGAAATCAGGTATTTTGCGAAAAAAGCTGGATTGCCCAATCATGACCTGCCATCGGACTCATGCCTTGCTACTCGAATAGCAATCGGCAGGAGAATAGACAGCAGCGAATTGATAAAAATCGAGACCGGGGAATCGTTTCTGCGGGATCTGGGTTTTCCTGGTTGCAGGGTAAAACCGAGGGATGGCTGTGTTCATCTCACAATCAGAGAAGGTGATATTCAGCGGTTTTCAACAGATACAAATCGCAGAAGCGTCCAAAAAGGCATGCTGGAACTTGGATTTGGGCCTGTATATCTTGCCATTACCGGACGTTGAACCTTTCAAATTCTTAGAGAAAATTATTGAGAATTAAAGCCATTTTGTGCTTGCTTCTGAAGAGTGATTCAATTAAGGTGCGCTCTAGTTGTCGTAAAACCCTGAATATAAAGGGATGTAAGACTATTACAGAGAGATTATACAAAAGAAAAACCCCATATTTTTCTTTTGACAATTGAAAGTAGGTTGATTAAAGCATCATCACAGGAGAAGGGACAAGTTGTCCTGTTACTAAGCAAAGAAAGATCTTAGCAGGGAGGAATTCATGAACAAGAAGGAACTTATTGAAAGCATTGCCAAGGCCGCAGACATCAGCAAAGCAGCTGCAGAAAAAGCATTGAAAGGCACTCTTGAAACAATTCAGGGAGCTCTGATGAGTGGCGATAAAGTCACCCTCGTCGGGTTTGGTACATTTTCTGTTTCAAAACGCGAAGCCCGTCAGGGAAGAAATCCTCAGACCGGTAAGGCTATCAAGATTCCAGGAAAGAAAGTTGCCAAATTTAAAGCAGGAAGCAAGTTGATCGAAGCAGTAAACAGCAAGAAAGGTGGAAAATAATTCCAGACTGTTACAGATTCGTTCGAGTATCTACACAATGTTTCCGCGCAAAAGGCCTACGATTTTAATGGAAATTGTGTGCAAACACTTTTTATAGACCGATGCTTAATTGGTACGTCTCGTTCATCACTGCAAGATTATCTAGCCTGAATACAGCTTAGAAGAAATTTCAAAACCACAGCTGAAAACAGCCAGGAGAAATCCAGAGGCCGGAAAAAGCATGCCTGGTAAAATTGTGTTTAAGGGCCGTTCCTTTATATAGGGGCGGCCTTTTTTTATTTATGAAAAGATTACGATCAGGATTCACTACAGGCGCATGTGCAGCCGCAGCAGCAAAGGGAGCCACTGTATTCCTGCTTGGCCGGCACGCTGTTGGTCATGTCGATATACCATTTCCGGACGGTAGCAGGGTCAATTTCAAGCTAGCTGGATGTGGTTGGTTAGAAGGTGAAAACGCTACAGCATTTTGTTCAGTTATCAAGGATGCGGGAGATGATCCAGACGTTACGAACAAGGCAGAGATTGTTGCGCTTGTCAGCCTGGAATCGAGAGTATCCACCGACGTAGCTGATGTGCAGATCATCGGCGGCAAGGGTGTGGGGATTGTAACAAAACCCGGTCTCGCACTTCCTGTCGGTGCACCTGCAATTAATCCTGTTCCACTGATGATGATCGAACAAGCAGTGAGAGAAGCTTTACACAATGCTCCAGAAGACTTATCAGCGCAAAAACTTGTGGTTACCATTTCAGTTCCTCGTGGTGAAGAACTTGCTAAAAAAACCTTGAATAAACGCTTGGGAATTCTTGGGGGCCTCTCTATTCTCGGTACTACTGGAGTTGTAGTCCCAGTTTCAGCCGAAGCCTGGACCGCTACCATAACCGCTTCTATGGATGTGGCCAGGGAATGCGGTGTTCGAGATATCGTTCTTTCGACAGGGCGCACATCCGAACGTGCTGTTGAAGAACATTATAATTTCCCTGAGGAAGCACTCATCATGATGGGTGATTATCTTGAATTTTCGCTTAAAGCAGCGGCAGAGAGAGGTTTCAGGAAAATCCATCTTGCAGGTATGTGGGCAAAATTACTCAAAGGCGCCCTGCGTACACCTCAGACTCATGTTCGCCACGGTGCCCTAGATGTCGAAAAAGGCATATCGCTTCTCCAGCAACTCGCAAAAACCAACGTCGAAATTCAATATCTGCAAGGCTCGAATACCGCTCGAGAGATATATGAACGTCTAAAAAATAACGGCGACAATGAGCTGATCCGAAAAGTGTGTCAGGCAGCAAAAGACTATTACCAGGATATTTGCGGTGTGCCAGTAGAGGTCCACCTAGTGAGTACTTCAGGAAAAATTGTAGAGTCCGTCTAGTAGAAAATGAATTCAGCTACTACAATCCATCTTATCGGGGCACACGGTAATGCCATAACTCCAGAAAATGCGCGACTGATAGAGAGGTGTCCGCTTCTTATTGCCTCCGACAGAATGATTCCTGGAGTGAGAGCTTATCTGCCTGATTATCCAAATTCCAGCATAGAGCCGATAGCTCCTTTGCAGAAGGCGCTCAAAGCAATCGGTGATGGATTATTGCAAGGGGATGTAGCAGTAATTGCCAGTGGTGATCCACTTTTTTTTGGCATAGGTCCTTTTTTGCGCAGTCATTTCGGCACTGAAAGACTCCAGATACACCCTGCAGTCTCAGCGATGCAGTTGGCCTTCGCGAGAATCAGTGAACCGTGGCATGACGCCACCTTTGTAAGTCTGCATGGAAGAAAATGGGATCAAATTGATGAACGTATCCTCTTCTCGGAGAAAATCTGCATTCTCACAGATCAGGAAAATACTCCAGCGATAATAGCCCGGAAAATACTTACGGTTCTCCCAACCAGTCAAATCAGGCGCTACCGTTGTTTTGTCGGCGAGAATCTTGGCTGTTCCGGCGAGAAAATGACCGCGGGATCACTTGCCGAGATTGCTGAAAGAGAATGTGCGCCGCTCAATCTGATGATCATTCTTAAGGAACCTGAATTATCTTCAAAAGATCCTGTTTTTGGTATACAGGAGTCTGCTTTGCAGCACAGTCGAGGGTTGATTACTAAAGATGAAATCCGCGCAGCGATCATCCACAGCCTTGCAATTCCACAGCAGGGTGTCTTCTGGGACATTGGCGCCGGATCGGGATCCGTGAGCATTGAGATTGCTCGACTTGCAAGCAATCTCAGTGTTTATTCGATTGAGAGGCACGATGAGCAGATCCTTCATATCACGAGCAACAGAGAAAGGTTTTCTGCCTGGAATGTTCAGGTTTTCAAAGGCGAAGCACCAGAAATTCTGGAAAACCTCCCCGCACCCGACAGGGTGTTTATCGGCGGTAGTGGCCGGAAACTGCAGGGAATCATCGATTGCACTGTTCCTCGGCTAAAAACAGGCGGCAGGATTGTTGTCAGCGCAGTCCTGGCAAAAACCTGTGAGGATGCGCCGCGATTTCTTCATGCTCAAGGACTTGCTGTTGAAATACGACGCATTGAGGTGAGCAGATCTGTCTATCCTTCGCAAGAAAGTATGCGACTGAATCCGATATCCATTATCATTGGTCAAAAATCCGTTGAATAGGCGAGTAAAAATGGCTGAAAGCAAAAGACAAATGGTATATTTCGTAGGCGCTGGGCCAGGTGATGTGGAACTGATTACGGTCAAAGGGCGACGCCTTCTTGATGCGGCCGACTGCATCATCTATGCAGGCAGTCTGGTCAACCCTGAAATTCTCACAGGGTGTCAGGCAGAAATCCATGATTCATCTGGTCTGAATCTCGATGAAATCATCACAATTATGCATACCGCGTGGCAACAAGGTGGAATCGTTGTTCGCCTGCATACCGGCGACCCTTCAATATTTGGCGCAATTAAAGAACAAATGGCAAGACTTGATGCCCTCGATATTCCTTACGAGGTTATTCCTGGCGTGAGTTCCGCTTTTGCCGCTGCCGCAAACACCGGTTCCTGAACGCGAAAGATTGAAAAACCTGGCCATACATCAGACCACGATGCTAATTTTTCTCTCTGTAGGCATGATGCACAAGGTTGTTGAAGAACTTCGAACAGGAGGATATCCTGAAGAAACACCAGTGGCGATCGTCGAAAGGGCGAGTTGGATCAGCCAAAAAATTGTGCGTGGTACTCTGTCGACAATCTGTGATCTCGTAGCTGGCGAGGGTATAACCAAGACAGCCATGATCTGTGTAGGCGCTGTCTTTGCGGACATGCCACCCAAAACGGTGTCGAAACTGTACGATAAACATTTCAGTCACGGTACAAGGAAGGCAAACAATGACGAAAGGACTTCTGGCAGTCTTCACAGGTAACGGCAAAGGAAAAACAACTTCCGCCTTGGGCTTGGCTTTCCGGGCGCTCGGTCACGGCCATAAGGTGTGTGTCATCCAGTTTATCAAAGGAAACTGGCTCAGCGGTGAACAGATCTTTGCCAATACGCTCGCGCCAAAACTTGATTTTCACGTCATGGGCAAAGGTTTTACCTGGAAATCCGATGATCTTGCCGAGGATGCTGCTCTGGCCCAAAAGGCCTGGGAGTTTGCTGTTAAGACTATCGAGCAGAATTCGCACCAGATGGTAATCCTCGATGAACTGACGTATCTTGTTCGTTATAAGATGATTCAGGAAAAGGATATCCTTGAGGTTATTGCCCGACGACCTGCAGAAATGCATGTGGTGGTGACCGGCAGACATGCTCCTGATGGACTACTGGACCTGGCGGATCTGGTCACCGAAATGGTTGACGTAAAACATCCCTATGCCTCTGGAATTGCAGCTCAAAAAGGCTTCGATTTTTAAAAGGTCCGTGCAGGCTGATAACGCCGCAACACTCCTGGAGATACAAGAATGAGCTCATTTGATACAATGCTTGAAGAATCGGTGAAGGTCCACGGTCATATCTGCGCTGGGCAGGTGATAGGCGTTAGGATGAGCTTGCTGGCTCTGCAGTTGATCAAAATCGCAGATCCAAAAGGGAAAGACAGGAAAAAACTCTACGTGCTGGTTGAAATAGACAGATGTGCGACCGATGCAATCCAGTCTGTTACTGGATGCAGCTTGGGTAAGCGTTCGATGTACTGGCAGGATAATGGTATTATGGCAGCTACTTTTGTCAATCTTGAAACAGGCAAGGCGGTACGGATTACAGCCCGGGAGGAATCTCGAGATTTAGCCGAAAGCTACTGCGAAGGCATAACTGACAAATATGCAAGACAACTCGAAGCATATAAAATAATGCCGGAAACTGAGTTGTTTCGAGTCCAGCACGTCCAGGTCCAGATTCCTGCCGAAAACCTTCCTGGCAGGCCGCAGCGAAGGGTTCAGTGCCAATCCTGCCAGGATTGGATTCAGGACAAACGAGATGTTCTGAAGGACGGGAAAATCCTTTGCCGCGGTTGCGCCCACGGAAAATATTACACGGAAATTGCTTGAAAATGTTTTGCTGTTCAATCTGCTAAAAGAGTTAGTTTAGAGAGTTACACATGATATCGCCGGCAGAAATTTATTTGGACGCTTACCGGCATAGATGAGGAATATAATGATCACACTCCTTGATTATGGCGCTGGCAATGTCCGCAGCGTCAGGAATGCCATTCGAATGCTAGGGTATGAAGTCCAGAATGTTTGTAATCCTGAAGATATACTTAATGCTGAAAAATTGATTTTTCCTGGAGTTGGTAGTTTTGGCCTAGTCATGGACCGGTTGGCGAAAGATGGATTCGTCGAACCCTTGCGTGAACGAATCCGCCGGAATAAACCGATGCTGGGCATATGTATTGCCCTCCAGGCATTTTTTGAGGGAAGTGACGAATCTCCAGGAGTTCCAGGGCTGGGCATTATCCCTGGAATGGTGGAAAAATTCTCCGAACCCGGCCTTTCAATTCCTCAGATCGGCTGGAATGGTATCAGCCTGTTGAAGCAATCGCCATTGTTTGAAGGATACAACGGTGAAAAACTCTACTTTGTCCATTCGTATCGGGCAGTTCAGAATAGTGACAATCAGGACTGGGTCTTAACGACAACCACCTATGGAGGAGAGTTTATCTCGGCTGTTGAGAAAGGCAATATCACTGCTTTCCAGTTTCATCCGGAAAAGAGCGGTAAGGCCGGACTGAATATTCTCAAGAATTTCCTCGGAGGTAGTCAGGAAATCAGCCGTATCTCTCGTGCTGTTTCTCAGGATACCCAACCGACTAAACTCGCTAAAAGAATTATTGCCTGTCTTGATGTCCGCAGCAACGATGCCGGTGATCTCGTAGTAACCAAAGGAGATCAATACGATGTCAGAGAGGAAGGCGAAGTACGAAATCTTGGGATGCCAGTCGATTTGGCGCGTCGCTATTATGAAGAAGGAGCAGATGAAATCACCTTTTTAAATATTACAGGTTTTCGTGATTTTCCGCTTCAGGATCAGCCCATGCTCGAGGTTCTGAAACGGACTTCGGAAAATGTCTTTGTCCCCCTGACTATTGGTGGCGGCATAAAATCGTTCACGGCCACGGATGGCAGGAAGTATTCGGCTCTTGATGTAGCTACTGAATATTTTCGTTCAGGGGCAGATAAAATATCGATTGGCAGTGACGCAGTTTACGAGGTTGAAAACTATCTCGCCACTGGTAAAAAAACAGGGGAAAGTTCAATAGAGCAGATCTCCATCGTCTATGGAGCCCAGGCGGTAGTCATTTCCGTTGATCCGCGTCGGGTCTATGTCGACACTCCCGAAGCGACACAGCATGCCACCCTGACCACCGCATATCCTGGCCCCAATGGCGAACGATACTGCTGGTATCAATGCACTGTCAAAGGTGGAAGAGAAGGGCGTGATGTTGATGTCGTGCAACTGACAACGGTCTGCGAATTGCTGGGGGCAGGAGAGATCCTTCTTAACTGCATTGACAGGGATGGAACGAATTCGGGATTTGACCTGGAACTGATCAGAATGGTCAAAGATGTTGTAGGTATTCCGGTGATTGCCTCAAGTGGCGCAGGAAATGCTGAGCACTTTGTCGATGTCTTTTGCAAAACCAGAGCTGACGCTGCCCTGGCGGCAGGCATTTTCCATCGACACGAGGTGGCTATTTCGGAAGTGAAAGAGTGCGTGGCTGCCGCCGGCGTTGAGGTCCGATAAGACTCTTCCTTCAAGTCAAGGGTTTTGTAGAGACAGAAGCAGGACGCCTTAAGCAAGACCGGATTTACGCCTAATTGATTGTTGATTGAAATTTCAGACTGCTGAGAAACTGTTCTCCTTCTTTTTGAAAAGAAGGTTCTCGGGATGATGACAGTGACCGTTCCTGGTAAAACATGTCAATGCCATTCTGCGGAAAATCTGGATGCATGCAGAAGATCCCCGTTTTTTTCACCCTGACATAGGGCTGTTCCATGCTCTTCTGCCCGCCATGATCGTCATATTTGTTTTCGTATCGCACGCAATACGGTGAAAGTTCTGTAATATCAGTAAATTGAAATTCGATGTTCCGATATCGTGTCGGAGATTGAGAAAGTACTTTCCGGCTTTTGACATAGTCGTGAAAATCGCTTTTCTGGCGAAAAGCTTTATCAACGTGTATTTCTGTAGCCTTGGTGGAGATCGAATACAACTTAGGCCGGGTCTTCTTCAAATAATACAGACTTTCCTGGTTATGCCGTTCATACCAGGCCACTCCAGGGGGCGGTGTAATGGAAAAGCCGAGGGTGCTTTGTCTGGGAGTATCGTCGGTGATGGGATGATATGTACTCACTGGTTTGGCACAGGCGCTCGTCAGGACAATGAGCATGAGAAACAAGCATATGTTGATTTTTATCTTCATGAAAACAGTAAATTAAATTTAAGGTGATGTATCAGGGCAAAAAGTGTTCTGCAAATTTCAGGGGCGTTCATTGAATTATACGAATATGGACATGGAATTCAAGAAATCCCTGTTTTTTTTAAAGCAACATCCATCATAGAAAACTGAGCGAGGGAAGTGTAGGTGTCAATGAAGAAAAAGATCAGACCTTGGTATATCTCTCTTGCTTCAACCACTGCTCTTTTTGTCATTATTCTCACGGTTGTTCTTATAGTCTCTTCTCACTGGGCGTACAAGCAGGGGTTTGATGAACTGAACAAAGGTGGTTCTGCAAGGCTTGAGTTGTATGTTACCTACCTGCAGGGTGTCCTTGATAAATACGAAAGCCTGCCTGAACTACTTGCAACTGATCGACTGCTCCTTAAGACTCTGCAAAACCCTACCGATCCCAACCAGATAGATGCCCTCAACCGCTATCTCGAAACAATCAACAGTATCAGCGATACGGCAGATACCTACCTGATGGACCGAAATGGGCTGACCATCGCCGCCAGCAACTGGAGTGGCGATCAATCCTTCGTCGGCCGAAATTTCAGCTACAGGCCATATTTCCAGGATGCCATGCAGGGAAAGCTTGGCAGATACTTCGCTCTGGGCACAACATCTTCCCGACGGGGATATTATTTCGCGTATCCCGTAAGGATGGATAAGGAGATTCTCGGAGTTGTTGTTATAAAGATAAATATTGACTCTGTCGAGCAGAACTGGGGACATAGGGAAGAAATTTATCTTATATCTGACCCTGACGGAGTAATATTTATCACCTCCAATCACGACTGGCTGTATCGCACCATCGAACCGTTGGCTTCTGCCGTGCGGGAAAAAATAATCAGGAGCAAACGATATGATAATGCCTCTCTCTCTCCCCTTGGTGACGAAAGTATGCTCTCAGGGACGGATGGTCAACTGACTCGTTTACGTACTTCTTCAACAGACGAAACACGAACATATCTTCTTCAATCCCATTTCATGGCTGAAGCAGGATGGCATGTTCATATCCTTTCAGATATTCAGAAAGTAAAAAAAAATGTCCTGCTTGTTGATATTATAATCAGCTCCGGGCTCATTCTCGCTTTTCTTTTTAGCCTGCTCCTTGTTCAGAGGCAACATAGGCTCACGGAGTTGAACCGTCTCGAGGAGGAGGCACGAAGAACCTTGCAGGAAGGCTTAAAGAAATAGGAGATAGACAACGCACTGAAATAGCATTAAAAAAAACCAGGACAGAATTGATTCACGCCGCCAAACTTGCCGCTCTTGGCCAGATGTCAGCGGGAATCAATCACGAATTGAATCAACCTCTGGCGGCGATTCGCAGTTACGCTGACAATGGCAAACAGTTTCTTGAGAAAGGGAGACTGGAAGAGGCCATGTGGAATCTTGAACAGATAGGTGAACTTACCGAGCGTATGGCAAAAATCGGCGGACAACTCAGGATGTTTTCCAGGAAATCGAGCGGTCAGATGACCGTTGTGCCGCTGCATGGAGTCATCGACGGAGCCCTTGAAATCGTCCGACCAAGTATCAAAAAATCGGCTGCTGTCGTTGAAGTAGCACTTCATCCCGAACACCTTGAGGTAAAGGCCAACAATGTTCTCCTGCAGCAGGTTCTGGTCAATCTCATCAACAACGCCATACAATCCATGGAAACGATGCCGGAGAAAAAGATCACCATTTTTGCCAGGGAAGAGGGGGAGATGGTCAATATCACCATTACTGACACCGGGCCAGGGATTTCTGCCGACCACCTACCACATATCTTCGATCCTTTTTATACCACCAAAAAAGCAGGGCAGGGACTTGGGCTGGGGCTGACTATCAGTGATCGGATCCTGCATGATATGAACGGCAAAATTTCAGCGCGTACCACTGAACAGGGTGCCTGTTTCTCAATATTCCTGGAAAAAGCATGAAATAGTATGAACACACTCAATAATGTTCTCTTCATCGATGATGAAAAACACATCCGACTTGCCAATAAACAGACCCTCGAACTCGCCGATCTCCATGTATCCTGCCATGATTGCGCGGAAGATGCGCTGCCTCTTCTGAGCACTGAATGGCCCGGTGTCGTCATCTGCGATATCCGTCTGCCGGAAATGGACGGACTTGCTTTTCTCGTCAGAGCCCAGAAAATTGATCCACATCTGCCAGTCATACTTATTACCGGGCATGGAGACGTCTCAACTGCGGTGCAGGCAATGCGGGATGGCGCCTATGATTTCATCGAAAAACCTTATTCCGCTGAACGTCTTGTCAAGACTGTGCAGAGAGCCCTGGAAAAAAGGGCCCTCACCTTGGAAAATCGCAGTCTTCGGCGCGAACTCGAGGCTCACAGTGCCCCAGGGCCCCGTATAATTGGCCAGACCCCGGCGATGGAGCATCTGCGAGCGACAATCGGTCAGGTCGCCGACACTGGGGCCGACGTTCTCATTCTTGGTGAGACCGGTACCGGCAAGGAACTGGTTGCCAGATCCCTGCATGAACACAGCAAGCGCAGGACCCGCAACTTTGTTGCAGTCAATTGCGGTGCCGTTTCAGAAACAATGATTGAAAGTGAATTGTTTGGCCATGAGGCTGGTGCATTCACCGATGCAAGGGCTTTGAGAATTGGCAAATTCGAATATGCCAATGGCGGCACCCTGCTATTAGATGAAATAGAATCGATGCCACTACGGGTGCAGATACATCTGCTGCGTGTACTGCAGGAGCGGTCGGTGGAACGACTTGGTTCTAATGAATTGATTTCCCTTGATTTGAGGATAGCAGCTGCCTCCAAGGTAGATCTTAAACAACTCGCCGACGCCGGAGTATTCCGGGAAGATCTGTACTATCGGCTGAATGTCGTCTGCCTGAAGATTCCGCCACTCCGGGAGAGAAGAGAGGATATATCACTGCTATTTCATCATTTTCTTCTTGTTGCCGGACATCGGTATCAACAGGAGGTGCCGTTTCCCGAGGCAACCCAGATCAATGCACTCATGGCATATCCTTGGCCTGGTAATGTCAGAGAACTACGAAATCTCGCCGAACGCTACGTTCTTCTGGGTAGTCAGTGCGACTGGTCTCTCGAAAAGCTGTTGTCCGGCACGGAAAAGGGTTATAACAGAAATCTGCAGCAACAGGTTGACTGTTTTGAGCGCAGTCTCATCGAACAGGCTCTGGCGGCAAGCAATGGCAGCATCAAAGATGTGATGGTGTCACTGGCTATTCCGCGAAAGACCCTGTATGACAAAATGCGTAAACATGGTCTAGAAAAGAGTAACTACAAGTAAAAACATTAGATTGATCTGATTGTTCGCGATATGTAAAGATCCAGCATTTATCTCCGGACCAAGACGAAAAACAACGAAACAGCATGACAGAAGAAATACACTTGCCTCAGATTAAAACCACTGAAATTGTTCTCGCCATGCCCAGAGGGTTTTGTGCCGGCGTCGAAAGGGCTATTGAGACAGTTCGTCTCTGTCTTAAAAAGAACGGGCCTCCTGTCTACATTCTGCACGAAATCGTACATAACCGGCATGTTTTGAAGGAACTTGAAGAACTGGGCGCAGTTTTTGTTGAGCATCTCACTGATATCCCCAAGGGAGGGATTTGCATCTTCAGCGCCCATGGGGTTTCGAGAAAAGTGGAGCAGCAGGCTGCGCTCCTTGGTTTGAAAACACTCGATGCGACCTGTCCGTTGGTCAGCAGCGTTCACCGGATGGTGGAGAAATATCATGCCGATGATTATGATGTCCTCATCATCGGCCATCATAATCATCCGGAAGTAGAAGGTACAGCCGGCAGGGTTGCGGACCGGGTGCACATAATAGCCTCTGAAAAAGAGGCCATGGATTGTCAGGTGGCG
>JFJP01000033.1_pt1 | contig 18715 bp, 10 predicted proteins | sample 431651 | NCBI WGS metagenome assembly JFJP01 (sample SAMN02602958, study PRJNA72255) | Microbial mat metagenome, whole genome shotgun sequencing project. | biome: fresh water; feature: sink hole; material: water; isolation source: purple microbial (photo- and chemosynthetic) mats found in...
CTGTCCAGTCCGAGCCAACTTAGCTCAGTTGGTAGAGCAGCTGATTCGTAATCAGCAGGTCGTAGGTTCGAATCCTATAGTTGGCTCCAATACGAAGAAGAGGCCCCCGAAATGGGGGCCTCTTCTTCGTATTGGATTCATCGGGATTCGAACCTACGAAGAGGCTCCATCGCCACAAGCCGAAGGCGAGTGGGAAGGCCGTCCAGTGGACGGCATGATCGATGGAGAACCGCCCGAGGCGTGCCATGCGGCACGCCGAAGCGGGACCGGCGGACGCCAAAGGCGGCCGCGTTCGAATCGGGCTAACACATCCAAGCAAAGCAACAATTCTCATTTCAATAACTTGAAACACTTTGCCTCAACCCCACAACACGCAAGGTCATAACCAAACCTCATCCAAAATTTCCGCGAGTTCCGGTTGTTTCCTGAGCAAGCCCCAACGCCACCAGAATCAACGTGATAGTGGTGACGAAATCGGCTCGCCTGCGAGGCAGTCTTGTACCAAGGACTGCTTTCATCGGCATCTCCTGATGGTTTGAATGAGAGCGCAGAACCATGGCTTTGAATACAAAGTGCAGTCCTCGTTAGAACGAGGACCTCCTCCCACCACGGCCAGTGTCACAAATTCTCGTCCGGAAGAGAGGCCTTCGGCAGATCTTCAATCCGCGACCTTAAGCCAATCACCAGGAAAATAGCCGCCAAACGCCCCAGTGATTCCCAAAGCGCGCCGTATCCCCCAGAATCGAAACGTGACCAATACCGCTCCATCCACCATCGGCCGCTACAAGGTTTTAGGCGAACTGGGCCGCGGCTCCATGGGGATCGTGTACCGGGCGCTGGACCCCGTACTGAAGCGCGAAGTGGCAATCAAGCTAGTCCAAGGCGGCACCATTGCCCCCGAGGAGGTCCTGTCCCGATTTCAATTGGAGGCCGAAATTTCGGCCCGGCTCAATCACCCCAACGTGATCACCGTTTTCGATGTGGGTAAGGACAAGGAATTCGGCCCCTTCATGGCCATGGAATATGCCGACGGGCCCGTGTTATCAAAATTACTGGCGCAAGGCCCGATGGCACCTGATCAAGCCGCGATGATTCTCGTGCAGGGATTCCAGGCGCTGCAAGCCGCCCACCACATGGGAATCATTCACCGGGATTTCAAGCCTGAGAATCTAATCCTCACGAAGAATGGGCGTCTGAAGTTAATGGATTTCGGCATCGCCCGGCATGACAACCCCGAACACACGGATTCTGGCGTGCTGTGCACACCGAGTTATGCGGCCCCCGAAATCCTGGATAAGAAAGTGCCCTCTGCCGCCACCGATAACTGGGCCTTCTGCCTTACCGCCTTCCAGATGATCACCGGGGAGCTGCCCTTTCAAACGGCCAGCATCAGCAGTTTGCTCTATGCGATCGCCCACGAATCACCCACTTTCCCCGGCTCGCTATCTCCGGCACTCACCGCCATTTTCATGCGCGCGCTGGAAAAAGATCCAGCCGCCAGGTATCCCGACCTCTGCAGCTTCATGCTAGATCTTCTGGCCGCACTGCCTCTGGATCCCGAGGTGCTGGGCCGCTGTCTAACCCTGATGGATGCCCACGAAGTCACCGGCGAAAGTGCAACGATTCCAAAATCACCTTCAAAATCGCGGCGATGGCTCAAGCCTCCCCGGGTGTTGTGGCTCGCAGGGACGGCGGTACTGCTGATTTTCGGGCTCTGGTACGTGAAGCAGGGCCGCATGCGAACACTGGCCCTGGACTCCTATCCCCCCAACGCCCAGGTATTCCTGGATGACCAGCCCCTTGGCACCACACCGCTCATGGAGGCTCGGATCCCCACCAAGGCCCGCACCCTTCGCCTTGAGAAAAAGGGCTACCACCCCCTGGAACGCCTTCTGCAGCCCGACGACCGGATACTCACGTTAACCATGGTCGCCAAATCCAAGGTGCTGAATCTCCGGAGCGATCCCCCGGGAGCCGAGGTGTTTGTCAATAACGTCCTGATGGGCATCACGCCCGTCCAGGGGCTGCCACTCCCTTGGGATCTCGCATTCCAGTTGCAACTCCGCAAAAAGGGATACGAGCCTTGGAGCAAGAACTTAGGGGCCCAAGAAAAAACGCCGGAGATGGTTTCCCTCAAAAAGTTGGATGCCCCCAAAAAACCATTCTGGAAACGATTCCTCAATCGCAAATAAGCAGAGGCTATCCAGTATCGAAGCCAAAGATCAACGCGAAGAAACCGCACAGTTTATGAAAAAACAGTCCACGGATGAACACGGATAAAAAAGAGTTGGCTCCTTTCGGAGCCTTCGCTGTCTTTGAGGTGGGTTTCTTACGAAAAGGAAACCAGGGGTGTTTTTCCATACTCATTTCTCCCCGGCGGCCATCCGATACCTGAAGAACCGCTGAAAACCCGCGGTTAACAAAGCGTAGTGACTCGGAAAGGCCTCCCATGCTCTTTCAGCGAACCAGAATCGCCACCCGACTATTGGCGGGGTTCTCTCTGATCATGATCGCCACCGTCATTATAGGCGGTGTGGGAATCCGCTCCGTGCGTGAGCTTGCTGCCGCCACGGACTTTATTTTCAGACATCCCTATACCGTCACTACCTCGGTCCTCATCATCAAGGTCGATTTTATTCAGGCCCAGAAGGAACTGGAGGCACTCGTCCACTCCAGGGATATCGCCGAAATCGAAGAATTGATCCAGAAGGTGCGATCCCACGGCCCCAAAAATGACAAAAACCTAGCAGTGGTAAGAGAACGGTACCTGGGCAAACCCGAAGATGTGAATCACGTTGGCCAGGCCTTAGAAGCTTGGCAGGAGCATCGGGAAAAGATCATCGCCCTCGTCCGCGCCAATCGTCATGCAGAGGCCAAGGATCTATTGGACGGAGCCACGCAGGTCCGTGCCGACCTGCTGATTAAGGAAGTTGATGATGTCTTGGAGTTCGCGGGGCAACGAGCCGCCAAATTCAGAACCGATGCCGCCGCCCAAGGCGAGCGCACCCAGCAGACCATCCTCTTCACGTTGCTTTCCCTCTTGGTCGTCGGCATCGGAATCGCCCTGCTGATCACCCGCAGTGTTGCCAAATCGTTGCGCCTAGCCCTGGGACATCTAAGGGACATGATGGATGTCTTTCGAGATAAGCAGGCCGTGGTCGAAGGCATCGCCAGTGGAGACTTTGAACAGGATATGCCAATCATGGAGCCCCTGCGCCTAAAGACCCAGGATCTCCCGAAGGATGAACTAGGCGCCCTGATGGAAGGCATCGCCGATTTCAGCCGTGTTCAAAACAGCCTGGATCGATCCTTCCGCACCATGGCTTTGTCGCTACGCACCGAGAAAAAACTCGAGACGGAGCGGAACTGGCTCAAGAACGGCCTGAATGAATTGAATGAATTGCTACGGGGTGACCAGGCTTCCAAAGCCCTGACGGAAAGGCTCATCCGATTCTTTGCGGAATACCTGAAGGCGGGCGTTGGCGCCCTGTATTTGTTCGATGCTGAAGCCCGGGATTTAGTGCTGATGGCCACCTATGCCCACACGCGGCGTAAGCACCTGGGAGATCGCTTCGCCTTGGGCGAAGGTCTGCTGGGGCAAGCCGCCCAAGAAGGCAAATTGATCTGCCTATCCAAGGTTCCCGGAGACTACCTTCCCATTGGCTCAGCCCTGGGCGAAGGTACTCCAAGTGCAGTGGTGGCCCTGCCCTTCCTACAAGATGGCACCCTCATCGGCGCCCTGGAACTGGGTGCCTTCCGCGAATTCAGCCCCTCCGAATTGAATTTCCTTGAGCAAGCCATGGGAATTTTGGCCATCGGCCTGGACATGAGTCTTTCCCGCCAAAAAATCGTGCACCTGCTTCAGCAAAGCCAGGCCCAAGAAGAAGAACTGCGGGCCCAACAGGAAGAACTCCAGCAAAGCAATGAAGAACTCGAAGAACGCGCGCAGTTGCTGGAACAGCAGCGAGAGGAAATTCGCCGCAAGAGCTTGGCCATGGAAGCGGCCAATCGAGAAATCGAAGCGCAGACCGAAGAAGTGCAGCGCGTAAGCACCTACAAATCCCAGTTCCTGGCCAATATGTCCCACGAACTGCGCACTCCCTTGAATAGCCTCATGATCCTGTCCAAGTTGCTGGCGGATAACAAGGACGGCAACCTCACCGCCAAACAGGTGGAATTTTCGACCACCATTCATGGCGCAGGCCGGGATCTGCTGACCCTGATCAACGACATCCTGGATATCTCCAAGATCGAAGCCGGGCGGATGGAATTTGCCTATGACGAGGTGGTCGTCGAGGATCTGATCGAACAGGCCGCGGCCATCTTCCGCCCTCTGGCCACGGAAAAAGGGCTCGATTTCACGGTGGTGCTGGCACCCAGCGCCGCCCGCACCCTGCGCACCGATGCCCAACGTGCGCAGCAGATCTTAAAAAACCTTTTGGCTAACGCCATCAAGTTCACGGAAAAGGGTGCCATTTCACTGGAGGTCACGGCCCCTGGGCCAAGCCAGAACCCCTTAGCCGTTTCGGCCGTGGCCTTTGCCGTGCGGGATACGGGGATCGGCATTTCCCAAGACAAATTCGACCGCGTGTTCCAGGCCTTCCAGCAGGCGGATAGCGAAACCAGCCGACGCTTTGGGGGCACGGGCTTAGGTCTTTCCATTTCCCGACAGTTGGCCCGGGGTATGGGCGGCGAGCTCGTCTTGGAAAGCCTGGAGGGCACGGGCAGCACCTTGACCCTCTATATTCCCCTGATCAATTCCAGCCTTCCTGCTCCCATTGCTGTCTCGGTAGCCACGGCTCTCGCCACCAAACCCACGAAGACAGCGAGCCTGTCGGACGATCGCGATCTGCTGGCGCCTGGGCAACGCTGCATCCTGATTGTGGAAGACGATCGTGCCTTTGCCTCGATCCTGATCGACCTGGTGCGCGAGCATGGCTTCGCGGCCCTCCACGCTGCCGATGGGCACACGGGGGTGGAAATGGCCGAGCAATTCCTCCCCAGTGCGATTCTCTTGGATGTCATGCTGCCGGGCCTCGATGGTTGGGGCGTGATGCAGCGTCTCACCGATAAACTGCGCACTCGCCACATTCCCGTGCATTTCCTCACGGCCCTGGACGAACGCCAGAAGGGCCTGGCCATGGGCGCTATCGGGTATTTCACAAAACCCGTCAGTCCTGAGCAATTGGAGAGCATTCTCGCCAACGTGGAAGCATCCGTATCCAAGCAGGCCCGCAATCTGCTGCTGGTGGAAGACGATCCCATCGAAGCGAAGAGCCTTTGTGCTCTGCTGGAGGACCGGCATATTCAAATCTACACCGCCAGCAGTGGTGCGGAGGCCATCTGGATCTTCGGTGAACAACCCTTCGATTGCATCGTGCTCGACCTTGGCCTAGCCGATATGTCGGGTTTCGAAGTGTTGGAGCACCTGCACCAGATGGATGAAAAACGCCGAGTGCCCGTGATCATCCATTCGGGTCGCGACCTCACCCGGGATGAGCAATCCCGCCTGGAGCGCTATTCCGAAAGCATTATCCTGAAAGGCGCCAAAAGCCCGGAGCGACTGCTCAACGAGGTGACGCTCTTCCTGCACGTAGTGGAAAGCCAGATGCGCCCCGAACAGCAGCGCCTGATCCGCGCCAGCCTGGATCGCGATGGCATCTTTCAAGACAAAAAAGTCCTGGTGGCTGACGACGATATGCGCAACGTGTTTTCGCTCGCCAGCATCCTTGCCGAAAAGGGCATGGAGATTTTCGAAGCCGAAAATGGCCGCATCGCCTTGACACAATTGGAGGCCCACCCGGAGACCGACATCATCCTGATGGATGTGATGATGCCGGAAATGGATGGCCTCGAAGCCATCCGCGCCATCCGGGCCAATCCCCGTCACCACGGGTTGCCCATCATCGCCCTCACGGCCAAGGCCATGAAGGGTGACCGAGAAGCCTGCCTGAAGGCGGGCGCCAGCGATTACCTATCCAAGCCCATCGACACCGAACGCCTGCTCTCCCTGTTGCGGGTCTGGCTCTACAAATAGAGACGCCATGCCCACTCCGAACCTCCAGCACGTGGAAATGCACCTTCTTCTCGAAGGCGTGTTTCAAATGTATGGCCACGATTTTCGGGACTATGCCGAGGCCTCCCTCCATCGCCGCTTGAACAAATGGTTAGCAGAATCCAGGTTTCCTGGATTTTCCGAGGCCCAGGGTCCGGTGTTGCGAGATCCCGCCGTGTTTCAAACTCTGCTAAAAGGGCTCACGGTGCATGTCACCGAGATGTTTCGTGACCCCTTAGCCTTCAAGGCCCTTCGCGAAGAAGTCATTCCGCACCTGCGCACCTATCCCTTTTTGAAAGTCTGGGTGGCGGGCTGCGCCACGGGAGAAGAAGCCTACTCCCTGGCGATTCTCCTGGAGGAAGAAGGCTTCAAGGATCGCTATCGAATCTACGCCACGGATATCGATCCCGAGGTGTTGACCCAGGCCAAGGCTGGGATCTATCCCCTGAAGGAATTGCAGAAATTCACTCAGAACTACCAGAAAGCTGGGGGAAAGGCCGCCTTCTCCGACTACTACGCGGCGAGTTTCGATCTCGCGATGCTGGAACCGCGACTGCGCGAACGCATGGTCTTCGCCACCCATAACCTGGCGGTGGATGCCAACTTTGGCGAAATGAACCTGGTCCTCTGCCGCAACGTGTTGATCTATTTCAAGCCGAACCTCAAGGCCCGGGTCCTGGAGCTATTGGATGCATCCTTGGCTCCAGGTGGCTTTTTGTGCCTGGGCCAAAAGGAAAGCCTGGACACCACCCCATGGCAAAAGGGCTACCAAGAAATCGCCCCGAGATCCCGGGTCTATCGGAAGCGATATGAATAAGTCCACGACTCCCCCGTGGCAAGCCGTGGTGGTGGGCGTCAGCATGGGTGGGCTCGAAGCCCTCAAACGCCTGCTGAGCGCTCTTCCTGCCGATTTCCCCATTCCGATCCTGGTGGTTCAACACATGGATCCCCAATCGGGGGATGGACTGGCCACCATCCTGGATGCCTTCTGCCCAATCCGCGTTAAAGAGGCCGATGCCGGAGAACAACCCTTGGCGGGCACCGTGTATCTGGCCCCAGCCAACTACCATCTGCTGGTGGAGCCCGATGGCTGTCTGGCCCTGTCCATCGATCCACCCGTGAACTATGCTCGGCCCTCGGTGGATGTCCTTTTTGAAACCGCCGCTGAGGCCCATGGCTCCAAGCTTGTGGGCCTGCTACTCACAGGGGCCGGAAGCGATGGCAGCCGAGGCCTGCGCACCATTCAGCAGCGCGGCGGACACACCCTGGTGCAAGATCCCACCGAGGCTCTGGCGGAAAGCATGCCCCGCAGCGCCCTGGAACTCCTGAAACCGGATGCCATCCTCTCCCTAGAAGAAATGGCCCCCCGCCTGCTCGACCTTGCCCAATACTCACCCCCGAAGGGCCTGAAGCCGACAAGACTCCCATGATGATCTCCACCTCAATTCCGGTTCTCCTCGTGGATGACCGCCCGGAAAACCTGACCGCGCTCGAAGCCCTGCTGGGGGATCTAGGGCTGAATTTAGTTTCTGTTCAGTCCGGCAATGAGGCCTTGCGCCAAAGCCTGAAAACCGAATTTGCCCTGGTGCTGCTCGATGTGCAGATGCCCGATATGGATGGCTTCGAGACCGCGGAGCTATTGCGGGCCAACCCAAAAACCCGCCGCTTGCCCATCATGTTTGTCACGGCGGGCATGAAGGACGATAGCTACCGCTTCAAGGGCTACGACGCCGGGGCGGTGGACTACCTCCTGAAGCCCATTGAACCCAAGGAACTGCGCAGCAAGGTGCGGGTCTTTTGCGATCTGTTCCAACAACGAAAAGAACTGGAGCGCCACGATCAGTTGCTGGAAACCATCGTTGAGCAACGCACCGTGGCCCTGCGAGAAAGTGAGGCCGCCTACCGAGCCATCCTCGAAAGTGCCGGGGATTATGTGGTGCGTTATGACCGGCGCGGGGCGCATCTCTATGCGAATGCCAAGCTCCTGTCGCTCACGGGCTTCACTCTGGAGCAGTTCCTGGGCAAAACGCACCGGGAATTAGGCTTCCCCGACGATCTCTGCGAACTATGGGAAAGCGCCATCGAGAAGGTATTCCAAACCGGGGAACCCACAGTTGTCTCCTTTGCTTTCGAGCATTCCGGCGGCCCACTTTTCCTGGAGCTCAAGCTATCCCCCGAAAAAGACATCCTTGGCCAAGTGCGCAGCGTGGTGGGCATGTCCCGCGATATGACCGAGCGCAAGCATCTGGAGCAAGCCCAGTTATTTCTGGCCAACGCCGAATGGCTGACCACGGGGGAGGATTTCTTCCTGGCCCTGGCGCGTTTCCTGGCTCAGCACTTGGGCATGGATTACATCTGCATCGATCGCTTGGTGGGCGAAGGGCTTGCGGCCAAAACAGTGGCGGTCTGGTTCAACGGCCAATTTGAAGACAATGTGGAATACGCCCTGAAAGACACCCCTTGCGGGGATGCGGTGGGCCAAACCATCTGCTGTTTCCCCGCCGGGGTTCGCCATCAATTCCCGAAGGACCAAGTGCTCCAAGATATGGGGGCGGAAAGCTATCTGGGCGTCACCCTGTGGGGGACCAACGGGAATCCCATCGGGCTCATCGCCCTCATCGGGCGCCGCCCCCTTGCGGATTTTCGTGCGCCAGAAGCCACCCTGGCCCTGGTAGCGATTCGAGCCGCCGCGGAGTTGGAGCGACGGCAAAGCGAAGAATACAATCGGCAAACCGAGGCCAAGCTCGAACAAGCCTTTGGGGCCTCGCCCATCGGCATGGCGATCGTCGCCCTGAATGGCCAGTTCCTCCAGGTCAATCCGGCCTTATGCGCCATGCTTGGCCGCACCGAAGCCCACATGCTGAGTGACGGTTTTCAGGCCATCACCCACCCCCAGGATCTCCCCGAGAGTCTAGACCTGGTCAAAGGTCTCCTGGAGGGCAGATACCCCACGTTCCATATGGAGAAACGCTACCTTCATCAGGATGGGCATGCGGTGATGGCCCAGGTGGATGTGTCCCTTGTCAAAGACTCCACTGGGGCTCCTCTGCACTTTTTAGCCCAGATCCAGGACATCACCGAGCGCAAGCGAGCCGAGGAACGGCTGCATCAGAGCCACGAACTGCTCACCAACCTCGCCCGACTGGTGCCCGGTGTCATCTATCAATACCGGCTGTACCCAGATGGGCGCTCTGCGTTTCCCTATTCCAGCCCTGGGATGTACGACATCTATGAAGTGACCCCACTGGAAGTCCAGGAAGACGCCACCCCTGTGTTTGGTCGTTTGCATCCCGACGACTACCAGCAGGTGGCCGATCTCATCACGGAATCCGCCCACACCCTGGAAACCTTTTTTTGCGAGTTCAGGGTCATTCTGCCCAAGCAAGGCCTTCGGTGGCGCTGGTCCCAGGCTCACCCGGAACGGTTGGCCGACGGCGGCACCCTTTGGCACGGCATCATCTCCGATATCACCCCTCGCAAGCAGGCGGAAGAAGAGAATCGCAGACTTCATGCTCAGTTGGAGCAGACCCAAAAAATGGAAAGCCTGGGCAGCCTTGCGGGCGGCGTTGCCCACGACATGAACAATGTGCTGGGTGCCATTTTGGGGCTGGCCTCGGCCAATATCGAAGACCACCCCGCGGGAAGCCCCACTCAGAAAGCCTTTCAGACCATCATCACCGCCGCGGAGCGGGGTGGAAAAATGGTCAAGGGCCTGCTGAGCTTTGCTCGCCAGAGCCCGGTTGAGTTACGGGAGCTGGATTTAAACACGATTCTCCAGGAGGAAGTCCGCCTGCTCGAACGCACCACCCTGGCCAAAGTTCAGTTGGAGATGGATCTAGCCTCGGAGCTGCGGCCCATGCGCGGAGATGCCGGAGCCTTGACCCACGCCTTCATGAATTTGTGCGTCAACGCTGTGGACGCCATGCCCGACCACGGCACCCTGACACTCCGTACCCGCAACGTCGATAACGGCTGGATTGAGGTGCTGGTCGAGGACACCGGAATCGGCATGTCAAAAGAAGTTGTGGAAAAGGCCATGGATCCCTTCTTCACCACCAAGGCAATGGGCAAAGGCACCGGGCTTGGCCTATCCATGGTCTATCGCACGATCCAGGCTCACCAAGGCCAAATCGATATTCAAAGCGAACCCGGCCGAGGCACCCAGGTGCGCCTGCGTTTTCCGGCCTCCGAACCCGAGGCAAAAGCCGCTGCACCCGAGCAGGCACCGGAATCCGCTCCCTCCAAAATCACACTCAACGTTCTGCTCGTGGATGACGACGCCCTGATTCAAAGCTCCGTCGAAGCAATTTTAGAGGTCCTGGGTCACAGCGTTGCACCGGCTTTCACGGGCGAAGATGCCCTGGCCAAACTCGAAGGCGGTTTCCAACCGGATTTGGTCATTCTGGATATGAACATGCCCGGTCTGGGCGGGGCAGGAACCCTGCCGCGTCTCCGCGCCCTAAATCCCACCGTGCCCGTAATTCTAGCCACCGGCCGCACCGATCAAACCGCCCTGAACCTAGTGGCGGCGCATCCCTATGTAACCCTGCTCTCCAAGCCCTTCAGCATGAAGGAACTCAGGCAGCAACTCGAAAAGATGCTCCAGAAAGCCTGAGGCTGTTTCGGATCCATTTTTTGGGCTTCATCGCGAAGTAGACCTTAACTACTTCTCCAAACTGAACTCCATGAAATCGAACCAGTGCCCGTGACCTGCGATGGCATCGATCTCGGCTTGCACAATTGTTACGTGGCCTTCCTCAATTTCCAAAAACCGCGCGAAGAGTGCCCGATTCGCGGGTTCAAGCTTCGCAACTAGATCCTGGTAGAAGGCACTGGTTCTGCGTTCCAGTTCCAAGGCTTCCTTGAGGAAATCGATCTCCGTCTTGGAAACGGGCACCACAGGGGCACTCTTGAGTCCCTTCTTGGCGGCCTGCTGAACTTGGGTAAGGCTTGGCAGAATCGTTTTGAGTTCCACCACATTCACAACGCCGGTGGTCTTCCATTCCTGCAAGCGCGCATCCAGATATTCCACATGACCTTGTTCTTCACGCGCCAGAATCGCGAATACCCGCTGAGCCACAGGATCCGTGGCCTTCTTGGCCGATTCTGCGTAATGGTCTCGCACGCGGTGTTCGTATTCGATGGCGGTGGCAAGGGCGTCTTGTAAATCCATGACCTGTATCCTCCGATGGGAACCTAGAACAGCCTGGGCTGGGCTTCGGGACGAGCTTAGCACGGGAAAAGGGGGCTGGGTTTCCGCCCACTCGCAGTGATGCCCTACCGCGAAATCACTCGACGACGATCTCATCGCAGAAGAACATCGACGGGCTTCCGGCACCGGGATGCCAGCTCGGCAGTTCACCATAATTTTTGATGCGAACTTTCACAAACCGGGCGTCGACCGGAGCAAAGGTCACCGCAAAATCTCGGCAGAAGATTCCGGCTTCGCGATCTGAAAGCTCATTGCGAACCAAGCCCATCGTCCGAAAATCAGTGCCATCGGTGGAGAGCAAAAATTCCACGCCAAGGGGCATCAGAATCCAACTTCGCATGTCCTGAATGAAGCCCATGGCCAGCCGTTGGACGCTTTGGGGTTTCCCAAGATCCACCACGGCTTCCAAATCCTGCCCTTGGTATCCCTGCCACCGTCCCTGGCGCCAGTGGGGCCCACCGCGTAAACCATCAATCAGCGCGGTAGTGCCACCCGCTGAGTATTGCCGGCTGTAGGTGGCGCTGAGGGTGATCTGGCGTCCTTCTGGAACCTTCGTAAAGATGGCGGTCATGACGCTGCTGGGGGCCATGCCCTCTTTGAAAGCGGCGGCCTTCAGCACGGCAGAATTCCCGAAGGAAAGGGGCGTTTCGTACCGCGGGGAAGCGAGGTCAGGGGCGCGGCCATCCAGGGTGTAGCGAATATCCACTTCGGGCTGTAGCGCCCCGAGCGTCACTTGGGTGGCATCACGGAAATGGGAAGATCCGCTCTGCACGAAGGGAGCCGGCAGGATGAGATGATCCGTGATCGCGGTTCGGGGCGTTTGTTCTTCCCCCACGCCCCATTGCACATTAGGCTCGCTGGCCATCTCGAAAACGAGTTCGCCGCCCTCCTGAATGGCGCGATGAGAAAGGAAGGACTTTTCGAATTTTTGGCCGTTGAGGGAAGCGCCATGTATGTAGGAAGCCTTGGTGGAAACCTTGGGCGCGCGAATGGTGAAGGACTTGCCGTTTTCCAACCGCAGGGTGGCCTTGGGAAAGAGTGGCGTACCGATTACGTAGGTGTTCGACCCCGGTGTCACCGAGTAGAAACCCAAGGCCGAAAGCACGTACCACGCGCTCATCTGCCCACAATCTTCGTTGCCGATGAGTCCATCGGGATCATTGCGGTAGAAATCCTCCAGAATTCGACGCACCATGGCCTGGGTCTTCCAGGGTTGTCCGGCAAAGACATAGAGGTAGGCCATGTGATGACTTGGCTCGTTGCCATGGGCGTACTGCCCGATCAAGCCCGTGATATCGGCCTGGGCCGTGCCCGATATCTGACTCTGAGCGGAGAAAAGTTCATCGAGTTTCTTGGCAAAGCCTGCCTTGCCGCCATGGAAACCGATTAGCGAATCTAAATCCTGGGGCGCAAAGAAGGCGTACTGCCAGGCATTGGCTTCCGTGAAATTGGCATTCACTTCCCTGGGATCGAAGGGGCTCCACCAATGGCCTTCCATGCGGCCACGGAAAAAGCCCGTGGATGGATCGAAGAGATGTTTGAAGCCCTGAGCCCGTTTCAAATACCGCTCATAGTCCGCCGTGCGACCGAGCTTTTGCGCCACCACGGCGATGCACCAATCGTCGTAGGCGTATTCCAGCGTCTTGGAAACGCTTTCTCCTTCTTCATTGGCCGGCACATAGCCCAGAGCCTTGTAGGGCTTGAGTCCGAGACGATCCTGCTCGGCGCTGGCCTTCATGGCCTCGAAGGCCTTGTGTACATCGAAACCGCCGATGCCCTTCAGGATGATATCGGCCATCACGGGCACGGCGTGGTAGCCGATCATGCAATCGGTTTCATTGCCCGCCAACTCCCATACCGGCAGCTGCCCGCCCTCTTCGAATTGTCGGAGAAAGGTGCGTACGAATTGCGAACTTCGATTCCGATCGATGATCGTCAACAAAGGGTGCAGGGCGCGGAAGGTATCCCACAGCGAAAACACCGTGTAGTTCGTGCCAGGCTCGGCGCCGTGAATGGCTTGATCACGCCCCCGATACATGCCATCCACATCCTGAAAGACATTGGGGCTCACCATCGCGTGATAGAGCGCGGTGTAGAAAATGGTTTGTTGATCCTTGGTGCCACCTTCCACGGTTATCTTGGAGAGTTCCTTCTCCCAGGCACGCTCGGTTTGGCGAAGCACCGCATCGAAATCCCAATCGGGGATTTCGGCAGACAGGTTTTTCCTCGCCCCATCCACACTCACGGCAGAAAGCCCCACGCTCACGAGCACTGTGCCACCTTGATTGCCGAAACTCACCGCCGCCTTAAGTCGTTTGTCGCGGGCGTCACTGGCCCCACTCAGCAAGGTGCCCTGCACCACGAGGCCATGGTCCACGAAGGGCTTGGAAAACCGGGCGACGAAATACACGTGCTGATCCTTGGCCCAGCTCCGACTCCGACGATAGCCTTCAATTTCCCGGTCGCCCACGAACCGAAGTGAGGATTCCACCACCTCGTCCCGGTGCTCCAGATCGATTACCAAGCGCGCCGCTTTGCCTTTCGGGAAGGTGTAGCGATGCAATCCCGCGCGGGGCGTAGCCGTCAATTCCGCCCGTATTCCGTAGTCTTTCAAGGTCACGCCATAGTAGCCGGGCCAAGCCTTCTCGCTGGCATGGTCAAAAGCGGACCCATAGCCGAGTTTGCCATTCTTGCCATTGGTGAGCCGCCAATCGCCCGTATGGGGGGCAAACAACACATCGCAGTAATCCGAAACACCCGTGCCGGAAAGATGGGTGTGCGAAAAGCCTTGGATTCGACTATCGCTGTAGTGATACCCGCCGCAGCCATCCCAATCGCCCGGATCCAGCCGCGTATCGGGACTGAGTTGCACACCTCCAAAGGGCGCCGAAGCACCTGGAAACGTGTGGCCGTGCCCTCCGGTGCCGATGAAGGGATTCACGCGCCCCACAAGCCCTTTCGGGGGGGCTGCGAAAAGTGTGCTGAAACCCAGCAATAACAAGGCGCTATGCAGTAGCCGCATGGCTAAACTCCTCACGCACGATCGAGTTGATGGATGGCAAAGGCGTAGGCGCCGAGCGCCGTGGCGCCGCTGGTGCCCAAGCGTGAAAGGCCAACGCCAGTGCGTTTGAGGGCATCGTAGGCAACCTCGCGTTCCGTTCCCGGCACCGAAATGCTGCGAACATCGCCCTTCAGGAAGGCCGCCATCCCTGCAGAATCCTCCAAATTGAAGGTCGTCAATTCCGTTCGATCCACGGGAGCGCCTGCCAGAGTTCGCACCGGCGCGTTCATTTCCTGCACCAGGGCCGGAAGGAAAAGAGGCGCGGCTCCGGCGAGGCCACCGCCGATCACCACCAAGCCATCCACCAGTGTGATGGCATTAGCCAACGCATCGCCTGCCACTTCCCCCAAGCGCCGGAAGGCCTCCTGCGCGGCAGCGACATGGCCTTCCTGTTGCCCCATGCCGATTTCAAATATGACCTTGGGCTCAGGAGCCTTTTCCAGGGCAATACCCGCCACCATGGCATAAACTTGGCGCACGGCGCGAATGCTGACGCCTTCTTCGGAAAACGAATCCCGGTGCAGCTTGTTGCGGGTCACCCAAATCTCCGCACCCGCGGAGTTATCCCCCATGTAGAGATTGCCGTCACAGAAAAGACCACCGCCGAAGCCCGTACCGAAGGTGGCACCCAGAAGGTTTCGAAACCGTTTGGGACTGCCCGCTTCGGCCATGGCCCGATTGACCTCGGGAAGCAGACCTCCGATGGCCTCGCCGAAGGTGAAGAGATCCCCGTCGTTATTGATAAATACGGGAACCCGGAATTGATCTTCAAGCATGGGTCCAAGGGGCACGCCCCCTCGGAAGGCAGGCAAATTGGAAAGGTCACCAATGATGCCATTGGGATAATCCGAGGGTCCGGGGAAGGCAAAACTGATGGCTGCAACCGAGGCCACCTTGGCCCGTGCTTCCGCAAACCCATCCCGGATGGTGCCTAGGCATGCGCCCAGGTCGTGGCCCTGAGAAGGACGTGATAGCGGTTCCATGCAGGCCTCACCGCCCTGCATAGCTCCGAACACAAAATTGGTGCCCCCGGCATCGAGGGTCAGTACCACACGCTGATCACGAATATCCATGTCAAACCGCCTTTCGTCCCGTCAGCGAAAGTCCCACAAGATAGACAAAGCAGATGGCGGGCACCGCGTAGGCAAGGCTGGTCATGCCCATGTCGGAGAGTCGCCCCATGAACAAAGGGACGATGGCACCGCCACTGATGGCCATGCACATGAGGCCGCTTAGTTCCGAAGCGCGCTCGGGGCGCTCCTCCACGGTGAGCGAAAAAAGCATGGGCCAAATATTGGCAAAGCCAAGGCCTCCCAGCAGAATGCCTGCCAGGGCCAGCGATGGCACTCCCGTCATCAGTCCCAAGACGCCCAACAGCCCCAAGGCTCCCGAAATGCGGAAGAAGGCTCGTGGCGGCACGGGCAAGGCACCCGCGATCAAGCGACCCACGGTCAAGGCTCCAAAAAACAGGGTGGGCCCGAGAAGCGCCGCCCGATCCGAAGGGAATCCAAAGCTCTCCAGGGTGGGCTTCAGGAAGCGCGCCATGCAGACCTCAGCGCCGACATACAGAAAGATGCCCAACACTGCGAAGAAAAAGACGGGTTCCTTCAAGAGCCCCAGGCTGCTGCGAATGCTCGGGGGAGCCTCGGCCCGGCTTTCCTCCACCTTCAGGCCCGACATCAAAAGCAAGGCCACGACCATCAGGACGAAAAAGACCGGAAAGGCACCCCGCCACCCCATGGATTGAAAGAGGGGAAGCACCACCACCAGTCCCACCAAGTAGGCCGAAGCCGAGGAACCCAGGCCCTTGATGCCCTGGGCCAAGGACAGGTTGCGAGCGTAGCCACCGGCAGGGCTCACATCCCGCATGATGGGGTTTCCAGCCACCTGCAGAAACGTGGTCCCCACTCCCAACAAAAAGATGCAGAACAGCAGCAAGCCGAAGGATGGCATCCGCAGCATGGGAATCAAAATGCCTAGGGCGCTAATGGCCAAACCTAGCTGGAGCAGTCGCTTCTTGCCGATTCTGGCGGCCAAGAGCCCCCCGGGTACGCTAAAAACGGCGAAGGCGATGAATACGAAAAAAGTTAATAGCGTGGCCATGACATTGCTCAGTTGGTACTGAGTTTTCACAGCATCCGCCATGGGACCCATGGCATCTGCCACCCCCATTACGAGAAAAGTGAGGAATATCGGCAGGGTGCGCAGATTCACGGGTTACTCCTGGGATTGGTCCAGTCTACTGGACCGATTCCCTCCTGCAATCCAGCGGCGGAATTCTACAACTGAGCCATACCTCTGGCCCTGATGAGACAGATCCTTGCCCTCGGCTCGCGAGGTGTGCATCCTGCAAGATGGGCCAAGCCTAAACCGGGCATCTGTTCGCGGCGTAGGCCCTCAGTCCAGTAGAACAGTTCTTTTGATCTTTCGAGGAGTGGCGATGCTACGAGCCCCCATGATTTCGACCCTGCTGATCAGCTTCGGCCTCGTGGCCCAGAGCCCGGTGCCAACGGGGCCTGTTCGCCTTTCCCTTCAGGATGCGATTCGCACCTCGATCGAAAAGAACCTCCAGGTTCAGGTGGCGGTAGAGACTCGGGAAAGCCTCCAGGCGGCGGTGCTTTCCGAACGTGGCGCCTTCGATTGGACCCTGGATAGTGGGCTGTCTCTGGGTCGCACCAAGCGCGCCAGTCTTCAGACCTCCAATAGTGATTTGATCCCTGGGGCGACGGTCACCCGCGACACCGAAAATACCTCCACCAGTCGCAATATTTACGCTTCGATTTCCAAGCCCTTTGAATGGGGTGGCACCCTGAGTGTTAACTATGGGAATCAGGGCGGCTCACTCTATAGCTCCTCTATTTCCCAAGGCACGAGCGTAGTCACATTGGCCGATGGCACGGTGCAGCCCGCCATCCCCTTTGGTCCCACCGCCGGTAGCCCTTACCGCTACGGCACAAACTTGGGAGCCACCTACAAACAGTCTCTGCTGCGGAATTTCGGCAAGGATGTAACCGGCGCTCGCCTGATCATCGCCCGCAAGAATGCAGAAGCCGCTAACTTCGGATACCAGAAATCCATCATCGATCTCGTTGCGAGCACGGAAACCCTGTATTGGGATGTCGTTTTCGCTCAGCGCAATCTTGCGAACAAGCAGCAGGCGCTGACTCTGGCCCAAAAGCAGCTCAAGGAAAATCGCATCCGTGTGGAAGTCGGCACCCTGGCCCCCATCGAAGTGACCAGCGCGGAAGCCGCCGAAGCCCAGCGACAGCAGGACATCATCACCGCCGAGGCTCAGTTCGCCAATGCCAAGGACGCCTTGTTGCGGTCCCTTTACCCCACCACTGCCCGCCCCGAAAGCCTGGAACTCACGGATTCTCCAACGCTAAGCCACATCACCACCGATGAAAAGAGTGCCGAGAAAATGGCCCTAGAGCGCCGCGTGGAGCTCAAGAGTGCTCGCCTGGATTACCAAGCCAAGCAGATCCAGGAGGGTGCCTCCAAGAATCGCCTGATGCCCCAACTCGACGCCTACGTCACCTACCAGGGCAATAGCAACACACGTGAGACTTGGTCAGCCGTGAACAGCGATCTCACAGGCGCCAAATATCCTGGCTATTCCGCAGGCCTGACCTTCTCCCTGCCCATTTTCAACCACGCCGCCAAGGGCAGCATGGCTCAAGCCCGCGCCTCGCGACGCAGCAGTGAATTAACCCTGCGGGACCTGGAACTGGGAATCGCCCTGGAAGTGCGCACTGCGATCCGCAACGTCGACTCCACGGAAAAGGGTGTTAAGGCTGCGGAAAAAACCCGCATCTTCCGCGCAAAGGATCTCGAAGCCGAGCAGAAGAAATACGAGAACGGCATGAGCACGAACTTCCTAGTGCTTTCCAAACAGGATGTTCTGGATTCTGCCAAGAGCACGGAACTACAGTCCCAGATCAACTACGCCAAGGCCGTCACTGCCCTGGAAAAGGCCCTGGGCAACCTGCTGGAAGCCCGGAAGATCGAGCTGTAATCGAACCCTTCCAACCCAAAAAAACGGGGCCAAATTGGCCCCGTTTTTTTTAGCGATGCTCAATCAGCTCTGCGGTCTTAAAACGAACCTTGGGAACGGTAGCGTATTTGTCATCCAGGGCGCGGTAACCGGCGGGGCAGGCGCAAACCGTAGCCCATGTCGTATCGCCGAGGCCCAAAATTTCGTCGTATTTGGCCGGATCCAAGCCCTCCATGGGGCAAGTATCCACGCCCAGGAGGGCGGCCGAGGTCATGAAATTGCCGAGGGCGATGTAGACCTGACGGGTGGCCCACTCATTGATGGTTTTGGAACGCGGACCCTCCGCCAAATCACCCACCATGTAGCCGCGATACATCGCCAGCGATTCCCGGG
>JFJP01038236.1_pt1 | contig 18714 bp, 20 predicted proteins | sample 431651 | NCBI WGS metagenome assembly JFJP01 (sample SAMN02602958, study PRJNA72255) | Microbial mat metagenome, whole genome shotgun sequencing project. | biome: fresh water; feature: sink hole; material: water; isolation source: purple microbial (photo- and chemosynthetic) mats found in...
TATTTTTCACAGCTTTTACCATAGACGGATAAACACAAATAGCCCCTACCTGACCCACGGTCGGGTACTTGACAGGCAATTCATTTACTTTGCGAATCATTTCAGCAACTGAACTTAAAGTATCAGTTGTTTGTAGTGTAGTTAAATCTAAGCAATTGAACAATTTAATTAAAATATCCATGGTATTAAATGTTTTGGAATGAGTGCTTAATCTTGCAATTTCATTGCCAATTATATCCAAACCTTGCGGGTATAAATACCCACGAAAAGAAGTATTACTCATGATTAGAAATATTATTATTGAGTTTAGGGTTCGATAAATGTCTCTGGCTATCGCGTTGAAGTTTTTTTTGCAAATTTTGTCTCAGTGCATCCGTAAGGTCAATATTTGTTTGATTCGCGATGCAAGTAATAACAAATATTACATCGGCCAACTCATCGGCAAGATTCATTTCCTTTTCAGTAGCTTTAGCAGATTGCTCACCATATTTCCTGGCCATAATTCTGGCAACTTCACCCACTTCTTCTGTAAGAATAGCCATATTTGTAAGTTCGTTGTAATAACGTACTCCAAAAGTTTTAATCCAATTGTCGACGCTCTGCTGCCATTCGGCAACGTTAAGTTCAGGGTTCATTATTCCTTATTTTTAGTATCAATAATTACAGTTACAGGACCATCATTTATTAGAGAGACTTGCATATCAGCACCAAACACGCCAGTGACAATATACAGAGGTTCAGCATTCTTAAGTGAATCAATAAATTTTTCGTATATGGGAATAGCAGTCTCAGGACGAGCAGCTCTTATGTAAGAAGGCCTATTTCCCTTTTTGGTACTTGCCATCAAGGTAAACTGACTCACTACCAGTATTTCTCCATGTATATCTGCTACAGATACATTCATCACTCCCTGTTCGTCGGCAAATATTCTTAGGCGCAAAATTTTTGCAACTAACCATTCAATATCTTCGTCTTTATCTGCTTCTTCAATTCCAAGTAAAATAAGAAGACCTTTGCTTATACTAGAAAATTCTTGATTCTGAATATAAACTGAAGCTTTTGAAACCCGCTGTATGACTGCTCGCATAAAAAAAAAATCTGTATCTTTTGGCAAAGATACAGATTGATGTATTAAAATGTAAATCTTAATTCAATTTAAATGTCTCCATAAATTTGGTAGTATACTCACCATATACAAATCTTTCGTCGCGCAGTATTTGCTGTTGCAAGGGTATAGTTGTATGCACCCCCTCAATGACAAACTCTTCGAGTGCTCTTTGCATTTTGGCAATAGCCTCTTCACGTGTGCGAGCAACTACAATGAGCTTAGCAATCATGCTGTCATAGTTTGCAGGAATTTTGTACCCAGCATATGCATGTGTATCAACGCGTACTCCATGGCCACCTGGGGCATGAAACGAAGTAATGGTACCAGGAGAAGGCCTGAAATTATTGTATGGATCTTCAGCATTTATTCGGCATTCTATGGCATGTCCTTCAGGGAAATAATTCTGACCAGAAATATTTACACCACCGGCAATTTTAATTTGCTCTCGTACGAGGTCATAATTTATTACTTCTTCCGTAATGGGGTGCTCTACCTGTATGCGGGTATTCATTTCCATGAAATAGAAATTGCGGTGCTTGTCCACCAAGAATTCAACAGTCCCCACACCTTCATAACTGATAGCATTGGCCGCTTTTATCGCAGCTTCTCCCATACGTTCACGCAGGTCGTTTGTCATAAATGGCGATGGAGTCTCTTCTATCAGCTTCTGGTGACGACGTTGCACACTGCAATCGCGTTCAGAAAGGTGCACAGCACGTCCGTATTGGTCACCTACTACCTGTATTTCAATATGTCGAGGTTCCTCAATATATTTCTCCATGTATATACCATCGTTGCCAAAAGCAGCACCAGCTTCTTGGCGTGCGCTATTCCATGCATTTTCAAGATCATTTTCGTTCCATACCACTCGCATACCTTTTCCACCGCCACCTGCGGTAGCTTTTAGTATAATAGGATAACCTATTTTCTGTGCTATTACTTTTCCTTCGTCTACACTATCGAGCAAGCCTTCTGAGCCGGGAATTACCGGAACACCTGCAGCTATCATGGTAGCTTTGGCGTTTGATTTGTCTCCCATACGTTCAATCATAGAAGCGGTAGGGCCAATAAATTTAATTCTATGCTCGCCGCAAATTTTGGCAAACTTTGCGTTTTCAGACAAAAAACCGTATCCAGGATGTATTGCATCTGCATTGGTTATTTCGGCAGCAGCTATTATTGCAGGTATGTATAAGTATGATTGTGAGCTCGGAGCTGGTCCAATGCATACAGCTTCATCAGCAAAACGAACATGTAAACTGTTTGCATCTGCAGTAGAATATACAGCTACAGTTTTGATGCCCATTTCTTTGCAAGTACGTATAACTCTGAGAGCTATTTCGCCCCTATTGGCAATTAGTATTTTTTTAAACATATAATACTGGTTGATATGAAGTTAACCCGTAAAACAGAATCATTATGCGGGATCTACCAGCATGAGTGGTTGATCAAATTCCACAGGAGTGGCATCGTCAACGAGTATTTTTACAACTTTTCCACCAATTTCGGCTTCAATTTCATTGAAAAGTTTCATAGCTTCAATCACACCAATGGCTTGCCCTTTTTTTATAACATCACCTTCGTTTATGAAAAATGGTTTATTCGGAGCAGGACGTCTGTAAAATGTTCCTACCATAGGTGATTTGATGGTAAGATATTTTTCTCCGGCTTCAGCAACAGGAGCTTCGGTTTTGGCTGCTACATGCATCAATGGCTGAGGTGTAGGCTGTATGTATTCCGTAACAACCTGATTTTGTGGCTGTACTTGTTGCACATAAGAAACAACTTCATTTCCTCTTCCTTTGTTGGGAGTGGTTACAGAAAGCTTAAAGTCATTGGTTTCGAGTTTAACCTCGGTTGCACCACTTCTAACAATAGATTTGATGAATTCCTGTATTTCTTTTAAATCCATAGTGTAATAGTATTAGGTTTGTTACAAAAATATGAAATAAAGAATCTGATTAAACGGAATAGTCGTAAGCCCATTTAATATACACAGCAGCCCATGTAAAACCAGCACCAAAAGCGGCCAGAATGAGGTTATCGCCTTTTTTCAGTTGGCTTTCCCAGTCCCATAAACACAGAGGAATGGTAGCAGCAGTGGTGTTGCCATATTTATGAATATTCACCATTACCTTATCCATAGGAAGCTCAATGCGGCGAGCAGTAGCTTCAATGATGCGCATATTGGCTTGATGAGGCACCAACCAGCTCAAATCTTTAGCAGTGAGGTTGTTACGCTGCATCAGTTCGGCACTCACATCGGCCATGCGTGAAACTGCAAATTTGAATACAGACTGGCCTTCCTGATAGATATAATGCTCTCTGTTAGCAATGGTATCGTGCGTAGGTGGTTTTAGAGATCCACCAGCTTTTTGGTGCAAATGTTTTCTTCCACTACCATCCACTTTCAGTATAGAATCTATAAATCCAAAACCTTCGGTAGAGGGTTCTAGTAATACCGCACCAGCACCATCGCCGAATATCGGACAGGTTGCACGGTCGGTATAATCAACTATAGCAGACATTTTTTCGGCGCCCACTACTATAGCCTTTTTGTACATTCCGCTTTCAATGTAGCGGGCAGCAGTAGTGAGGGCAAACAAAAAGCCTGAGCAGGCAGCATTCATATCAAAACTGAATGCATTCACCAGTCCGGCTTTGTCACATATAATATTTGCAGTAGCCGGAAATACCATATCCGGGGTTACTGTGGCGCAGATAAGAAAATCAATTTCTTCTGGTCTGGTATTAGTTTTAGCCAGCAACTTCTCAACAGCCGCAGCTGCAATATCGCTTGTGGCTTTATCAGGGTCGCGCAATATCCGGCGCTCCTTAATACCGATACGCGTCATAATCCACTCATCGGTAGTATCTACCATGGTCGATAATTCTTCGTTGGTAAGAACGTAATCGGGCAGTGCCCCTTGTACTGCAGTAATGGCAGCTTTTATCATTTTTCTTCGTTAAATAATGCAGCAAATTTTTCGGGAAGGTTAGCATTGACCACATTCACGGACTGTAAAATAAGGTTCTTGATTGCTAACTCACGCGATATGCCGTGAGCAATGAGCACATTTCCATCAATCCCAAGTACAGGAGTTCCTCCCACATGTTCAAAATTGAATTGCTCAAAGAACGGATCTTCTATGTTCCGAGATTTCACAAGTGAATAAAAAGCTTCAGCTTGTTTGAGTAGTATATTTCCTACAAAGCCATCGGTAACAATAACTTCAGGCAAACTCTCTTTAAAGAAGTCTGAACCTTCTACGTTGCCAAAGAAATTAAAATCTTTGTTGTTTTCCATGAGCTCATATGCAGCCTTCACTACCAGACTTCCCTTTTCGGGTTCTGAACCAATATTGAGCAATGCTACACGAGGATTTTGGTAATTGAGTACATTTTCAGCATATACTTTACCGAATATACCGTATTGATACAGTACATCGGGCTTGGCATCGGGGTTGAGCCCAACATCGAGCACCAGCGAATATTTCCCTTCAGAACGGGGTATGAGCGCAGCTATGGTAGGCCGAATAACCCCTTTGAGGGCTTTAATCACAGTCATTGCACCCACCATCATGGCACCGGTATTTCCAGCACTGCCAAAAACATCTATCTGTTTAGTTTTAAGAAGCTTAAATCCAACAACAATGGACGAATCAGAAAGTTTGGAAAACGACTTATAGGGGTTATCCCCCATCTGAATTACTTCGGTGGTGTGCACAAAATCAAAGTGGGCAGGATCAGCATTCTCCTTGGCCAATATTCTAAGTGCCGCATCTTTATCGCCAATAAGAACGATTCGATGCCCGGCTGATAAGTGAGGTAGGGATTCTACAGCTCCTTTAACTACAACATCTGGAGCGAAGTCACCCCCCATAATATCGATTCCTATTCGCATCTGCTAAAGTTTTTTTGAAAAAAATTAGAAAATAAATAAAAAAAGAGGCATGGTATTATGCCGTTACCTCTTTCTCAATTACGAGTTTACCACGATAGTGACCACATTCTGGGCAAACATGATGGTACTGTACAGAAGTACCACAGTTTGAACATGCGTGTAATGTTGCTGTTTCTGCTTTGAGGTGGGTTCTGCGTTTGTGTTTACGTTGCTTGGACGTCCTATGCTTCGGATTTGGCATTTTAGTATGTTATTAGAAGTGTGAAACAATTAACTTAATAAATCTTTGAGAGAATCCCAACGTGGGTCAGTTGCCTGAGCGTCAGTATCTGTATTAACTTTTTTTATCATCTTTATCATATCAGCATTGCAACCATTGGTCGTACCTACCTTGCCGCTGTGCACCTTGCGCAAGGGCAAGTGCAAATGTACGTATTCATATAGGTATTGCGACAAATCTACCTGATGATCCGATTCCGGTATTACTACCACGTTGTCTTCCAACTCGGCATATTCTTGTCCGAATTTCACAAACAATTCTTCACTAAAATCTTGCTTCAGAGTAAAATTATCGAGGCATCTGTCACAAGGTAATTCTATTGTTCCTTTAACGGCAATAGTGAAATGAAGTACTGTAGTGTTTCTTTCTAATTGAACCTGCACATGCAAATGACCTTTCTGCACCAATCCTTCAGGAAAATGTGCAAAGAATGCGTCGTTCAGTTCGAAACTAAACGAGTGCATTCCCATTTTGAGCGATGCGTATGCAATTATGTATGGACTTAACGTTCCCATTTTAGAAAAAAACTGGGCGAAATTAAATATTAAAACCTAAATAAAAAAATTTAAGAATAAAAAGTCCCCTTTTATATGGTTAATTAAACTATAAACCAAATATTTATAAGCGGTTGAGTATAACTCATACATTTCGTTTGTAAACCAACAATCGGGTGTCTTCCAACCACTCCTCCATTGCAGGATATGCATGAATAATGGGCGCTTTTACTCCTTCAAAGAACAATGTATTTCCAACAAAAACGCGGCTTTCGTCCCACAAATCTCTTTTGATAAAACTATTGAGCAATTCGTTTCCCCCTTCCACTAATAAACTAGAGATTCCTTGCTCAAACAAGTAGCTGAGAGATTTATCGAGCACATTGATATCTTCATTTACTTTAACATATGTCAGGTTATGCTTGTTTGGTCGTTCACATTCAGTAAATACAACAGTGTGGGTACTTTGGTCAAAAAAATGTAAATCGGAAGGCAAACGGCCAATGCGGTCGAGTACAATGCGTATAGGGTTATTCCCATCCCAATCACGCACATCGAGACGGGGATTATCCTTCAGAGCTGTGTTGGTACCTATCATAATTGATGGTTCTTCAGCTCGCCATTTGTGTACCAATCTGCGCGACAGTTTATTGGTAATCCAATGTGGCTCGCGTGGAGCATCTTTTGGGCGATATATATCTAAAAAGCCATCGAGCGATTGTGCCCATTTGAGTATAATATATGGTCTGCGTTTTTCATGCATTGTAAAGAAACTGCGGTTCAAATCTCTGCATTGTTCTTCGAGTACTCCTACGGTGACCTCTATACCAGCTTTTCTGAGTATATCTATGCCTTTACCGGCTACTTTGGCGTTAGAATCAGTAGCCCCTACTACTACCCTTTTTACAGGAAAAGAAGCCAACAAGTTGGCGCAAGGAGGAGTTTTGCCAAAATGGGAACAAGGTTCTAAACTCACATACACAGTAGCTTGTGTAAGAAGTTCTTTATTGGTTACAGCTTTTATCGCATTCACTTCGGCGTGCGGTCCGCCATATTTGTAATGGTAGCCTTCACCTATTATCATACCATCGTGCACTACCACTGCGCCCACCATAGGGTTTGGTGAAACATGATTTCGCCCCATTGCAGCCAATTCTAGGCAGCGTCGCATATATTTTTCATCGATAGAAGTCATTCCTTACATACTAATAATATGTATACAAATTTAGCATCATTTCACGAAAATCTAAAACGCTATTGCTTTCTGAAAAATTTATAATTTTACTCCATGAAAATGAATATAAAACAGGCCCAAAAGTATGTAACAACTGAATTGGCTGATGTATACAGCAATAGTGAACTTATAAGCATAAAACGCGAACTTCTTGAGTATGCAACCGGCCTTAACTCAGCCCAACAAATACTAGCAGATGCAGACTACCTGACTCCAGAACAGGTAGAAAAGCTTGCAGAGCAAATAAACCAACTAAAAGCAGGTGAGCCACTGCAGTATATATTGGGGCAGGCATATTTTTACGATCGAATATTTAAGGTAAACAAGAACGTACTTATACCAAGGCCAGAAACTGAAGAACTAATAGAATGGATAAAGGAAGACTCCTTAAACGCAAAAAAAAATATTCTGGATATAGGTACCGGAAGTGGTTGTATTGCCATAATTCTCAATAAGATATTTCATGGAGCTACAGTATATGCCATAGATGTTTCAGCCGATGCATTGCAAGTGGCACAGGATAACGCCAAAGAACATGATGCTAAAATTGAGTTCATACAAGCGGATATTTTCAGTTATACCTCACCTGAAATTCAATTCGATATTATTGTGTCAAATCCTCCCTATGTGCCCGAAAGTGAAAAAGAGGAGATGCAGACACAAGTTTTGCACTTTGAGCCCCATATTGCTCTTTTTGTACCAAACCACAATCCTTTGAAATTTTATACACATATCACCAATTTTGCAATACAATACCTAAAGGCGGGAGGCGAATTGTATTTTGAAACCCATTACTTATATGCAAGCGAAGTAAAAAAATATATGGAGCAAGCCGGATTTGTGAAAGTAGAAATTAAAAAAGACCTTTCGGGAAAAGATAGAATGGTAAAAGGAATAAAAAAATAATGACAATGACTGAATCAGGTAAAAAACAATATAAAGCTATGGCCGCTCTGTGCAGCAAAACAGAATATGCTATGTTTGATATACGACAAAAACTTAAGGGGCAAAAATTGGAGGACGATGAAATAGAAGATATAATGAACGAGTTGGTTCTAAATCGCTTTTTGGACGATGAACGGTATTCACTCGCGTATGCAAATGACAAGCTAAAGTTCAACCACTGGGGCAAATATAAAATACAACAAGCTCTCTTACAAAAATATATATCTGAAAGTACTATTAAAAAGAGTTTAGATGCCTTGCAAAAAGAAGGGTACGAAAAAATTGCCCTGCACGAAGCAAACAAAAAATGGAAAACCCTCTACAAATTAGAACCAGAGGTGCAAACCCAAAAAACAATTCAATATTTACTTTCCAAAGGATTTGAGTATGAAATGCTTATAAAAATCGTAAAGCAAATGGTGAAACATGATATAGAACAAGCAGAGAATTAAGTAACAAAATATTACTTTTGTACACATTTATCAATTATGCAAACACCCATTTCAACACAATCTAAATTGCCTAACGTAGGTACGAGCATATTTAGCGTTATGTCACAGAAAGCTCTGGAGCACAATGCGCTCAATGTTTCTCAAGGTTTCCCCGATTTTGAAGTTTCTTCGGAACTAATAGACTTGGTGAACCACTACATGCGAACCGGCCAAAATCAATATGCGCCAATGCCAGGCTTGCCTCAGTTGCGTAACAAGATTTCTGAAAAAATTGAAATGTTGCATACAGCAATATATAACCCTGAAACAGAAATAACCATTACTGCAGGCGCCACTCAGGCACTCGCATCAGCAATTACCGCTTTTGTGCGCGAAGACGATGAAGTCATTCTATTTGAGCCTGCATACGACTCATACGAACCTATGGTTCGGCTCAATGGTGGTCAGCCGGTATTTGTTAAACTCAAATATCCCGATTATCGCATTGAGTGGGAAGAAGTCAAAAAAGTAATCAGCTCACGCACCCGTATGATAATCCTCAACACTCCACACAACCCTACAGGCATGGTAATGAGCGATGAGGATATGAAAACGCTTGAAAGGCTCATACAAGGTACACGTATACTTCTGCTTAGTGATGAAGTATATGAACACATAGTATTTGATAAAAGGCCACACTTGAGTGCAGCACGCTACCCAAAGCTGGCAGAACGAGCCATTATTATTTCTTCTTTTGGTAAAACCTACCATACCACAGGATGGAAAATAGGATACGCAGTTGCACCGGAAGCACTTATGAAAGAATTCAGACGCATACATCAGTTTCAGGTTTTTACTGTAAACACACCTATACAATATGCACTTGCCGAATACATAAACCAAAAAGAAAAGTATTTGTATCTGTCTGATTTTTATGAAGAAAGGCGCGATTTTTTCCTCAATCTGATGCAAGGCTCTCGCTTTGATATATTGCCAACCCAAGGGACTTATTTCCAACTGATTGGTTACAAATCCATATCAGAGGAAAAAGATCTAGACTTTACAGAAAAATTAGTGGCTATTAACAAAATAGCAACCATTCCTGTTTCAGTATTTTATCACGATAAATCAGACGATAAAGTGCTGCGTATTTGCTTTGCAAAAACGAACAAGGTACTCGAGAAAGCAGCAGAAATATTGAAATCCATTTAAACAAAAAAATACAACTCTGTATATGAATGTATTGTTGTTGGGATCTGGCGGCAGGGAGCATGCCATAGCATGGAAACTCAGTCAAAGTAAAAAACTAACTAAACTATATGTGGCACCAGGAAACCCTGGAATTGCTGATATAGCAGAATGTATAAACATTGCCGCCAATCAATTTTACGCAATATCATCGTTTTGTGTAAGCCAACACATTGGTATGATTATAGTAGGACCTGAAGCACCACTAGTAGAAGGCTTAGTAGATTTTTTCAAGCAAACTCCCGAAGTAAAGCATATACCAATAATAGGTCCAAATAGAAGTGGGGCCATGCTTGAAGGGAGTAAAGATTTCGCAAAGGAATTTATGGTAAAATACCAAATACCTACAGCACAATACAAAACCATCACAAAATACAATTTAGAAGAAGGCCTTGCTTTCCTTAAAACCCTTACACCACCCTATGTGCTCAAAGCCGATGGTCTGGCCGCCGGAAAAGGAGTGATTATAACAAGTGATTTGTTGGAAGCATCAAATACACTTACTCAAATGCTCGAGGGTATGTTTGGGGAAGCGAGCAACAAAGTAGTAATAGAAGAATTTCTGGATGGTATAGAACTTTCAGCATTTGCACTTTTCGATGGTCAAAACTACCTCATCTTGCCCGAAGCCAAAGATTACAAGCGCATAGGTGTAGCCGATACCGGACCAAACACAGGCGGAATGGGATCCATTTCCCCGGTGCCATTTGCCACTGAAGCTTTCATGCAAAAAGTAGAAAATCGCATCATACGCAAAACGCTGGAAGGTTTGATAAAAGAAAATATTGATTACTGCGGATTTATATTTGTAGGACTCATGAATGTAAAAGGAGAACCCTATGTGATAGAATACAATGTGCGTATGGGCGACCCTGAAACTGAATCTATCATGCCACGCATAGAATCGGATTTGCTCGAGATATTCGAAGCATGCTCCAAACGAAAGTTGAACGAAACCAAACTGCAAATTAGTCCAAAAACCGCAGCCACAGTAATGCTGGTTTCAGGCGGATACCCTGGCAGTTATTCAACCGGATATCCCATTGAATTTTCAGAATCAACAGAATCAATAGTATTTCATGCAGGTACGAAAAAAGATGGAGAAAATATAAACACGCAAGGCGGCAGGGTATTAGCTGTTTGCAGTATGGGAAACAATATGGCAGACGCACTTAAAAAGACTTACCACGCAATAGAAGGCATCAAGTTCAGAGATATGTATTATCGCACCGATATAGGTTTTGATTTATAATACCGGAAGCAATAAAAATATGCTATTACGCTGGTTTACATCATATTCGCCAATTCTGCAAATCATTATACCATTGCTTGCGTTGGCAAGCTGGATACCTTATCACTACACAATAGCATATACTCCAATATCTACCGACGAAAGTCTCATCAATTATTTTTTTCCAAATGCATCGGCTATAGAAGCTTATCCTTTGCTGCGTACCGCCATTCACTTTATGCTTATGCTTAGTGGGGCCATTTTTATCCTACGTATTTTCATCAGGTTCAACCTTGTTACACAGCGCTCCTATGTCATAAGTATTCTATACATTACTATTTCATCCCTTGTATTGGTAAATCACTATATACTTATAAGTTTACTAGCCAACCTAATTCTTTTGATTATTTACTTTAAGCTTTTTGCGATGTATGAAACCAATACACCAGTCAAAAACGTATTCGAAATCAGTATTTTACTTAGCTTAGGTACCATCTTGAACAGCAGTTTCATTTTTATTCTTCCCCCGGTAATATATGGTATATATACAGTTCGCAACGATTTGAATATCAAATCAGGAATAGCCCTTTTACTAGGCATTTTCATACCCATATATCTGGTAGGTTCCATCTGGTATCTCAAAAACGGTAACTTAAATGTGTTTTTCAATTACTTCACACGTGTATTTTTTGAAAAACAAATTATTCCGGCACTCTCAGAAGTATATATAGTTTCACTCATTTTTATAGGAATAATATTGCTAATGGGAATTTTTTGGTTGTACAAAGAACGAAGCCGCAAAATTGGTATCAGGCGCTACAACAATATCCAGGTAATAATAATTTTATATCACCTTTCTATATTTCTGATATTTGATTTTGTGCAATGGCACACTATCATTTGGGCAGCGATTCCAATCAGTTTTATTCTAACAAACTGGTACCTGACATTCCGCAGGAAAAGAATTCTTCAAATAAGTATTATCATCATTTTACTACTATTCCTTACTAATATAACACACAGTTTTCTGAGCTAAAAAAAGACATCATTTGCAGAATAGGTATAAATAATTACCTTTGCCGCAAAAGAATTGAACATGAAATTTGGTGTAGTTATTTTTCCGGGTTCCAATTGTGACGAAGACATGATATTTGTGCTCAAAGAAATAATGGGGCAAGAAGTTGTGCGCCTCTGGCACAAAGACGAAGATCTGCATGATGTAGATGGAATCATACTACCTGGTGGATTTTCCTACGGCGACTATCTGCGCAGCGGAGCGCTGGCACGTTTCAGCCCAATTATGGAAAAAGTCATCAAGTATGCCCACAATGGAGGATTTGTGTTCGGCGTATGCAATGGTTTTCAGATACTCTGCGAAGCAGGTCTGCTTCCGGGTGCACTGCTACACAACGATACGCAAAAATTTATTTGCAAAAACGTGTATATCACTGCCGACAATGACGAATCGGCCATTACATCTGAGATAATTACGTCTGAAGCACTCAAAATACCAATTGCGCATGGCGAGGGCAGATATTATGCAGATAGTAAAACTTTACAAGAACTCCATGCCAACCGCCAGATTCTATTCAGATACTGCGATGAAAAAGGCCATATAAATGCAGATGCAAACCCAAATGGCTCTGTACAAAACATAGCAGGTATCTGTAACAAAAACCGCAATGTATACGGCATGATGCCTCACCCTGAAAGGGCATCGGATCTAGAGCTGCGCAACTCCGATGGAAAATTGATATTTGACTCAATACTAAGTTGGTACAACCAATAAGTTGAATCAACTAAACGATAGGTTGAAAATCGTAGTTCTGTAAAAAACGAAACACAATAGGTGCCAACTTTACCATAGGCTCGTTGAAGAATGAATTGTCGAACATACTATGCGGTAGAATTTCACGAGCACTATTGAACCCATTGAGCAAGTAAACAAAAACGCTATCAAGCAAAAACATTTTTGCACCACCAATACCTACTCCTACTATTCGTACTGTGCTACTCACCTTTATTTGTTCGGTCATTTTTTCCACAATTTTCTCAATAATATAGCTCATGTATCCGGCTACAAGGGTAAAAACAATAAAAAGCGCCATCATGAATACATGCGGATTCAGATTGAATCTGGGAAAAGATTTAGCAGAGGCCAAAGCCAATAAATTGGCGAGAAAAATACCAATAAGCATCACACCAAATGACACGAATTGAATAAGAAACCCCTTTTTCCAACCGCTGGTAATGCCCCATGCAAGTGTGATGGCTACAAACAAGTCAATCAAACTGACCATATGAAAAATATTAGTTTAATAATTATTAAATATTTATGAATTGGGGTGATAAAAAAGATTCTTTAACTTTCGCCCCCAAAAGTAAACAATCTTCGGCATACTAATACAAAACGCATTAAACTATTTAATTCAGCACATGACAAGATCCATAATAAATTCTCTCATTTCGTGGCTCATGACCAAGCGCATGAATCAGATTGATATGTTTAGAAAATATCCGATTGAAACGCAGCGGGAAGTTTTCATGAACCTTATACAGAAAGCAGAAAATACTGAATGGGGAACCCGTTATGGCTTTAGTTCTGTCGAAAATATCAACGATTTCCAAAGTCGTGTACCCATTAGTAGTTACGAAGATTTGAAACCTTTGATTGAAAAAAGCAGAAGCGGTATGCCCAATGTGCTTTGGCCTGGAGAAATAAAGTGGTTCGCAAAATCGTCAGGTACCACCGACGATAAATCCAAGTATATACCTGTAAGCAATGATGCTTTAGAAAACTGTCATTTCAAGGCGGGTCAGGATACCATAGCTGTATATGCATCTAAAGTGCAAAACACAAAACTATTTGTTGGCAAAAGTCTTATCATTGGTGGCAGTCACCAAATTAATAATTTGAGCAACGAATCATACTATGGTGATTTGTCAGCAGTTCTCATACAAAATATGCCATTTTGGGCACATTTTTTCCGTACTCCCGATTTATCCATAGCCCTGATGGACGAATGGGAACAAAAGATAGAAAAAATGGCCAACGCTACTATTCAAGAGAATGTAACCAATATATCAGGGGTCCCCTCATGGACACTGGTGCTCATCAAACGAATTCTTGAAATTACAGGAAAAAAGAGCTTGCATGAAATCTGGCCAAATCTTGAGGTGTTCATTCATGGAGGTGTTAGTTTCCTTCCTTATCGCGATCAGTATAATAAGCTGATTGACCCAAGCAAAATGAGGTACATGGAAACTTACAATGCATCAGAAGGCTTTTTTGGAATTCAAGACGATACCAATACCGACGATATGCTACTGATGCTGGATTATGGTATATTCTATGAATTCATCCCCATCGAAGACATAGATCTGGACTCACCCCGAATTTATACCCTTTCGCAGGTAGAAAAAGACAAAATTTACGCAATGGTCATAAGCACTAATGCCGGACTTTGGCGCTATAAAATTGGAGATACAGTGAAATTCACTTCAATTTACCCTTTCAAAATTAAAATAGCCGGGCGCACCAAGCATTACATCAATGCTTTTGGAGAAGAGCTCATGATAGACAACGCAAACATTGCAATAAAAGAAGCATGCGAAAAAACGCATGCAGAACTTAGAGAATACACAGCCGCGCCAGTATTTATAACCAATTCAGACAAAGGCCGCCATCAGTGGTTATTGGAGTTTTCGAAAGAACCTGAAGACATACAGCACTTCACTGAAATATTGGATAACACACTAAAAACGCTTAACTCGGATTATGAGGCTAAAAGATACAAAGACATAAACCTTACTATGCCCGAAGTTATTGTCGCGCCAAGCGATCTGTTTTATATTTGGCTTAAAAATAAAGGGAAACTGGGTGGGCAGCACAAAATACCACGCCTGGCCAATAATCGCGAGTATATGGATGACCTACTCTCCCTCATGCATTCTATGAAAAGCTACGCTTAAAACAAACAATACCAATACGCACTAAACCAATATCATATGATCTATCAACAAATATTCGACAAATTATGGGCAGACTATTCTGGCCAAAACCGTTCCGCACTTGCTGTCTACAATTTATTTACATCACATGGCGAAACTGTAAACAATGACCATATCGCCTTTCGTACCTTCAACCACCCCAAACTCGGAATTGATGTGCTGGCGGTTCCTTTTGTTAAAGCTGGATTTATAGAAATGGGAACCTACCATTTTGAAGAAAAAAAGCTTTTCGCAAAACATTTTCACCATCCAAATTTTCCAGAATCGCCTCGTGTATTCATTAGCGAGCTACTGGTTGAAAAACTAAGTGAGGAAACCCAAAGCATCATACATGATATATATGCTAAAATAGATTTTGAAAAAGTAGATGCCAACGAGTTATATTTAAGTCATAATATATGGGGAAAACCCAGTTTTGAAACTTACAATAAACTACGTACTGAATCGGAATACGCAGCTTGGTTGTATGTCTATGGCTACAGAGCCAATCACTTTACAGTAGATGTGAGCTCACTCAAAAATTTCCCAACCCTCGAATCTGTAAACCAATTACTCAAAGACAGTGGTTTTGTACTTAATAGCTCTGGTGGCGAAATAAAAGGCACGCCCGAAGAATTGCTGCAACAATCGAGCACCATGGCAGACATCATAGAAGTTGATTTTATAGAAGGTCCGCAGCAAGTTCCTGCATGCTACTATGAGTTTGCAAGGCGTTTCCCCGATGCAAATGGCAATCTTTATGGTGGATTTATAGCCAAAAGTGCCGATAAAATATTTGAAAGTACAAACTTTTACAAGCAATAAACCTCTTATTTAAGTTCTTTCAATCTAATTACACGGATTCAGATAACAACTCATCTTCGCTTTGGCATTGATGTGATATTTCTGAATCCGTTTTGTTTATATAGTTACACACAAAAAGTCAAAAGTTTGCAACACTGCAAAAACAAAGCTTTAAACAAGAGCGAGTCACCGAAAACCAAATAAACAAACACATTCCCAACAAACCTATCATTGAAAAACAGCAGATAAGGTGTTATAAAACAGAAAGGGCATTTTATTCTTCCTAGGTTTATAAATTCGTTTTACTTTCGTAAACGAAACCGCAAACGAATACGGCAATAATATAAAGCAATATAAACCAACAACTTAATTAAGCTATGAACAATACATGGATTACAGAAAGTAAGTACGAAATGTCGGCTGTGCTGAGCAGACTAGGCATAAAAGAAATAAATCAGGGCGTTTGTACCGGTACAAATTGGCTGACAGCAGAAGGAGGACTTACTGAGTCATACTCGCCAATTGATGGAAGACTGATTGCAAAGATTCAGAATGCATCTATCGAAAATTACAATACCATAATGGATGAAGCCCAAAAAGCATTCGCTGAGTGGCGTTTGGTGCCAGCTCCCATCAGAGGTGAAGTAGTCCGCCAGATTGGTGATGCGCTGCGTGCTGCCAAAGATGATTTGGGTAAACTTGTAACCTTGGAAATGGGGAAAATATACCAAGAAGGACTTGGCGAAGTACAGGAAATGATTGACATATGCGATTTTGCTGTCGGACAGTCACGCTTATTAAATGGTTTCACCATGCACTCAGAAAGAGTAAGCCACAGACTCATGGACCAATACATACCACTCGGAATTGTAGGCTTGGTAACTTCATTCAACTTTCCAGTAGCTGTATGGGCATGGAATAGTATGCTAGCAGCAGTATGTGGCGACGTAGTAGTTTGGAAACCAAGTTCTAAAACTCCACTCACAGCCATAGCCACTCAAAATATCATAAAAGACGTTCTCAAAAAAAATAATGTACCTGAAGGCGTTTTCAACCTCGTGATTGCCAAATCATCTGTGCTGGGAGACAATTTCTTGGCAGACAATCGCATTCCATTGTTCTCAGTTACAGGTTCAACTGCTGTAGGCAAAAAAGTAGGTGCCATAGTTGGAAAACGTTTGGGAAAAACCATACTCGAATTGGGTGGAAACAATGCAGTGATTGTGTCTGAACACTCTAACCTCGAAATGGCCCTGCAATCCATAGTATTCGGAGCAGTAGGTACAGCTGGTCAGCGCTGCACAAGCACCCGCAGGGTGATCGTACACGAGTCGAAGTACGAAGAAGTAAAAGACAGACTATTCAAAGCATACAAACAAATAAAAACACGCATTGGCAATCCCCTAGATTCGTCAACCGTAGTAGGTCCGCTTATAGACACCATATCAGTAAATGTATTTACCGCAGCCATAGAGCAAGTGAAACAAAGTGGTGGAAATATATTGTTTGGTGGAGCAGTTATGTCCGGCGAAGGCTTCGATTGCGGTACCTATGTAGTACCAGCAATAGCAGAAGCTGAAAATCATTGGCATATTGTACAGGAAGAAACATTTGCACCACTGCTGTATCTGATGAAATACAAAACCATAGAAGAGGCCATAGCCCTCAACAATGGCGTACCTCAAGGTTTGTCATCTGCCATATTTACCGACAGCATGCGCGAGGCCGAATTATTCATTTCAGATGCAGGTTCTGATTGCGGTATCGCCAATGTAAACACTGGTACATCGGGCGCCGAAATTGGTGGTGCATTTGGAGGCGAAAAAGAAACTGGTGGCGGACGCGAATCTGGCTCAGATTCTTGGAAAGTTTATATGCGTAGACAAACAAATAATATCAACTTCTCGAACCAAGTACAACTAGCACAAGGAATTGAATTTAAATTCTAATACCACTTCTTGTTGGATAAATACATAAAGTTAAAGCCGTAGGAAATACCTGCGGCTTTTTTATTTTTAAAAAAATATACCTGTTCTCAAATAATATTAGTTAAAACCAAAACTACAGACAATACTTATGAAAATATAGTAAGAAAATTAAATATTTTTGAAACTTAGTTTGAGAACAAATTGCATGGAAAATATACATATACAAACCACACACAACGTAACCCTGCATTATGCCATTGCAAGCGTAGGTGATCGCATTTTAGCAACACTCATAGATTGGTTATTCTTTGTGGCATATTTTATATTTGTATTCGTTCTTATTGATATCCTAAATCTGGAATCAGATGTGACCGTTTACTTTATGTTGCTGCCGATTGCAATCTACCATTTGCTTTTAGAAATAATAAACAATGGACAAAGTTTCGGAAAAAAAATAATGCAAATAAAAGTTATGCGAGCTGACGGAGCTGAGGCATCTCTAAGCAATTATCTAATCCGTTGGATATTCAGGTTGGTAGACATTACCCTCTTTTCAGGAATGGTAGCTATAGTGAGTATACTTATGAGCAACAAAGGACAACGGCTAGGAGATATGGCAGCCGGAACTACCGTAGTGAAACTCAATAAACAAGACAATCCGTATCCCCAGTTTCTAAAAAAAATACCCGACAACTACCAATTGGCGTACCCACAAAGCAGCAAAATAAGCGAAAAAGATATCAAGATCATCGCCAATGTATTACAGCAATTCCGATCAAACCGAAGTTCACCAAAAAACAATGAGCTTATTGGTAAAGCAAAATTAGCAGCAGAAAAATTGATGGACATTCAGGTACAACTGCATCCGGAATTATTTTTGCAAAAAGTGATAAACGACTATAATTTTCTGCATAAAAGCGAATTGCAAGAAGTGACAGATTTGTTGAGAAAGACAAGCACCGAATTGGATGAAAACAATTTGCACATCTAAATTATTATCTTTAACATTGAATTAAAGCAAATACCATATGGAATCGAAACAGACCGAAAAAGGCCGTTTAGCACTTCAGGAACTTAAGATTTACAAAATTATATACCCCATCATCATAGGGCTTGC
>JFJP01012210.1_pt1 | contig 18704 bp, 14 predicted proteins | sample 431651 | NCBI WGS metagenome assembly JFJP01 (sample SAMN02602958, study PRJNA72255) | Microbial mat metagenome, whole genome shotgun sequencing project. | biome: fresh water; feature: sink hole; material: water; isolation source: purple microbial (photo- and chemosynthetic) mats found in...
TGGCACTGAATGCCATCACGGGCTTTTCGTATTTCCCTTTGCAGGTGGCAACCTATTTTGGTTTCTTCTCTGCGGGTGTTTCCATTCTTGCAATTCCTGTTGTGATTTACATGCGTATGATGGGGTCGGGCGCATTCTTTGGTCAAGCTACGACCTTGATTGCAGTTTTGTTTCTCGGCGGCGTGCAGTTGATTTCGCTCGGCATCCTCGGTGAGTATGTCGGTCGTTTGTACGACGAAGCCAAGGGCAGACCGCTTTACATTGTCCGAGATGCGCCGCAAGAATAGTTGATTCAATTAATTTAAAGCGGCATCAGTCAAAATATAAGGCTGATGCTGCTTTTATTTTTTTCACTGGGAGAATAAAATATGCCCGAACAAAAAACAACCCGCATTTATCTGGTTCGCCACGGAGCGACGCAACTCAGCGCCGAAGACCGTTTTGCTGGCGCAGTGGATGTCCATCTTTCAGACGAGGGAAAATTTCAGGCGGGACGGCTGGCAGAACGCTTGGCTGACGATTCCATCGCGGCGGTCTATTGCAGTCCCATGACGCGCACAATTCAGACCGCAACCATTGTTACCGCCCCGCATACACTTCCATTGATCCATCGCGAAGGCTTGCGCGAAATTCATCACGGGCATTGGGAGGGGATGCGCCGCGCCGATGTCGAAGAACAATTCCCCGATGAATACGCTGCCTGGGAGGAAGACCCGTTCACCTTTGCGCCGCAGGGAGGCGAAGCGGGCGTCAATGTGATTGCGCGCGCCTTGCCTGTTATCCGCGAGATTGTCGTCAACCATCGCGGGCAAAATGTGCTGGTCGTCTCGCATAAAGCCACGTTGAGGTTGCTCATCAGCAGTCTGCTTGGTTTTGATGCGCGCGGCTATCGTGACCGCCTCGACCAATCTCCCGCCTGTTTGAACGTGCTCGACTTCAAAGACCCCGTCCGCGCGCGCCTGATGTTGTTCAACGACGTCTCACACTACACCGATCAACCCAAACGCGCTGGCAGTCATCTATCCAAGTGGTGGGACGCGGAGCAAACTTAAGCCACCTCCAACTTGTATAACCAAGAGACTGTCACCTTGCAGGTGACAGTCTCTTTTCTTTTGATACAATACACATCCTATGAACCTCTCCTTCCTTCGTGACCGTTCTTTTTTGCGCGAATTGCTGGTTATTGCAATTCCCATTTCATTTCAACAACTGCTCAGTGCCTCGCTCAATATGATTGATGTCATCATGGTTGGGCAACTGGGCGAGACCTCCATCGCGGCGCTTGGTTTATCCAACCAGGTTTTCTTTGTCTTGATTCTGATCCTTTTTGGCACGACCAGCGGCATGGCAATTTTCACCGCCCAATATTGGGGCAAGCAAGAGCTGGAGCCGATTCGCAAAGTATTGGGCATGAGTCTCATTGTGTCTGTTTTCATTGCATCCATCTTCACACTTGTGGCTTTGCTAATTCCTGAAACCGCGCTTGGCTTTTATACCAACGACGCCGAGGTTATCAAGATCGGCAGTAGTTACCTTCGCATTGTCGGCTTCACTTATATTCCTGTTGCCATTGCCACCGCCTATATCGCGGTTCTGCGCAGCATTCAACTGATTCGGATGACGGTCGTCGCCACCGTTGCCGCGCTGGTTTTCAAAACCATTCTCGGATACGGATTGATCTTCGGCATCGGCGGACTCCCCGCTCTTGGCGTTCGAGGCGCGGCAATCGGCACCGCTGCCGGCTGGACACTGGAACTGATTCTGCTCCTCGTCCTGATCTACACCCAAAAGACTCCGCTTGCCGCCAACCCGTTGAGCTTTTTTTCCTTCGACCGACCTTTCTTTTTTCGCGTACTAAAAACTGCCCTGCCAGCCGTTGCCAACGAATTATTCTGGTCACTGGGCATTACAACCTATAATGCCATTTACGCTCACATTGGCACCGACGCAATTGCCGCGATCAATGTCAATGCCACAATTGAAGAACTCGGTTTCGTTGTGTTTATTGGGCTTGGAAATGCCTGCTCGGTGCTGGTTGGAAACCGCATTGGCGCAGGACAAAAAGAGGAAGCTCACGAGATCGTTCGACGTGTCATTATTCTGGGTGTCTTTTTTGCGCTCGGTGTTGGCTTGCTAATTATCTCTCTGCGCGGCGCGGTTGTTGGGCTGTATGAACTTTCGCCGAGCGGCGTAAACAATGTCCGCTGGCTGTTGACGGTGATGGCAGGGACGTTGTGGATTCGCATGTTCAACTTTTCAGTCTTCATTGGCGCACTGCGCGCAGGCGGAGATACGCGCTTTGCCCTTCTCATGGAAATCTGTTCCATCTGGCTGATCGGTGTCCCTGCCGCGTATATTGGCGCGTTTGTTTTTCATCTCCCCGTGTATTTGGTCTATCTCATGGTCATGCTTGAAGAGTTGGCTAAAGCCTTTGCCAGTGGCTGGCGGTTCAGGTCGAAGAAATGGATTCACGATCTGGTGAATGTCTCTGACATGTCAACTTGAAAAATATTTCTCACCGTACATCCACCTATTTTTACCGTGACACCTGCCACTGCGCCGCACCTGCCCTGGCGGGCGGTGTCAAGGAACGCAGTGCGGTGTAATCGAGAGCGCTAAGGACGCCAAGTTTTTAAGGCTTTTCTTCGCGCTCTTGGCGTGCTTTGCGGTTCAATTTTTCATTTGCGCGGTAGTGAAAAAAATATAAAACGCTCCCGGCATCATTTTGCTGGGAGCGTTTTATATAAACATCTTACGGACCAATGGGAACGGGGAAAATTGGAAACAGGATAAAAGGCGTTGGCGTTGCTGTCGGAAATATAAAGATGGGAGGAAGAATAATGATCCCGCCGCCACCGGTAGCCGTTGCCGATGGAACAGCCGTTGGAACTTCGGTGCTCGTAGACATGGCTGTTGGAATTCCCGTGCTCGTGGAAGTGCCTGTTGGCACAAGGGGAGTTGGCGGCGCTGCAATAGATGCCAATGTGTCAGGGATACAAACCGCAGATGTGACAGAACCGGCAATCCATGCAAATCCGCCGTTGCCGCCGGCAAACTCAATATACCACCACGTATTGTCAAAATTCTTTCCCGCCACATTGGCAGTGCCGCCTTGCGGAATTGAGCCAATAATACCGTATACCTGCCCTGGTCCACTGCGGACATTTGCAACCGTATTGGTTGTCACGGTCGGAGTACATACTGCGACAACTGTAACAGGACTGGGCGTTTCAGATGGAATGACTGTAGCCGTAAATGTGAGAGTTGCTGTATCCGTCCCTACGGCTTGCTCGGTGGCGGGCGCGCCTCCAGGTAGATTACAGGCAAGCACAGCGAGCGCCATGAAAAAGAGCGACAAAATAATGTTTTTGCTTTTTGCAAGCATAAGGTACTCCTCCGAGAGATTAATGCTTGCATTATAGATATTGTTAGTCCGATTTCAACTCCACCATTTCTCCCAGTGTGTGATCTGCATTTGCAACTGCCCACAGAGATTTTGCTTTTTGAAAGACATCCCTCCCCCCATTTCACTACTCTGATGCGAACCACAAAAAAAGATGCGCGCAACTGAGCGCAATTCGCTTCGCATTGCGCGCAGTTGTTTACAAATGATTTTTGTATTTGCCGATCACCTCAAGCAGTTCCGCAGGCGAGTGAACAAGATAATCGGGCATGGCGCGGAGCAGCATGTCTGCACTCTGGTGTCCCCAACTGACGGCGATGCTTTTGATCGATGCCCCCTTCGCCGCGCGGATATCGCTGACAGAGTCCCCCACCATCAAAACCACTTCACCCTCCGCCGCAAACTGATTCTGCGCGAGCAAGATTTTCTCTGTCTTTGAGCCGGGTGTATCTACCCCATAGATCGCGCAGATAAATCTTTCCAACCCATGCGTGGCAAGAAATGCCCTCACATTCTCTGATGAATTGCCGGTGATGACGCCGATGGTGTTGTCCATCGAAATTTCCCGAATGACCGCATCCAACCCCTCGAAAAGCTCAGGCGGAGATTTCTTTTCCCCAAACTTCGCCAAACAGCGGCGCACAAACTCATCTACCAAATGGGTGGGCACTTCCAGTTGTTGACCATAGGTCGCAAACGACATGATTTCAAGCGAATTCAGATCGTTCTGTGTGACGGTGTGCTTCACGCCCAACTCATCGCAAGCCTCCTGCCCAAATTGAAGCAGGTCCCTTTGTGTGTCGGCAAGCACGCCGTCGAAGTCGAAGAGGATTAAAGTCATAATGCACCTAAACGGGGGCTTTGCGCGTCCACAAGCCGAAGTAGGCGAGGAACTGAATTGCAACATACATGATGGTCTTGGGAATCATCAACATTGCAATCATGGGAATATCGCGCGCAAACAAAATGACCGGAGTGTAGAACAGATAGGAAAAAAAGATGCAATATCCCATCCAGCGGAAGAGGCGGTCTTTAGCTTTGATCGAGTCGCGCAGGTACAGGTACAGCACGCCTACGCCCAGAATGACGAGGAACAGATTGCGGAACGGTCCCCAAAAGACGGGCGGAAGGCTGTTGCCCCAATCGTTCTGCGGAAACGCCATCACGATCAAGCGTACAGGCACACTTGCCAGCAGAATATATTCCAGCAGACCAAATTTCCCGTCGAAGCGCTCCTTCCAAATGTAGAGCATAACTACGTAGAAAAACGTAACCGTAATCGCGGTTGCCAGCGCGCCCATCCCGATCAACATGTTGTTTTTCTCGATTCCGCCCAGGGCATACGCGGCGACCCGAAATCCAACGTGACCCGTATCTCCAAGCGCCAGCAGAACAAATGCCCAGCGGAACATATTGGCAACCTTTCGATCTTCCTGCGGAACCTTATCCATCTGTATCGACATGACTGCATTCATCGACCACACAACGATGAGATATAAAACATTGAACCCGATCTCGACGAACATGCGTAATTCTTCAGACATAATCCCTCCGAAAATTTATCTGGCGCCTTTTAGAAAAAAGGCGACCAATTTTTTTGTCAACAACATATTGCCATCACCCAATTCATGCGCGCGTGAGATGTAATTTTCCACAATGCCCATGAAAAGGTGCGACAAAAATTTTGCATCACCGCTGATTTCTCCCGCATCAACAGCCGACTGCATCAAGGCGATGATGGGCGAAAACAGCTCGTCAGAAAATGCCTTGCGAACGCGGTCTGCGTTCTCCTGCCGTTTGATATGTTCAAGGTCGTGAACAAGGTGCGAATAACTGCTTGGGAAGCTATCCAGCATCGAGAGGACGATTCGCTCCAGACGTTGGTCGAGTTGCCCATCCTGCTCGATAACCTCATGAAACCCGCGCAGGCGACGCAAAAGTATCTCGACAAAGAGGTTTTCCTTATCTATAAAATGATAATAAAGCGTAGGCTTGGTGATTCCACAGCGCAGACAGATCTCGTCCACAGAAACGCCGCGATACCCTTTCTGTTGAAAGAGCTCCCATCCATCCTGGAGAATTCGCTCGGCATTGACGTTTTTAGCTGCTCTCATTTTATATACCGTTTAGTATATAAAAGTATACCAGGTAGTATATAAAATAGGAAAGAAAAATCTGTTCTGTATAATTTATATGGCAGATATCCCCGCCCCAAAAGAGCTAAAAATCCATGCGAAAGTAATACCGCCCTTTTATCTTAACACCTTTATAATTGTTTCCGTATCAACCATCCAACCTTTTGCACATTCAAATTTTCCTCCTACGAGACCATAAAAACACATGACCACTCCACTCATCGAATGTATCCCCAACTTTTCCGAAGCGCGCCGACCTGAAATTATTGACCAGATCGCCGCCGCAATCCAATCGGTCAGCGAAGTAAAACTACTTGACCGCTCCTCCGACCTCGATCACAACCGCACGGTACTCACCTTTGCAGGCTCGCCGGCAGGTGTCGAAGAAGCCGCCTTCCGCGCCATCAAGACCGCCGCTGAACTGATTGATCTTGACCAGCACACGGGCGCGCATCCGCGCATCGGCGCAACCGATGTCTGCCCCTTTGTACCGCTGTCCAACGCCAGCATGGATGAGTGTATCGCCATCGCTCAACGACTCGGTCAACGCGTCGGAAGCGAACTCAGTATCCCCGTCTATTTATATGAAGCAGCGGCGACCCGTCCCGAACGGATAAACCTCGAAAACATTCGCAAAGGACAGTACGAAGGACTTAAGTCCGCCCTGAGCGAAACCGAAGGGCAGGGCAACCCAGACCGTCAGCCAGATTTCGGACCCAACAAACTGCCCAAGGCGGGAGCAACCGTCATCGGCGCGCGCAATCCGCTGGTCGCCTTCAACGTCTACCTCACCACCGATGATGTGGACATCGCCAAGAAAATCGCCAAAGCCGTGCGCCAATCATCGGGCGGGCTGCGCTATGTCAAAGGTCTCGGTTTGCTGGTTGATGGGCGCGCGCAGGTCTCGATGAATCTCACCAACTTCCGCGAAACGCCCGTTGCCCGTGTCGTCGAATTTATTCGACGCGAAGCACAGCGCTACGGCGTGGGCATTCATCACAGCGAACTGGTCGGATTAATTCCGCAAGATGCTTTGGTAGATGCGGCGGTCTGGTACACACAACTGGATCAGTTCGACAAAGAGCAGATTCTTGAATCTAGGCTTTTCTCTGCTCAATCCGCCGATTCAGGCTCTGCCTCCGCCGGTAATGGACTCTCGTTTCCTGATGAATTAGCCGCCCCGACACCTACCCCCGGCGGCGGCTCTGCCGGAGCCTTCGCCGGTTCGATGGGCGCAGGTCTCGTCGCCATGGTCGCCGGAATCACCATCGGCAAAAAGAAATATGCCGATGTAGAAGCCGAAATGCAGGCAATCCGCGTGGTAGCTGAAAACCTCCGCGCAGGCATGACCCACGCAGTCGAAGACGACTCCTCAGCCTTTGAAGCGGTGATGGGCGCGTTCAAACTCCCCAAAGAAACCGAAGAACAAAAGAAAGCTCGCGACGCCGCTATTATTCAAGCCACCTTGAACGCCGCACATATCCCACTACATGTCTGCGAAGATGCTGTCAAAGTGATGGAACTCGCGATCAAATGCGCCGAACGCGGCAACCTGAACGCTATCAGCGACTCAGCATCTGGTTTCGCCATGTCCCGCGCCGCACTCACTGCCGCCGCCTACAACGTCAAGATCAACCTTGCTTCCCTCGAAGACAAATCGGTTGGTGAAAAGATGCTGACCGAACTTGCCGAACTTGAATCCAAAGCCAATGCGCTGGAGAAAGAACTCCGCGAAGTCATGAAACAGCGCGGAGGAATTTAACTAGCAGCTTGACTGAGAACCCAATAAAGAGTCAATTTTTATTGCGAAGCACGCTCAGTCTGCTCGGTCAAGCGGCTTATTGTTTGAGTAACCGCTGGTACCGTCATAATCTGGTGGTTAGTAACACAAACGCGCTCTTTTGAGCGCGTTTGTGTTACCTCAAAAACACGGAGAAAGATGACCGTCACCTGGCTTTTTTGGACATATATCTTTTCGACAACAGGTGACTGTCACCTCTATTTACCTCAAAATATTGCGATGATACGCGCGTTTTTTGTTTTGCAAAAGCGCAGACAACGGACAAAATGGTTGGGTTCGCGCGGATCCAAATCGACTTGCTATGGAATCTGATATGCCAACAAAATGGTTTTATCACAATCATATTGATATTTTAACTGTCCGCCAGGGTGTGCATGAGCCCAGATCTCTAACTCAAGGATGCGCGGCGGGCTTGCAATAATGGTTTCACCAGAGACTGCATCCAACGAATCGACTGAACCAGCAAAATTGGTGATCTTCCTAGTTTCGCTCAAAAAATCGGTTGAGCTGTGGCTGCCATAAAAATATTCGCCATCACTGAGCAGGTAAACAGGCGATTCGCTGCTTATTGTTTTTACGTAATCGCCCAAATAGGAAGCAAACCGATCCAGCGTATTGCCATAACGGCATAGACCCGCAAAATCGCCGTAGTATGTCCATAAGTTGAAGAAAAGCAGACTGGCGAGAATGGCTGAGACAGAAATTTTATAAGCGGTTTGGGCGTTCTTATAGCCCAAGCCCAGCGCTTCAAGAATCTGATCAAGTCCCAGCGCTGTCATGATAAGTGCCGCAGGGAGCGCCATTAACATACGGTATGAGTCTGCTGAGGGGGGGAGGGCAAATACCCCCACTGCAAAAGTAGTTCCCCAAAAATAACCATTTAATAAAAGATAAGCAGGATTTCGAATCCGCCATAAGGCAATGGCAAGCCCGACTAAAAATAAGCTGCTGGAAATCATGCTCAACATGGGTGAGGATGAACCATAAAAGTCCATAGCGGGATAATAGATCAGTGAAAGGAAGGCATGCGCAAAGCGACCAAACAAGACCTCAATACTGCTCTGACCCGTCAATTGGACGGTTTGTTCAATCCATCCAGATTGAAAAGTGCCATCATTCATAAGTCTGTTTGAAAATTCATCTGGGTTATTGTAAATATAAAATGCGAATGGCAGAATCGTAACAAGGTATCCCCCGAAAAAAACCAGGGCTTGTGATATACGGATTTTTAACCATGGGCGATAAAACAAAAATGTGATCAGCATATAAATAAGCACAAGCGCCAAAATAACCTGGGCAGTCAAATACACCGAAAAGTGAATTGCCAGCAGAATTCCACCTAGCGCCGCCCTCCACGATTGACGTTTCTCCAACCCGCTTATAAATAGATATAGTTCAAGCGGCGCGAGCCAGGTTCCGTGAATATAAGCAACAGACACGATGCGGCTGAAATGGATGTGCGAATGTGAAAATGCCAGAATAATAATGGCTATTGAAGCGATCTTTCGTCCACCGATCCAACGCGCCAACAGGTAAAGAGACGGAATAGCCAACACCCCCCCTATGGCGGGCAACAGCCGAAGGGCAAACGCATTAATTCCAAAGAATCTGAGGGAGATGTTGATCAACTGTAAATATAGGGACCCAAAGTTTTCCCATAAAGCAAATGGATTGGAAAGCGGAGCAACGATTGTCTCCTGTGCAAAAAGACCGATTCGTCCTTCATCACCATCTAATATGCGCGGAATTTCTCCCAATCTATAAAGACGAAGGGTCGCCGCAAACAGGGTAACCAAAGCAATCAAAATAATTTCGCTGCGATTCCTCTTGATCCAATTAAGCATATTGTCTAAACTGATGGGGATATTAAAGAACGCATAAAAATATACTCCCGCACTCAACAGCCAGACTGTAACAACAGGAATATAGTTAAGGCGGGTAAACAATGCAAAATTTGCGGTGGCTACCGTGGCTAAAACAGAAAGTAAAAACGCAGCCAGCACCCAAAACGCTTGTTCCTGAAAAATAAAAAATTTGGATATCTTTTGTAAAAACGGTGTTGGGCGGACAAGATAGCTCAAAATCAAAATTGTCATGCCAAAAACAGCCAGCCAAGTATAAGGAGGAAGTACATTTATCTCATCCACTGGTTGTGAGAAAATTAAGAACTGGCTAATCAGGATAAAGAAGACGCCCAGAAAAGCAACAAAACGCCGAATGTTCCTGACATCCCCCATACTTTCAGGTGTTTCCAACCTTGTCATTGATACCTCCACATTTTCTACTGTATATTTAACTCAAGTTGCTGCCTTGAAAACTAATCATGTCAGAAAATCTTTTTTGCCGCGAATTGCACAGATTTTTGAGAATTGGAGAAAAAATCCGCGTGAATTACCAAAATTAGCGGCAAGACTTTTGGTTGACAGCACTTTTCCCGTTACAAACGATAGAGTCGTAAATAACTTCCCTCGATATGGTTGCTGTACGCTAGTGCGATGTATCGTTGCGAGCCGCCGCCTTTATTTTTGGGCGGTGAAGCAATCCTCGTATTGTAGAGCGGAGTTGATTCGGGTGAAGAGCCGCTTCTGAATAGTGCCTACATTGAAAATACCACATTTCAAAGCCTTTCACCACAAAGTTCACAAAGGAGAGCAAAACGCTAAAAGACAAGGTTTTCCTTCGTTTCCTTCTTATGTGACATTGTCAAACTAATATTTTTTTACTTGTGAATAATTATTTTTTGCCTATTATACAGGGCTTTCTTAAAAGTCAGTAATTTTGGTTGAATCTCTGAACAATTAATCGAAAAGTCCACAGAACGTGTGAAGTTTTTACTTATTATTCACTATATCAAAAGAGCCGAGTGACTCATATCACTCGGCTCTTCCTTCTCACTTTCTAATCTTCCATCGTGCTGATATCGCCTTCAGGCAATCCCTGCGCCCTTGCTTTCAATACGCGGCGCATGATCTTGCCGGAGCGAGTCTTGGGCAATTTATCAAGAAACTTGACATCTTCGGGGCGGGCAATCGGTCCCATGTGAGTTGAGACATGCTGACGTAATTCTTCGGCTAATTCGGGTGAAGCGGTAAATCCTTTACGCAGAATAACAAAGGTGTGAATTGCCTGTCCCTTCACTTCATGCGCCAGCCCAATTGCCGCTGCCTCTGCCACAGCCGGGTGACTGACCAACGCAGATTCAACTTCCGCAGTTCCCAAACGATGACCAGAGACTTTGATCACGTCATCCACGCGCCCGATGATCCAGAAATAACCATCCGAGTCGCGTTTGGCTGAGTCACCGGTGGTGTAGCGTCCGGGGTACTTCGACCAATACTGGCTGACATAGCGTTCATCGTCGCCGTAAATGGTGCGCAACATACCGGGCCATGGATTTTTCAAAGTAAGATAGCCTTCCGTGTTGTCAGGGACGGGGGTTCCATGCTCATCTACAATTTCGGCTACCTGACCAAAGAAGGGACGGGTTCCAGAACCAGGCTTGAGCGGCACGACAGGCGTCGGTGTAATCATAAAGTTGCCGGTCTCTGTCTGCCACCAGGTATCCATGATCGGGCACTTATCTTTGCCGATGACGCGATAGTACCACTTCCATGCCTCGGGGTTGATCGGCTCACCGACAGAGCCAAGCAGCCGCAGGGAGGAAAGATCATGCTTGTTGGGCCACGCCTCGCCGAAGCGCATCAATCCGCGAATGGCAGTTGGCGCGGTGTAGAAGATTGTGATGCCGTAGCGTTCAACAATCTGCCACCAACGATTCGGGTAGGGAAATGTTGGTCCACCTTCGAACAGCATCGAGGTTGCGCCGTTGATCATCGGACCATACACGATGTATGAATGTCCAGTGATCCAGCCCGGGTCGGCGGTACACCACCAGCGGTCTTCATCTTTAACATCGAATGTATATTTGAGCGTGGAATATGTGCCGACCATATATCCGCCATGTGTGTGCAAAATGGCTTTCGGTTTTCCGGTTGAGCCAGAGGTGTAGAGAATAAAAAGCGGATCTTCGGCATCGAGGACTTCGGTGGCGCATTTGCCATTTGCGATTGGCAGCGCGCACATGTCGTGATACCAGTGATCGCGTCCTGCCTCCATGCTGACAGGTTGCTCGGTGCGTTTGACGACGATGATATTTTCGACGCTTGGGCATTGCTTGACAGCCTCATCTACCATGTTCTTCAGCTCGACGATCTTGCCGTTTTGGTAGGATCCATCACAGGTGATGATCAGTTTGGACTGGCTGTCATCAATGCGGCTCTGGAGTGAATCTACCGAGAATCCGCCAAACACCACCGAATGAATTGCGCCGATCTTGGCGCAAGCCAGCATGGCGAAGACGATCTCAGGTACGCGACCCATGTAGATGGTGACGCGTTCACCCTTCTGCACGCCCATTGATTTGATGATGTTTGCCATACGTGATACTTCGCGGTTCATTGCGAAATAGGAAAATGTGCGATGATCCTTGCCGTCTTCGCTTTCCCAGAGCAGGGCAAGTTGATTTTTGCGATGTGTCTTTAAGTGACGGTCAATTGCGTTGTGTACAATGTTGGTTTTTGCGCCAACAAACCACTTGAAAAACGGCGCATTGGAGTCGTCTAGAACCTTGTCCCACTTTTGAAACCATTCCAACTCTGATGCTTCATCAGCCCAGAAGCCTTGCAGGTCTTTAGCTGCTTTTTCGGCGAGGGCATCCCAATCCTTCAACCGTGCCTGTGCAACCACTTCTTCCGACGGATAATAGACTTCACCTTCCATTTGTTTATTCTCCTTTGACATGAGTGTCTCGCGGGTCGAGTTTTACATTGACGATGCGGGCTATTTTAGTCTGTTTTGTCACATTGTTGTAGGTCAAATTCCATTCGCTAATTTTCCGCGCCTGTCATATAATCACTTTAAGAATAAAAAATTCGAAGTTTTTAGGGAAGATAGTTATGACCTCGAAGTTTGCCCTTGTTATTGCAAATACCGACCATCAAGATGAGAACCTGGCGAAATTGACCGCCCCCGGTATGGATGCGGAAGACTTTGCCCGTGTATTGCGTGAACCTCATTTTGCAGGTTTTGACGATGTTAAGATCTTGTTGAATGAAAAAGATGAAAATACCCGCCGTGCCATTGCGCGTTTTCTTAACGGTCACAGGTTTGATGATTTATTGCTGTTGTATTTTTCGGGACATGGCATCCGTAACGATCAGGGGCGCCTCTTTCTGGCAGCCAACGATACCGATATCAGCATTCTTGATGCGACAGGCGTTCCTGCTGAATTTGTCACAAGCGCCATGAACAATAGCCGTTCCCAGCGCCAGTTGCTGATTCTGGATTGCTGCAACAGCGGAGCCTTTGCCTACGGGACAAAATCTACTGCTGCGCTGGGAAAAAGTATGGGTACTGCCGAAGCCTTTGAGGGGAATGGCTTTGGTCGCATTGTGTTGACTGCCACTGATGCCACCCAATTTGCATGGGAAGGGGATAAGGTCATAGGGGATACGAATACGCAAAATTCTGTTTTCACCCATTATCTGATCGAGGGCTTGAAAGGCGAAGCCGATCATGACAGTGACGGCAGAATTACAGTGGACGAACTGTACAATTATGCCTACGAGCAGGTTGTAAGACATACCCCAAAACAAACACCCAGCAAATGGTCATACAGGCAGCAAGGTGACATATATTTATGCGAGAATTTAAAGCGAAGCGAGGTGAAACCCGCTGTTTTACCTGTTGATACGGTTGGGTTGCTTACCTCTCCCAGCACACGTTCGCGCAATTTGGGTATTCAGGATTTGGTGAAGTTTTTGACCGGCAATCATTTGGGTTTGACGCGCGCCGCTGAAGATAAATTGCGCGAGATTGCCGCAAATGATGATAGTCCCAGTTTGCGCGAAACCGCCAGTGATATTTTGATAAGGTACGGATTCTCAGCTGGACCGGTTGTTGCTTTCTCCATTGAAGATGAAAAAATAAAACGCCAAGCCGAAGAAAAAATAGCGCTTCAAAAAGCGGAATGGGAAGCGCAAGTAAAGGTCAAACGTGATGCCGATCAGGCGGTTGCGCGTGAAAAGGTAAGGCGTGAACACCTCCAGCAGGAAGTTGCCAAAAAAACCGTGCTCGAAAAAATACAGCGTGAATCCGTACAAAAAGCTGGAGGTAACAAGCCTGCTAGTTATTCATTGCCGTTTGCGCTTGGCGGTTTGGGATTACTTTTTTTGATTGGCGCATTTATAGTTGTTGGTTTCCTTATCATCAAGTGGCTGCCATCACTCTCTGTTACGCCTGTGCCGACTGAAGCGCCCACGGCAACAGTAGCCCCTATCCAAGAAGCGACAGATGTGCCGGCTGTTCCCGATCCTCCTGTTGTGACGCCCCATGACATTGGTTCCACTATGACTGGCACCGATGGCATGACCTTATTCTATGTTCCAGCAGGGGAATTTACGATGGGAAGTAATCAGGGCGAGCCAGACGAAAAGCCAGTTCACACAGTAAATTTGGATGCCTTTTGGATTGATCAGACCGAAGTAACCAATGAAATGTATTCTTTATGCGTAGCCGCAGACGTGTGCAAACAGCCTGCCCATAAAGGTTCGTCTACTCACGCCAGATATTATGACAGTCTCGAATTTGATAATTACCCGGTTATTTATGTGGATTGGGATATGGCAAAGACTTATTGTGAATGGGCAGGTCGTGATTTGCCCACCGAAGCCCAGTGGGAAAAGGCTGCGCGCGGCACTGAATCCAATATATATCCTTGGGGCAACACGTTCGACGGAAAGCGTTTGAACTTTTGCGACACAAATTGTTCTTCCGATTGGGCTTATAAACTTTTCAACGATGATTATGCGGATGTTTCTCCGGTTGGAAATTACCCAACGGGGAAGAGCGTTTATGGCGCACTAGACATGGCGGGGAATGTCTGGGAGTGGGTGAATGATTGGTATGATGTTTATCCTGGCGGGGATGCAAACGCATCCAACACCTTTGGACAGAAATATCGAGTGCTGCGGGGTGGCTCGTGGTTGCTCAATATGAAAGATGTTCGTTCTACCAATCGTTACTGGGTTGATCTGTCGGACTCTTATAACTATTTTTCCGGTTTTCGTTGCGCCGACTCACCGTAAGACTGGGGTAAGAAGAATACCAAAAGACCTCCGAGTTTTTGTAAAATGCTCGGAGGTCTTTTGGTTTCAGTTCACTCTTCAATTGGGCGGATGAGCATCACAGGGATTTTTGAACGGTGTACCACTTGTTCTGCCACACTGCCCAGCAGGAGACGCAGCATTCCCGTCCGCCCGTGTGTGGTCATGGCAATTAGGTCGGCTTGTTCGATCTCAGCGGCTTCCATGATCGTTTCTGCAACCATTCCATCTCGCAGCAGGTAGGTCACGCGCAGACCTTCGCGTTCCAGTTTGTTGCACGTAATTTTCAGGTAATGTTTTTCATCTGCGTGCGCAACTTTGACTCCTTCAGGCTGTGGCGCAAGCGGAGATTCGTGTGGGTCAAATGTGGGCGCAGGGCTTACATCTACGTGCAGGAGGACGATTTCTGCGTTCAAGGCGCGGGCAAGGTTTTTTGCGTGCGGCAATACCGCTTCTGATAACGTCGAGCCATCCAACGGCACAAGGATACGCTGGTACATTTGGCAGCCTCCATTTGGTTGTTTGTCACGCATTTCCATTTATAATCTTTATAGCATATTCGTATTAAAAGTAAAACCTCCGAGTTTTTTTGCAAGGTGCCTTGTAGAAACTCGGAGGTTTGTGTTGTTTGGTATTTGCTTACTCTAAAATATCTTCCCAATTTAATTCTTCAAACGCTTTTTGCAGGCGATGACCATCGTCTACAACGATGTGTGTCAGGTGGGTGAATAACTTCTCTGCAATCTCTTTTACGGGTTGCAGTGGCACAACGTCATCCGCTGTCCCGTGGATAAGGACGGTTGGAACAGAAACAGGTTCGAGGTCGAGATAGGCGGCGAAGTGGTCGCGGAGCAGGGCGGGGGCGAGCAGAATCAACTTCCGCACCTGATTCGGATGCTGGCAGGTGAAGACCGTCCCCATCAATCCGCCAAAAGAGGAGCCGATAATCGTCCAGTTTTTTCTGCGTCCCAGAATCGGCTTGAGTTGTTTCATGCGCTCTTCAAAGGAGCCAGTGAAGTCTGGTGTGACCATGCCTGGAAATTTTTCAGCAAACTGGCGCGCTTTTCCGCTCTGGCTGCTGCTTTCCAGTCCGTGCAGGTAGATGATTTTTAAGTTATCCATTTTCTTTTTTCTCACTTTGCGTTTTGGCGCGGGGATTTCATCCACAACGAAGTCGGCAGGTTTTTCTTCGATTTGTCTGCTTTCTGAGAGTGGCTTGGCTCGCAGAAGGTCACGCAGTTCTTTTTGCAGGGGCGGAGGGAAAGTGGGAGCAATGCGGCGCAGGGTGATGATGGTCATCGGATTTTGCGCGTGGGTTAGGATGTGTTTGAGCAGGAATGTGGTTTCGTTGGATGATGCCCGATACAGGGCGACGATGAGGTCGGTCAGGTCGTTTTGCAGGGTGGACGGCGCTTCTTCGATGATGGGTTCGACCATGTCGAAGATGGTCGGCAGGTTGTTGTTGGATGCTTCTGCGATCATTGGCAGCAGGGCTTGGATGCCGCTTGACCAGGTTCGCATACGGGCAGGGTGCAAATACTCGCGGACGAGGACGAGGAATTGCGCGGGCGTTTCCTTCCTCATGCGCGTTAGGCTGGTGGAGAGCAGCGCCGAGCGCACATTTGAGTCGCGGATTTGTTGAGTCCAGGCGGTAAGGCGCGGCAACAGGCGTTCTTCCTGTGGTGGAATTCGTCCGAGCAAAAACGCCGCCAACAAACGGGTTTCCAGCGCGCCCTCATCCCAGAGGATATCTGCCAGTTCGAGCGCAAAGTCTGGGTTGGCTTCTGCTGTCACACGCACTTCGTTTTCGATTTGAGTCAACACGGCGGGCGGCGTGCGATAAGTTTTCAGGTTGGAACCGGGGGCTACGTTTTCCACCGTCCGCAGGGTGTAATTAACATAGAAGTCGAGCATCTCGCGCAAATGCTTCATGAACTCATCGGGCAGAAAGAAAAAATCTACCAGACGATTGGCTTGCTTGCGGAGTCGCGCGAGGTCTATGGCGGGCATGAGGGAAGTGAGAAGTAAAAAGTGAGAAGTGAGAAGTAACTTTTTACTTCTCACTTCTCACTGATTTTAATACGCTTTCGCGAAATACACTTTCCGCTTGGAAGGCTTGCCGCAGACGATGCAGGTTCCTGCTTCGGTGGGCTGGTCAAACGGGATGTTGCGGGTGGTGGCTTTGGTGTCTTCCTTTACTTTTGCTTCGCACTCGCGCGACTCGCACCAGTAGGCAAACGCCCAACTGTCTTTGACAATGTTCTTCAGGTCTTCGTAATCTTTGGGCGTGTGGATGTTGGCATCGCGGAACTCGGTGGCGCGTTGCAGGAGCGCGGCTTGAATCTCGACCAGCAGCCCGCTGACAGCGGAATCCAGACCCGCTTGGGGGACGAAGGATTTGCCTTCCTTGCCGGGCTTGTCGCGGCGGGCAAGGGCAACCGATCCCTTTTCTACATCTTTGGGACCCACTTCGATGCGGAGCGGCACGCCGCGCATTTCCCAATCGTTGAATTTGAATCCGCTGCTGACATTGTCGCGGTCATCCATCTTGATGCGGATGCCGGCGGCTTTGAGTTCCTTGAAGATGCGGTCGGCGACTTCCATCACTTTGGCTTTTTCTTCGTCGGTCTTGAAGATGGGAACGATGACCGCTTGAATCGGCGCGAGGCGGGGAGGAAGCACCAGCCCCTGGTCGTCGCCGTGAGTCATGATGATGGCTCCAATCATGCGGGTCGAGAGTCCCCACGAGGTGGTTTCGGCAAATTGCAGGGTGTTGGTTTGATCAACGAATTGAATCTCGAAGGCTTTGGCAAAGTTCTGCCCAAAGTAATGCGAGGTGGCAGATTGCAGCGCCTTTTTATCCTGCATCATGCCTTCAATGGAGGTGGTGATTTGCGCACCTGCAAAGCGTTCGGTGTCGCTTTTGGTGCCTTTGATGACAGGCAGGGCGGCTTCGTTCACGGCGAAGTCTGTGTAAATGTCGAGGATGCGGAACATTTCCTCTTTGGCTTCTTCGGCGTTGGAATGCGCGGTGTGCCCTTCCTGCCAATAGAACTCGGCGGTACGCAGGAAGAGTTTGGTGCGAAGTTCCCAGCGCATGACGCTGCCCCATTGGTTGATTAAGATGGGCAGGTCGCGCCATGATTTGACCCATTTGGCATACATGTAGCCGATGATGGTCTCGGACGTGGGGCGCACAACCAAAGGTTCTTCGAGCAGTTCGCCGCCGCCGTGCGTGACCACTGCCAGCTCAGGCGCAAAGCCTTCAACGTGTTCCTTTTCCTTCTCGAAAAACGACATCGGAATCAGCGTGGGGAACGCCGCGTTGACGTGACCCGTTTCCTTGAAGCGTTTATCGAGCGCAGCCATGCAATTTTCCCACAGCGCCCAGCCGTAGGGTTTGACCACCATACAGCCGCGCACGGGGGCGTAATCTGCCAAGTCTGCTTTTAGCACGAGTTGGTTGTACCACTCGGAAAAATCATCAGCGCGTTTTGTTAATTTATCTTCAGCCATTTTATCCTCTTCGGTTTCAGGTTGAACGTTGAACGTTTAACGTTCAACGTGTATTTTTTCCACAGCAGTTTTTACGTCTTTCGCAAAGTATAACAACTCCTGCTGACGTATGGGCATGTAGGACTCAAATTCCTTGAAGAACTGATCGAAAGTGGACTGCCAACCGCTCCCGACCAGTACAAGCGGCCTGGGAGGCAGGGATTCCACGATCATCAAGTTCCACATCAGGGAGATTTCGGTCAGCGTGCCTGCGCCGCCGGGGAGGGCAATCGCCGCATCACTGCCTTCGATCAATACCTGCAATCTTTCGAGCAGGGTCTTCTTTTTGATTTCTTCCTTGACCCAGGCATTGGCTCTCGATCCGCGCCAGTCTTCGATGTCCTGGCAAGTCACGCCGATGACATGCCCGCCCGCTTCGGATGCCCCGCGCGAGACGGCTTCCATGGTTCCCATGTAACCGCCCGTTGTCACGACATATCCGCGCTCGGCAAGCATCCTGCCAAGTTCGCGGGCTTCTTCATATGCCGTTGAGCCTTCTCTGGGCGATGCCCCACCAAATACTGTTACATTCATGTTTCACCTTTGGGTTGAAGGTTGAATGTTCAAGGTTCGAGGTTTAAGGTTTTGACCTTCAACTTGTAACCTGTAACTTTCAACTATTCTTCAACGTCCCATTCTCTCGTCTT
>JFJP01020416.1_pt1 | contig 18701 bp, 14 predicted proteins | sample 431651 | NCBI WGS metagenome assembly JFJP01 (sample SAMN02602958, study PRJNA72255) | Microbial mat metagenome, whole genome shotgun sequencing project. | biome: fresh water; feature: sink hole; material: water; isolation source: purple microbial (photo- and chemosynthetic) mats found in...
TCGTGCCGTCATTCGGATCCCTTCCTGCGAGGAAAAATCAATCAACCGTTAAAAGATCCATGGTCACCGACCATGAAGCGGAAATTTACAAAGTGTTAAGGATAAAACGCTTTGCCGATTTTGCAACATAAAACCATAGGGAAGCGCCGGCTCACTGGCCGAACAGGTCAAGCTGGGCGGCTTCGGCCATCGGCAGGCGGCCGCTGCGCCGCCGCCTGGCAATCTTCGGCTGCCCCGTGTCAGCCAGTTCGCCCTCCTCGAGATTGGCCAGGATCTCCCGGGCGCGCGCGATCACCCCCTGGGGCATGCCCGCCAGCCGGGCCACCTGGATGCCGTAGCTCTTGTCGGCACCACCCGGCACGATCTTGCGCAGGAAGACGATGGTGTCGTCCTTTTCCCGGACCAGTATGTTGTAGTTGTTCACACCGTCCATGGTCAGCGCCAGATCGGTCAGTTCGTGGTAATGCGTGGCGAAGAGGGTCCTGGCCTTCACCTCCGCGGTGTTGTGGAGATGCTCGGCCACGGCCCAGGCGATGCTGATGCCGTCGAATGTGCTGGTGCCGCGTCCGATCTCGTCGAGCACGATCAGGCTGCGCGGGGTGGCATTGTTCAGGATGTTGGCCGCCTCCTGCATCTCGACCATGAAGGTACTGCGCCCGCGCGCCAGGTCGTCGCTGGCGCCGACGCGCGTGAAGACGCGGTCGACGACGCCGATCTCGGCGGATCCGGCCGGCACGAAGGAGCCCATCTGCGCCATCACCGCCAGCATGGCCACCTGGCGGATATGGCGGCTGCAATCGAGCACGGTATCGTTCGGCACGAACCGCTCGGCATCGGGCATTTGCTCGATCACCGGATGCCGCCCGTCCTTGATCACCAGCCGGTCGCTGTCGTTTATCTCGGGGCGCACGTAGCGCAGAGCCAGCGCCCGCTCGGCCAGCGTGGACAGGACATCCAGCGCGGCCAGTGCGTCGCCCGCGCGCTGAATGGCGGCGGTCTCGGCGATCACCGCGTCGCGCACCTCGCAGAACAGCTCGTACTCCAGCGCCATGGCACGGTCCTGAGCACCGACGATCTTGCTCTCGTATTCCTTCAGCTCCGGAGTCACGAACCGCTCCGCATTCACCAGCGTCTGCTTGCGCGAGTAATCCGCCGGTACATTGGCAAGCTGCGCCTTGGAAATCTCGATGTAGTAGCCGAATACCTTGTTATGCCGCACCTTGAGCGTCCTGATGCCGGTGCGCTCCTGCTCGGACGCCTGGTATTCCGCCAGCCAGTTGCGACCGCTGGTGGCCGCCTGCCGCAGTTCATCGAGCACCTCGCGGTAGCCGTCGCGGATGATACCGCCCTCCTTGATGGTCATCGGCGGCTCGGGATGGATCGCCGCGCCGATCTGCTCCACCAGTGCCGGCTGCGGCTGGATTTCCGCCGCCAGCCCGGCGAGCAGCGCGCAAGGGTGACCGCCGATCAGGGCACGGATTTCCGGCAGGGCCTCCAGCGACTGCCCGATGGCCAGCAGGTCGCGTGCGTTGCCGCTGCCGGTCCCGATCCGGGCGATCAGCCGCGCCAGGTCGCGCACGGGCTCGAACGCCCCGCGTACATCGTGCAGTAAGGCGCGCTCGCGCACCAGGGACTCGACGGCATCCAGGCGCGTGCGGATCGCGTCGCCTTCCGCCAGCGGCCGCAGGATCCAGTCGCGCAAGGCGCGCGCGCCCATCGGTGTCTTGGTCGTGTCGAGTACGTCCAGCAGGGTCCGCCCGCCGGTGCGCCCCCGGATCGGGATCAGGTCCAGATTGGCGCAGGTCGCCTCGTCGAGAATCATGAACGAGGAGGCCATCCGGGTCTGGAACCCGCGGACATGGGCGGTCTCGCGCCGCAGTTCCACCCGCACGTAATGCAGCAGCGCACCGGCACTACAGACCACCCCGGGCAGCCCCTCGCATCCGAAGCCGAGCAGGGAATGCACATCGAAATGCCGCGTCATCAGGTCATGCGCCGCCTCGTGGCCGAACGTCCAGTCCTCGCAGCGCGTCACCGGCAGTCCCGGCAGTTCCTTGAGCAGGACGTCGAGAGCATCGCCCACCACCACGGATTCGGGAATGACGCACTCGCCGGGAGCGTATCGTCGCAGCTCGTCGCCGACCGCCGCCGCATCCGCTAGTTGCTCGCCCCAGAAGGTGCCGGTGGAAAGGTCGATCATGGAAAGCCCGTAGGCATTGCCGACGCGGCAGATCCCGGCCAGGTAATTGAACTGCGAGGCGTCCAGCAGGTTGCCCTCGGTCACCGTGCCGGGGGTCACCACGCGGGTCACTTCCCGCCGTACCAGGCCCTTGGCCAGGGCGGGGTCCTCCATCTGCTCGCAGATGGCCACCTTCATCCCGGCTCGCATCATGCGGGCCAGGTAGCCTTCCAGCGCATGATACGGCACACCGCACATCGGCACCCCGTTGCGCCGGGTCAGCGCGATGTCCAGGACCGGGGCCGCCCGCCGGGCATCGTCGAAGAACATCTCGTAGAAATCGCCCATCCGGAAAAACAGGACGGCCTCCTCCGGCAGTTCGCTCTTGATCTGCCGGTACTGGCGCATCATCGGTGTCAATGTCTCTTCCGCCATCCTCGACTCCCGTCCTCTCCTTCACCGCGCCAGCGCGCACCAGGCCTCCACCGGCAGGTTCTCCGGCCGCACGCTGTCATCGAGCCCGGCGGCGGCCAGCCGCGCACGGCAGTCGTCAGCGTCCAGATTGAGCGAGCCGGGGGCTTTCGTCAACAGCGAAACCAGTTGCTTGCGACGATGCTGGAACGCGTAACGCGTCAACGCGTAGAAGCGCGGCAGCGCGGCGGCTTCCAGCAGGGGCTGCGACCGGCGACGCAGCGTGACGATCGCCGACCGGATCGTCGGACGCGGCCAGAAGCAGGTCGGGCTGACGATCTTCACGAGACGAACCTCGCAGTGCAACTGGCTCCAGAGTCCAAGCAACCCGTAGGCCTTGGTGCCGGGAGCGGCCGTCAACCGCTCGGCCACCTCGAGCTGCACCGTCACCGTCAGCGCCTGTGGCGGGAACTCCGCGCAAATCAAATCGAGCATGATGCGGCTTCCGGGATTGTAGGGGAGATTCGAGACCAGGCTGCCGAGCGCCTTTTCCCGCACCAGCGGCACGGCCAGATCCAGCGCGTCGCCCTCGATCAGATCGAGACCCGGCTCGCCGCCGAACGACTCCTGAAGCAGCGCGAAAAGCCGGCGGTCCTTCTCAATGGCCGTGACATGCACCCCGCGCTCCAGCAGCGCCGCCGTCACCACGCCCATGCCCGGCCCGACCTCCAGAACGCGATCGCCGGCACGAACCCCGGACGCCTCCACCAGGATATCCAGGATGTTGCCATCCACCAGGAAATTCTGGCCGAGGGCGCGACTGGGATGGAAGCCGCAACGATCGGCCAGTGCCCGGACTTCCGAGAGCCGCGTAAGCTGAATTCGTTCACCATTTCCCATACTATGCCATCGCCATCAGAATGGCTTTTCTTCCAGGACCCGTACAAACGCATCGCGCCGCAACTGCACGATCCATTCATCGTAAAGCCGCTTTTCCAATTCCGAACGTAATTCTTGCTCGATATCCGCATAGGCATCCTCAAACGTGCGACGGGCCGCCTCGCGGCGCCCCCCCACTTTGACAAGGGCGTAGTGCGGCCCGATCTCGACGGGGTCCTTGACCACGCCGATCTCCGCCTGCATGACCAGATCGCGCAGCTCGGGCCGCAGCATATCGGGCTCGACCCAGTCACGCATGCCGCCGCTCGCGGCCAGCGTGTCCTCCGAGAAGCGCTTGGCGACCTCGGCAAAATCCTGCCCTGCGGCCAGTGCGGCCTGGACCTCGGCCAGCTTCGCCTTCTGCGCGAGGCGCCCGGCGTCATCCTCCCCGATGCCGATCACGATCATGCTGAACATCACCGCTGGCGGGGTTTCCTGCTTCTCCGGAGCCTTGTCGAAGCGTTCGCGTACCGCCAGTGGCGAGACCCGCACCTGGCTGTCCACGCGGAGATTGCGCATCGCGCCCACCACGATCTGCTCGCGGATCTGCTCGCGCCAGGCGCTCTCGCTATGCCCTTCTTCCGCCAACGCCCCGAGAAAGGCCATGCGGTCATTCTGGAACATGTCGCGGATCACGTTCTGCACCCGCTCCTCGATCATCTCATCCGGGATCTTGATCAGCTTCTGATCGGCATAGGCGTCCAGCATCATTTTGCGGTTGATCAACTCGCCGAGGGTTTTCAGGTAAAGCGAGTTCGCTTCCTCGCCACCCTGCCGCTGCCGCTGAGCCACCATCTGCTGCAAAGTGCGCGAGGCACCCAGCACATCGCTATAGGTGATCACATGGGCATTGACGTAGGCGGCCACACCGTCCACGCGCACCGTCTCGTCCTTGGCGTCCCCCGCCCACGCCACCTGTGCAGCCAGGCATCCGGCCAAAAGCCCTGCCACCATCGTTGTCTTCATTCATGCTCCTGTCGTTCGCACATACTGACACGCTTTCTCTCTAACATCCCATCACGCAGGCTTACAACGCCACGGACGGGGTGGAACCCGTCCCTCCCGGATCACCGCCGCGCATTGTGCTCGACCAGCGCCTGCCGCAGCACCGCTGCGTTTTTCCCCGGCGCGGCGGCCCCGCTGGCCACGGCCGCCTCTGCCACGGCGGCGGACACCTCGACAAAAAGCCGCCGGTCAAACGGCTTCGGAATGATGTATCCCCTGCTGAACTGTAGGGTCTCATGCGGATAGAATGCCTTGACATCATCAGGAACCGGCAGGCGCGCCACGGTCGCCAGCGCATCGGACGCGGCGATCTTCATGGCCATGTTGATCGTGCGTGCACCGGCATCCAGCGCCCCGCGGAACAGGAACGGGAAGCCAAGCACGTTGTTGATCTGGTTCGGGTAGTCGGACCGCCCGGTCGCCATCACATACGGCGCATCACCCATCGCGTCAGCCACCACCTTCGGGTCGATCTCGGGCACCGGATTGGCCATGGCGAACACCGCCGGAAAAGAGGCCATGGACTTCACGTCCGCGCCCGCGATGCAGTTGGCCGCCGATACACCAACAAACACATGCGCCCCGCGCATGGCCTCGCCAACCGTGCGTGCCGTTGTCTCTGCCGCATGTTCCAGCTTCTTGCCGCTCAAGCCCGCGCGCGAACGACTGATCACGCCGCGCGAATCGCAAAGCACGACCTGACCCACCCCGGCCGCCTTGAGCATCTCGGCAATCCGGATGCCGGCGGCACCGGCGCCATTAACCACGACCCGCAGCTCATCCATGCTCCGCTCGCACAGCCGGCAGTAGTTTGTCACCCCCGCCAGCGTGATCACCGCCGTCCCCCATTGGTCGTCATGGAACACCGGAATATCAAGCATCGCGTCCAGCCGGTCCTCGATCTCGAAGCAGGCCGGGGCGGCAATATCCTCGAGATTGATACCGCCGTACATCGGGGCCATGGCCGCCACGGCATCGATGACCCGCTGCGGATCGGTCGGTCCGGTGTTGGCACCACCCTGCCGGCAGTGGTTCAACGGCACCGGCCAGCCATCGACATCGCCGAACTTCTTGAACAGCACAGCCTTGCCCTCCATGACGGGGATGCTGGCACTGGCACCCAGATCTCCCAGTCCCAGGATCGCCGTGCCATCGCTCACCACCGCCACCAGGTTGCGCTTGGCCGTCAGGCGGAAGACTTCCGCCGGATCCGCCGCGATCGCCTTGACCGCATCGGCCACGCCGGGCGTATAGGCCAGGCACAAGTCCCGCACACTTTGCAGCGGGCGCGTGCAACGCATCCCAATCTTGCCGCCTAGGTGATAGCTGAAAACATCGTCCGTCGTGATCTTCATATACGATTCCTTCCAGAAAATGAGGATTTCCAGAGCCGATAAAGAAGGGTACTTTAACAGAATCGCACGAAGATGCAATCCCTGCGACATCCCTGCGAATTCGTTATCGACCCGCCCTTGGCAATCCGTTAATCTGACCATCAAATGAACTCGACCCCTTGTCATTTAAAGACGTATTCCGTACGGCCAATCCTCTGCAGTAGAATGCTCGGGATTGCCATCTCCGCCAGCATGACCACGCCAGCCGCCCTGGCCGCCCCCGCGTCCGCGCTTCCCGCTGCCGGCGACAATCCCGCCCCCCTGTTCGCCCTGGCCGCCATTATCGCCATCCTTTTTTTCACCCTGCTGAACCGGCAACTGAAGATCAAGCGCCTTCGCCAGGATCTGGATACACTCGAGAACGAGCACCGCAAGATGCTGGACGATTTGCAGCGTTTCACGGCGATCACGAACCAGGCGAGCGAGGCGATCATGATCACCGACGCACAAAGCCGGATCGTCTACATCAATCCCGCCTTTACCTCACTGACAGGCTACACACGCCACGATGTCCAGGGCCAGACGCCCCGCCTGCTGCGCACGGACCGCCACGACGAGAAATTCTACCAGGACATGCGCGAGACACTGCGCACGAAGCATCTCTGGAAAGGCACATTCACAAACCGGTGCAAGGATGGCACCACAGTGGAGCTCGAAACCGTCATCACCGCCGTCTTCGATGGCCAGGGGCAGCTTTCGAGTTTCGTTTCCGCAGCCCGTGACGTCACCCATGAGCACCAGCTGGAGATGCAGCTTCGCAATGCCCAGAAAATGGAGGCGCTCGGTACGCTGGCAGGTGGCATCGCCCACGATTTCAACAACATTCTCAGTGCCATCATCGGCTATACGGAGCTCGGCCTGATGGACACCCCCGAGGACTCGCTCGTCCATGACCACTTCAAGCAGGTGCTGAAGGCCGCCCGGCGGGCGGCTGATCTCGTGTCGCAGATCCTCACCTTCAGCCGGCGCAATGCCCGCGAGCGCCAGCCGCTGCTGCTGGGGCCGATCATCGACGAGGCGCTCAAGCTGCTTCGCGGCACGCTGCCGACCACGGTCGAGATCCGCAAGGCTCTGGCAGAGGACATGCCGCCCATCATGGCCGACACCGCCCAGATGCACCAGATCATCATGAACCTGTGTACAAACGCCAACCAAGCCATGAGCGAACACGGAGGCGTGCTGGAAGTCGGACTCCGCCCGGTTTCGATCACCTCCGTCCGCACCGCTTGGCAATCCACCCTGAAACCAGGGAATTATGCCGAACTGACCGTGGCGGATACCGGTCACGGGATGACCCCCGAAACCATGGCACGGATCTTCGATCCGTATTTCACCACCAGGCACGGCGGCGACGGCACCGGGCTCGGCCTGGCAACGGTCCACGGGATCGTCTCGCTTTACGAGGGCGCCATCCATGTGGATAGCACCCCGGGAGCCGGGACCCGGTTCACCATCCTGCTCCCGGTATGCCCCGCGGACGCCGTCATCCCCGGATTCCCTGAAGAACAGCGAATGCTACAGCACGGCAACCAGGCCCGCATCCTCGTCGTGGATGACGAGGAGTCGATCGCCAAGATGATCGAGACCACACTGACCTGGCTTGGTTACCGGGTCGAGGCGTTCACCTCCAGCGTCAAGGCTTACGAAGCATTCAAGAGCGCCCCGGCCAAGTACGACGCCGTCGTCACCGACCAGACCATGCCGAACTTGCCGGGGGCGGAACTGGCAAGGCTGCTGCTCGCCATCCGCCCGGAGATTCCCGTCATCCTTTGTTCCGGATACAGCGCATCCATCGATGCCAACAGAGCCAAGGCAATCGGGATCCGCGAGTTTGTGATGAAACCCATCGCCGGGCGTGCCCTGGCGGCTGTGCTGCAGAAACACATCCAAAACGTATCCGATGCAACTTCCTGAAACCGTCAAAGCCAAACTCCAGACGCTGCCGGACAAGCCCGGCTGCTACCTGATGCGCGACCGCAACGGACGCATCATCTACGTCGGCAAGGCCGTCTCGCTGCGCAAGCGCGTTCAATCCTATTTCCGCGACGCCACCCTCAAGAGCGCCTCGCCGAAGCTGCGCGGCCTGGTGCGCAGCGTGCATGACATCGACATCATCGTCGTTCATAACGAGGCCGCCGCGCTGCTGACCGAGGGCGAGCTGATCAAGACCTACCGCCCCCGCTACAATGTGGCATTCAAGGATGACAAGCGGTTCCTGCTGCTGCGGTCCGACCCGCGTAACGCCTTCCCGCGTTTCGATCTCGTGCGTATCCGCCGCGAGGACGGTGCCCTCTATTTCGGTCCCTACGCCTCGTCGCCTGCCGCGCGCTGCACGCTTGACTTTGTCGAGAAGCACTTCGGCATACGCAAATGCGCACCGGCGCTGCCCGATGCCTCCACCTACAAGCATTGCATCAACGATATCGTCCGTTTCTGTTCCGCCCCCTGCATCGGACGCGTGAGCGCGGAGGACTACCGGAAGCGGTTCGACGACGCCTGCGAATTCCTGCGCGGACGCCGGCCGGACCTGCTGGCCGATCTCCGCCGCCAGATGCAGGAGGCCGCCACCGCGCTCGATTTCGAGCGTGCCGCCGGCCTGCGCGACACGCTCCAGATGCTCGACCGCGCCATCCGCCAGCACGCCCGCGTCGCCCCGACCCCGCGCATGCGGCAAGACGCCGCCATCGAAGGCATCGAGGCCCTGCAGTCGCATCTCGCCCTGCCTGCCCTACCCCGCGTGATCGAGGCCTTCGACATCTCGAACATCTCGGGCACCTTCGCCGTCGCCAGCATGGTCTGCGCGGTGGACGGCATCCCCGCCCCTAACCGCTATCGCCGGTTCCGCATCCGCACAGTCAGCGGCAGCAACGATCCGGCCATGATGGCCGAGGTCATCCAGCGCCGCATCCGCGGGCTACAGGAAAGCGGCTCGCCCTTCCCGGACCTGATCCTGGTCGACGGCGGGATCACCCAGCTCAAGGCTGCGCGCGCCTCGCTGGCCGAACGCGGGGCGACGGCCATCCCGACCGCCGGACTCGCCAAGCGCTACGAGGAGATCGTCACCGGAGAGCAGGCCCCGCCGCTGATGCTGCCAACCGACAGCCCCGCATTGAAGGTACTGCGGCGGCTGCGCGACGAGGCGCACCGATTCGCCATCACCTATCACCGCGAGCTGCGCAACCGACGCATCCGCGAGTCCGCGCTCGATGAGATCCCCGGCATTGGCGACAAGCGCAAGCAGCTTCTCCTGCAGCACTTCGGCTCCGTCCGCCGCCTCACCACCGCCGCCCCCGAAGCCATCGCCGCCATCCCCGGCATAGGCCCCGTCCTCGCCAAGCTTATCCACGACACCCTTTCAGCCAACCGCAGCGACCAGTAAGGGGGTGATGCGGAGGTAGGCCGTTACCGCAGACCGAATGGACTCGGGACAGAAGCCTACGACTTCATGTTTCGCGTACCCACGAGATTCCATATAGCGATTCAATCGTTCAAGGCGATCAGAATGGTATCCGTGTCCAAACCCGTGCAGTTAAGCAGGGCGTCGACGGCACCTTTCGTGTCCTCCGCCATGAGCATGATTTCCCTGGCAAGCGGGTTATCCGGCAATAGGCTCGCCGTCGTCTCGGCGATCTGGTCCACCTCGGCGATGAGCCACTCGCCGTCGGCAGGCCTCACCGGTTCGGGGCGGTCATCTAGCAGGAAGAACCCGGCGACGATAAGGCAAAGCATGGCCGGAACAAACACCAGCGCGTTTCTCATGATCGGCGCGGACCTCGGCACTAGCATTAAATCCGCCATACATCCGGCATCCGGAGCGTCATTGACAAGTCGATGCGTGAGCGCATGCGACAGATCGTGGAACCGCCGGCAGCCGGGGCAGGCGACGATATGACGCCGTACAAAACCTGGATTGTCCCTGTCTGAGTCTAAGGCATTGGAGATCATGAACCGGATCATCGTGCAGAACATTATCTGGACCCTCCTTGAATGGGCCGGTTGCCGGTCATCTCCCTGACCAGTGCCATCCGTCCCCTGTGCAACAGGACTTTGACATAGACCTGCGATATCTCCATCCGTCTCGCGGTTTCCTTTACCGTGAGGCCTTCGCCGTATCGGAACCAGAGGGCGGTTGCCTGATTCCGGGGCAGGAGCGTGCGGGTCTGCTCCCATAGATTCCGATCCTCCTCCTGCTGCACCAGTACGGTTGCTGGATCCCGCTCATCCACCATTTCGATCACATCGACCGGTACATCGATACGCTTGCGATGATGACTGTAGGAGAGTCGTGCGGCGATCGTGAAAAGCCAGGTCTTGAAACTGTACTGCTCGTTGAACTGATGGAGCTTATCATATGCCCTGATGAAGGTATCCTGCACCAGGTCTTCCGCATCCTGCCTGTTGCGCACTCGCTGGTTGATGAACGCCAGCAGCGGTTTTGAATAGCGCCGGACGAGCTCCTCGTAACAGTCCGCGGAGCCGGATACCGCATGGGAAGCCAGCTCTGCGCAACTCAAGGCATCCGTTTTCAATGTGTCCGTTGTGGCCATTGTACTCACGAAAGAGGACCTCTGTTACTGATCCGCCGGGACCTGCTTTTCCAGGCGGGGAGGCCTGCGCTGATGACGTTTCTCCATCCTCTGCCTCACGAACTCCATAAACGTCTCCGCATCCTGCCTGAACGAGAGCTTCACGATCTGGCCATCGGTGTTGATCTTAAACGCATTGACCATCCCAGCCATGGCGGGATCGTCTGCCGCGCCAAGCATGGCGAACGAGAGCATGCCTGTTAAGGCGTTGTTGATCAGGACAGCCTTGTCGGCAGCCTCCGCACCCATCTCCGCCTCGATCACCATAATCCCGTCGGTCTCCGCCGCAGCCAGAGTGAGACTGACCGCGTTCTTGAAAAACTGCGCCTTAGGGTTCTGGACTCCCTTGCCGTCGAACTGGTCGGCGTACACCATCATGAAGACATCAGGGGAAACCTCCGGGACGACAATCCCGTCACGGTTCGCTTTCAGCGATGGCGCCTTCATATCCAGGACGTCGATAGCGGCCTTGACGGTGGCCGCTGCCTTGCCGAGGATGACGGTGCCATCGTCATAGAAGGCGCACGAACCTTCCCGGTCGTGCCCGCCGCGATTGGCTTTCCAGGTATGGATCGTGCGGGCACCGTACGGTTGGGAAGCATGCGTCTCGTTCATCTCGAGCATGGCCGTGGCCTTCCGTGGGTCGAGGAGGCCCCTTATGATCATCGCTCCGTTCCCCTGGTTGTAGCCGGTACCGTAGGCGGTGACGCTGTCGATATCCTCAAGAGGGTTGAACCCGAGCATGGCGGAGGCGACTGCGATCCTGGCCGCAGCCTTGGCGTGTTCCGGGGTTGCGGTGATCATCTGGTGCAATTCCGTGGTGCGGTACTTTTCCCAGTCGAAATGCACAATCCACCTGGCATCCGAGGCGATGTCGGCCTTGTTCAGGGGGCCGGCCTGGACTGAACCGATGACCATCATACCAAGTACCGTTGCTGTAAACATCTTCATCATCAGATTCTCCTTCTGTCATTCTTGCCTTGCGGCGTCTAGTGAAACATGGACGCGCGTCTATCTCACTATACGCAATAACATAGCGAAAGGTTACAGCAGATGCGAGCTAACAGGAAAATCCGGCACGAGCTGGACCTTCAAGGATTATGGTTGTCCTCACGGAGGAAGAACTCGCTTGATCGATTGGTGCGACATGGTATGCTGTGCGTCATCGTCAATCGAATCATGAAGGGAATCCGTGCGTTACGCGTTTGTATCCGATATTCATGCCAACCTGCAGGCCTGGAATGCCGTCCTGACGGACATCGCCATCCAGCGGGTCGACCGCATCCTGTGCCTCGGTGACACGGTCGGCTACGGCCCGAACCCGTCTGAAGTGCTCGCCTCGCTGTACCGCCATGTGGATGGCTTCTGCATGGGCAACCACGATGCGGTCGTCTGCGGCAAGCTGGATGTAAGCCTGTTCAACGACCACGCCCGCAAAATGATCGAATGGACCCGCAGCCATCTGGCCGACAAGGCGGTCCGGTTCCTGGCCGGGCAACCGCTGACGATTTCCGGACCGGGATTCCGCTGCACCCATGGCGATTTCACCGAACCGGCCGCCTTCCACTACATCGAGGACACAACCAGCGCCGCCCCGAGCTGGCTGGCAGTCGAAGAACCGCTGCTGTTCTGCGGGCATACGCATGTGCCGGCACTGTTCGTGATCGGCAAGAGCGGCACCACGCACTCGCTGCAGCCTCAGTCATTCGTGCTGGAGCCGGGCAAGCGCTATCTCGTCAACCCCGGCTCGACCGGTAATCCCCGCAGCGGCGATGCGATGGCGACGTACTGCATCTATGACAGTGCCGCTGGCAGCGTGCGCTGGCAGACCGTCCCGTTCGACCTGGATGCCTGCCGCGCCGCCATCCGTGCGTCCGGACTGAATGAGGCCGACACCGGCTTCCTTGCCCTGGATCCTCGCCGTCGACTGGCCGCCGTGCGCGAGGCGGTTGACTTCTCACCCGCACGCAACGAGGCGGAGCAGGCAAAGGGGGTCATGGCGGTCAGCGAACTGGCGCGTCTAAGCCGGACCGCGCAACGCTGGAAACGCGCCGCTGTTGCAGCCATGGTTATCGGCACAATCAGCGCGGCAGCCGCGATCGGCATCACGTTGCTACGCCCCCCGGCGGCAGCCAGCGGGCTGCTGCTTCCGCCGGAAGAACTGGCGGCGGCCATGCCAGCGTCTGTCGCGGGCAACTGGCTGCCCCCCTTCCCTGCCGCCACCGACGGGCAGGCGCTTCCCGGCTGGCGTGTGCGGATCGACCGCCCGGAAACAACCGCATTGACAATGCAACCGGACGAAGGTAGCGGGCATTCACTATCGATCGTCATCACCGGTGATGCCCCGGCCCGTTTCCGGATCGAGTCGGTTCCGGTGCGGGTTCCCCGATCAGGCCCGGGGCGGTTCACGCTACGCTCGAGGCTGGAACGACCGGAGGGATTCATCGGTTCTGTGCGCTTTGCCGTGGAACAGCTCGGACCGGCAGAAGCGGGAGCATATCCTGTGCTGATGCGCGAGACAAAGGACCCGCCTGCGGTCAGCCCGCAAATCCGCTTCACGACTGAAGACAGCAAGATCATCCCCTCCGCGCGGTTCGTGCGCCTGGTGATCGAGGGCGAGCACAGCGGCACCGCCGTCATCGGGTCACCCGAACTAACCCCGGCAGAGTAGGGCCGTGCTCATTACGGGAGGGACAGCGTCTCGCTGTCCGACCGCCCGACTAACCACGCTGCTTTTCAAGAAAGGCTCCGCCATTCACCTTCTCATGCGCAACGGACGCCGAGGACGGCGTCCATCCCAACAACGGACGCTCCCAGCAACGGACTCCCGTGTCATAAATGCTATGGTTGGTCGCCCGAGACGGGATCGGTCACAGGGGTCGGTTTCTCTGCCGGACGAGGTAGAAGGGCAGAGCGCCGCATCTTGCGACGGTCGGCAAAGTTCCAGCCGGTCACGTCCCACGGTTGCTTGCGCTCACTGCCATAATACTTCAGCAATCCCAGCGGCGTCATTAGTGATCCCCCCTTTTCCGCATCGTCGACCGGCCTGCCATCCTTAAGCAGCTTCCCCTGCTGGCCCTCACTGCGTGTATCAGGGTTCAGGAACGTGATCTCCAGCGTCCACGTTTCCCGTGCATACACATAGACATCCTGGCCGCGCCACTCCCCCATGACTTCATCGACATGATTGGTTGAAGCCGCCTCCGCATCCCCCGTCATGCCCCCCCCTGCCTTCACTCCGGCTTCTGTTACCGGTTCCGCGCTCACCGCCGGTCCAGCTTGCAACGCCTGTTCAGCCCGAACGCCCGACGCCGCCAATGCCCCCGTCAGCCCCATGCACAACAACAGCCTCATTTCTCCTCCTTCTGCACCACCGCGATCGGGAATGCCCCGCTGATTTCACCCTTCAACACCGGATGCTGCGACGCGCCCAGCTTCTTTGCCGCTGCCGGCACATGACGATCCAGATGCTGGTACAGTTCCATCACCGAGATCAGGCCGTCGCCATCGGCATCCCCCGCACGCAAGGCCTCGCAAAGGAAATGCGTGAACACGCCCATGCCGTATTCAGGCGATTCCATGGAGACCTCGCTCGCACGGGATGCCGTCAGGACAACGGTACCACGGCTACCCGTCAGCGCATTAAGGTAATCGTCGTTCAGCCCGATTGCCTTCATGCCCTCGCGCAGCACCCCCTTGCCGCCATCCCCCGCCGCACCGGCATAGCAGGCATCCATGACAAAGAGCAGTTTATCGGCCCGGATCCGTCCGAATATACGCGAAAGTTCACTCATGGGCAAGGCCGTCCCGTACATGTCATCGATCCGGCTGTCGGCCAGCATCATGTACTTCTCCGTACCGTCCTCGGACGTGCCGCGCAGGGACGGTTCCGCCCCGCCGTGCCCCGAGAAGTAGATCATGACCATGTCGCGCTCCGCCACCTGCCGCGGCAGCCAGGTGCCGAGCGTGGACCGGACGGATTCCGCCGTGGCGGCGGAATTGGTCAGCACCAGGATATTCTCGGGACGATAGCCGCCCTGCCCGACCAGAACGGTCCGCAGCGCCTCGACATCGGCCGTCGCGTAGCGCAGTGACGGGATAGCGGCATCTGCATACGCCGACACACCGACCAGCACCGCCCAGCGGCTGGGATCGCCCTGCTCCATGACCGCCCTTGCCGTCTGGCGCTGGTGATGGGCCATCTCGCGCAGCATCTCGTCCCAGCGCGTATCGCGCGCGAACTGGATGATCCCGGCCCGGTAGTCGCCGTCCTCACCACCGCCCCCGGGATAAATACACAGACCGCTTCCCGCCAGCGAGGAATGCGAGGCATTCACTACCAGGGCCTGCCGCAGGGCGGCCGACGCCGCGGCGGCCTTTTGCGCCAGCGCTGCCGGCATCGCCGATTCCAGCCGTTGCAGGAACGCGCCCAGATCGACAAACTGAGGGGTCTTCGGTGCAAACCAAGGCAACCCGTCAAAACCGACCGTCGCCCCGCCGCCGGGTGCTTCAAGATGCTCGATAACCCCGCAGGCGACAGCATCCACCGCCGTGGCCAGCGCCGGGACCGCGGCCAGACGCACAGCACTGAGCGTTACCGGCTTCGAGCCATAGCTTTCGGTGTAGGTGCGGACCACCTCCCGGCAAAGCGATTCGGGATCCAGCGCGGGGGTTGACGCCAGAGCCGGCAGCCAGCGGTCGTAGGCCCAGCCCTCTCCCGGTTCCAGATCCTGCGAGCCGATGAAATAGCGGCCTCGCTCGCGCAGCTCGTAGACCACCTCCATCATCCCCATCAGACAGGCATCGGCACCGATCACCGTCATCGGCCTAAAAGGTTCCAGCGCCGCCCGCACCTCCCGCATTTCCAGAAAATCCGCGTCGGTATCATCCCACGCGATTCCCCGTGTGTTGCGCTGCCGGTTGACACGCAGCGGATTGAGCTTGCGGAACGGTGCCCCCCCATCGCTGCTGCGCCAGCCGCCGCCGTGGTTCCAGACCACCAGCATGGTGTTCGGCTGGGGGTATTTCGAGATCGACCACTGCACGAAATCGGACAAGGTCTTCGGATCGCCCATATTAAGTTCGCCAGCGGACTCGCTTGTCGGCAGCGACAGGTCCCATGAAGCCTTGCCGCCCTGCGCCGATGGGCGATTGACCAGGAACCGGCGGGCCTCGGTCCAATCGCCGTAATCCACCCGGTCCATCAGCACCGTTATCTTGAGCGACGCGGACGAGCCGATCTTCTGCATCTCGATGACATCATCCATCGCGTAGGGGTCGAGATTGTTGTCGGCCGCCATATAGACCATCACCAGCCAACCGGGCTTCCCGTCCGGCGGAGCAGGGAGCGGCACCGCCCCGCGCGTCCTTGCCTGGTCGTCCGCAACCGGTGAGACCGCTGGCGTTGCTTTTTCCGGCGCGGAGCGACCCTCCTTGAACTGCCGCCTTGCCGCCGCGTCCTGCTTGAGCCATTCATTGAAACCCGGCTCGCCCGCCACTGGCAGCAGGCAGGCAACCAGAGCCAACATCACGCTCAACACCTGTTTCACCGCGCACCTCCCTTGTCTACTGCCGGGCCACGCCATCGATCGGCACACAGACCTCCACCAGGCACAACCCCCGGGCCATATCCACCACACGCCGCCTGATCATCACCCCGCGCATGCGCAGCGTGATCTCCTCCTTGATGGTTTCCTCCTTGACGTCCTCGCTGACCTTGACATCCCCTTCTATAAAACTCTTGTTCATGTGACTGAACTTGAACATCAAACCCTTGGCCAGGTCCCGGATGGCCTCCTCCTCGACCCGGCGGAACGAGAGTTCGGCGTTGCCATAATGGAACGGGCCCACCATCGTCGTTACCGTATACCCACCCTCTTCCTTCCAGCCAACCCCCGGCATGGTCTCCGGCATCCCCTTCGAGAACGTCTCCACGGGATCATTGCACTTGCCGGAGGAAAGCAGCAGGTTCGTTTTCATATCGGCCTGCCGATCGAGCGAGAAGAGGATCAAGCCACCGAATCGGTGCCGCAAAAAGGAACCGAGAACGTCCAGACGCACCCGTTCGGTCTCGGCTTCCACGCATTCCCGTGCAATTCCCGACAGGATTACGCGGGCCTGCTCCATCGGGACGTCGTAGAAGATATCATCCACCACCACGCGCGATTCCCCCTGCTCGTCGACCACACTGAACGAACGGTATGTGCCATTGGCGAGGAACTCACGGGCACCCAGCGACCTGACCACCCCGTAGATGACCCAGTTCGGCAGGGAATACGCCTTTGCCAGCGGTGCCAGATGCGGCGGCAGCTCCACACCCAGACTCACCGGCACATCGCGCGAAACGCTCGCGTCCGGGGCGGAGAACCAAACCGGCAAATCCACTTTCGTCGGACGCAAGGTCATCCCGAGCGACGCGCTCTTCCCGCAACCGCTGCCGATCCAGGTCACGAGCATCGCCGGCAACGCCGCCGCCAGGACCACCCGGAACCCCGATCTCATCCGTTCGCTCACTGACCACCCCTTGCATCCAGGCCGGCCGTTTCCAGTTTGAACCGCTCATCCCCCAGCACGTGCGTCCGGGATGCCAGGCGATAACGCCGGATACCTTCGCGCAGGGCCGTGATCCGATCGTCAAGCGAGGGGTGATGACGGAACACATCCGGACCCATACCCAGCTCGCGCACACGCTCCAGATAGCTGATCATGGCATTCGGGTCATAACCGGCCGCGGCCGCGTAGGCTGCGCCGAAAAGGTCGGCCTCCAGTTCGTCCTCGCGTGCCCGCTTGCCAATAATCTTGAGATAGGAGGTGTTCGCCAGCCGTGTCAGGTCGGCCTCGACACCGCTGCGGGAGGTGTCGCCGGTAAGGGCGTTGAGTTCCGCAAACGGATCGTCGACATCGGCACCCATGGCATCGAGTTCGTCAAAAGCGCTGTCGCTCTTCCGGTGCGTGCCGCGTTTCTGGAACTCGCGCAGGCCATGATAAAGCGTGATGTGGGCGATCTCGTGCCCGATCTGGCAAGCCAGCTCGGCCTCGTTGCGGATCATGCCAAGCATCCCCCGGGTCAACACCACATTGCCGCCGGGCAGCCCGAAACCGTTGATTCCGGGATCGTCGGTCAGCGCCACTCGGAATGGCAGGTCATAGCGGGGGGTGCGCGCGCCAACCACGGCGGCCACGGCATTGACATAGGCAATGGCCTCGGGAGACTCCACGAACCCCGGGGAGATCAGCGTCGCCGTCAAAGCCCGGCCCAGCAAGTGCTCGGCGTCGGCCCGGATGATCACATTATTGGCGAATGGCGGCTGCGGCAGGCCGGCGAGGACACGCGGATCCGGTGCGGGGAGACTCTGTAGGATGCGCGATACCAGCACCGGGGGGATGATCAATTGCTCCAGCGTATCCACACGGGCGAAATCCGCCTTGTGCGTCTCGGCATAATTCGCCTCGAACGCGCCCTTGGTCGCCGCCGCGATATCCACCGACGAGATTACCATAGCCTTCTCGGAACCGAGCATTCCGGCATAACCGATACCGGCGCTGAACGGCTCGAAGGCGAGATGCGCAATCCAACCGCTACGTCCGCCCGCCGAAGCCTGCACCCAGTTACCGCGGGTTTCCGTGACGGACACCTGCATTCCCGGTTCCAGCGGCATCACAACGGGAAAAAAGCTCGCCGGCCCCTCACGCATGGTGGACGAGCGCCGGATCGCGCGTTCGGCACCCACTACCACGCTAGAAGCCACGACAAGCACCGCCAGGAAAACCAAAGAGAAACGCACCCGTCTCATTCAGCACCTCATGTCTTTTTTGAGTGAAAACCGCCATGTCCGATCTCCGGTACAGAACATACGCCCCCCCTCCTGTTTACTCAATCCAAAAAAAATATATTTCAGGGTTGACATTGAACGACGAAATCATCAGTATTGCTTCCATTCAGAAACAAGAGTGAAAGGTGATTCGATCGTTATCACCGCCGTACAACTAACAAAAGGGAGTAAGAATGAAGACGAAGATGCTGACAACCGTGGCCTTGGTAATGGCCGTTTCAACGCTGGCAATCTCGGCAGACGAGAAGCGGATTCCGACCCTGAAGGCTGGCAAGTGCGAGATCACGCTGCTCGACAGCAACGGGATCACGCCGCTCGAAGGAGCCCAGCTCGAACTCAAGCAGGCGGAAGACGG
>JFJP01038238.1_pt1 | contig 18701 bp, 12 predicted proteins | sample 431651 | NCBI WGS metagenome assembly JFJP01 (sample SAMN02602958, study PRJNA72255) | Microbial mat metagenome, whole genome shotgun sequencing project. | biome: fresh water; feature: sink hole; material: water; isolation source: purple microbial (photo- and chemosynthetic) mats found in...
TTTTTCAAAATCGTTATTCATATACTGGTTTACCATTAATGCTTCATAAGCCCAACGCGATGCCATGGTTTCTGCAATCCAAGGTACTTTGCCTACCACACCCAAAGAGCGGTTCAGTTTGTCGAAACTAAACATAGCACCACCCAATGCCATTTGCGGAATTATGAGCAATGGTATAAGTATATAAATGGTTACTGCCGAGTTAAAGGTTGCTGAAATGTTGAGCCCCAGCAAATTAGCGAATACAAAGATGGTAAATAACGAAAACCAATAATGGAAAAACATGCTGTTTATGCCCAAAATGGAATTTCCGACTAATACAAATAAGAACGATTGAATAGCTGAAATACCGACTAAAATTAATATTTTAGAAATTAAATAACTTGAGCGACTTAAATTTAAGAATGCTTCCCGTTTTAATATTTTTCTGTCTCGGAATATTTCTTCGGCACTTACCGTAAGACCCAGAAACATTGCCACCACAATACTCATAAATATATAGGGCGGTATGTTCTCATTATCGTAAAAAATATACTTGTCAGAATTTGGGTCGGCAATATACCGGATAATGTAGGCTAAAATAAAGCCAAGTAAGGGGGCTTCAATTAAATTGAGCAATATATATTGCGTATTACTTATTTTCGATAAAATATCGCGTAATGTATATATACTAAATTGTTTAAACCACGAAGGTATACTTAGCGAAATAGGTGGCGATTCTTTAACTGTTTCTACGATAGGCAGTTCCAGTTTTTTGTGAAATCGCTCGTTCCAACCTATAGGAGTAACTTTCCTGTTTTGCGTATATCTACCAAATTCGTCGACTACTTTCGCTTCAACAATGTTAAAAATAAGTTCCGGTGTTATGTTACCGCAAGTAGGACATTCGCCCGTTTCCGAATTAATCTGATTGTCTTCTTTTTTGAAATAAACCAAGGCTTCAACCGGATTACCGTAATATATAAGGTAACCTCCGGTATCAAGTATCATCATTTGATCGAACATTTTATAAATATCCGACGAAGGCTGATGGATAACCACAAATATCAATTTACCTTTTAGCGTAAGCTCGCTGAGTAAATCCATCACGTTTTCTGAGTCGCGCGACGATAATCCGGAGGTTGGTTCGTCAACATAAAGTATCGATGGTTCTCTAATTAACTCTAAGGCAATATTCAAGCGTTTACGCTGACCACCGCTAATCATTTTGTTTAGCGGAGAGCCTACTCGTAAATCTTTACGTTCGTATAGTCCTAAATTGCGAAGTGTCTTATCAACCAAAAGTCCGATTTCTTCGTCGGTTTTGCCTTTAAAACATTGCTTTGCACTAAAAAACAAGTTTTGATATACCGTTAATTCTTCAATTAATAAATCGTCTTGCGGGATGTAACCTATAACTCCCTCTAATTTATCCTTTTGCGTATGTAAATTTAGTCCATTAATTAGAATTGCTCCATCGCTTGGCGAATTTATACCGCATAAAACATTAAGTAACGTAGTTTTTCCTGCACCGCTGGCACCCATTATACCAATCAGTTTTCCGTGCGTGTCGGCAAAGCTTACATTGCGCAAGCCAAGTTCGCCGTTTGGAAACCGGAAATTTAAATTTACGCATTCGAAAGAAATTTTCGTAACTTCTGAGTCTTCCATGTACCGCGCAACAATGTCGGTATAATAAACAGGTTTCCCTTTAGGAAGCTTAATGGTTGAGCCCGGTGCAAATAAATAAATTCGCTTGTTGTCAAGCGTTAGTCCGTTTAGGAACGTATTCTGATTTCCGGTATAGCGTAAAAAGTAAAGCTCAGTCGATTTAACTTGCAGAATTACAACGTTTCCGTCAATGGCTTCCGATTTAATCTTCTTTCCATGTACAAAAACAACATCGTCATGATTTATCACCAAAATGCCTTTTGTATCAAGTTCCGAAGAGTCGTTATGAATAACAAATGCTTCAACGCTTTTGAACTCTTCCGAAGTAATTTTGAAAACATCGGCTACCGTATTAATAATTTCCATTCGCTTTTCGGTAAATCTGCGGTCGGCATTAATTAACTCGAACAAACGAACCAAAACAACTACTTTTTGTTTTTGGTTCAGGCTTTTATTAATTTTTCGACAAATACCCAGCGTTTTAACCGAATCGCGAACCGAAATTAATTCTTGTATTTCGCGATCGGTTTTATTTTTGTCGTAACCGGCTAACTCAGTAAATTGGGTGTAGTATTCCATCGCAGTTTCCTCATTCAATTGTTGAATAAGAAAACTGTGTACATATTCCGCTTCTGTATCTTGTGCACCACCGTCTTGTTTTGCAATAATTGCAAACAATTCCATTAGCGCCCGTAGAATTTCTTCACTCATTAGTAATAAGTATTACCGGTTAAACAACAATAATAACGTTAGCTTATTTTATTGGGCTATTGGGCTGTTAGTCTACGGTGTAGCTAACTTGTTCAAATGGAACATCAACAATGTCGGCATATTCTTCGCCGGCTTCTTGCATATCTTCATCGTCATCCGGATAATGCCAACGAACTAAAACCTCGTTGCCATCGTCTGCCATGTCTTCTAATTTTAATAGAACGTCTAACAACAACTTCGATGAAGCGGTGTTAAAATATTCCAATTTAAAATCGAAAACCGTTTTAGCCATTGGGCTTTTAGCATACAAATCGAGCCATTCAATAATTGGTTCATAAAATGCTGCTACGTCTTCGGGTAGCGAACGCCCGGAGATTTCGAATGTTCCGGTTTCTGCATCTAACACTACGTTAGGCGTATCGTCTGTTCCTTTGATTTTTATTACTTCCATGATTAGTTTATAGTTTTTTTCGTGAAATGGTTGAAATTAAAATGAAGAAAGAACTTTCATCATCTATCGGAAGAAAACTGTAAATCAGTTTCTCGCCGGTCTTTCGGGCAATGTCTATAAAACCCAATCCCGCGCCGTCTTTTTCCGATAGCCTTCCTTCCTTAATTTGTTGCTTATAAATTTGCTTTAATCCTTCCTTATCCAGATTATTAATGTTTTCGAGCATTTTTTTAAGCGATTCGACTTTATCGTTTTTGATTACGTTTCCGGTTGTAACATTGTATTCTTCTTCGCCTTTGCTAACCAAGAAAAGCCCTCGACCATCTTTCGATGATACTACCGAACGCTGATCGGCGTGCTTACTTATGTTTTGAAGGCATTCAACCATAACGTGAAAAACTTTTTTCTGAACAGAATTGTAGTCCTCTTCAGCCGACATATTGGTTTCTGTTAGTGAGGTAAACGCTTTTGTAATCTGATGCGTTATTTCACCTTCATAAGCCAAATTGACTTTGTTTTTCTTCATTTTCTGATAAATCTCGAAAACAAAATCCAGCGAGTCGTGTCTTTGGTCTGTGTTTTCCATTTTCAAGAGAGTATAAGGTAATTGATATTATTAAAATTCTATTCCTATCATTAATACGTCATCAATTTGTTTATAGTTGCTTTTCCACTTATTAAAATCTTTGGAAAAAAACCTAAAAAACTGATTCATAGAATAATGAGCATTTTCTGTAATTACATTTTGTATTCTTCCTACTTGATATTTTCTTCCATCGGAGCCCCCTATTTGATCGGGAAGCCCGTCGGAGAAGAAAAATATTTTATCTCCTAAATTATAGTTAATTACATGATTTACAAAATTTTTCTCCTTATTTTTTCGATGAGGTATTCCACCGATAGCTTTAGGGTTTCCTTTGTAAACATTTAACTCCCTGTCGCGCAAGTGATAAAGTGGTCGGTGTGCACCTGCATAATGCAATACTCTTTCTGCGGTATCTATTCGGCAGAAAGCTATATCCATACCATCGCGTGCGTTTGCGTCTACTCTATCTTGCTTGAGCGTCTTTCTTACTTGTTCATGTAATTTATCAAGAACTTCACCGGCCGTTAAAACGGTTTCGTGGTCTACAATATTATTCAACAAAAAGTATGCTACAAATGCCAACATTGCTCCCGGAACTCCATGTCCCGTACAATCTACGGCTGCAATATAAATATTATCTCCGTGTTTAAAAAACCAAGGAAAATCGCCGCTTACCACATCGCGTGGTTTGTAAAATACAAACGATTTAGGTAAGTGGTCTCTTATCAGCTTGTTGTCCGGCAGTATTGCTTCCTGAATTCGATGCGCATAATTTATACTGTCGTTAATGTTTTTATTTTTGAGCTGAATTTCTTGTTCAATTGTTTTTCTTTCAGTAATATCGTGTATAACCAAAAGTACCGTATCCAATTTTCCTGATTCGCTAAATTCCGGAATTCCGTTTATTTGTACAATTTTAAGCGATGTAGGAGTCGGGAAATCGCTTTCGTACTCGTATTTGTCTAAACTTGCTCGAACGTTATCAATGCAATTGGCGAACAAGGTTCGTATAAACGGCTCTATTTCTGTTTCTTCAATTCGCTTGTTTATTAAGTTTTTAGCCCTAACGCCAATGTATTTTTCTACAATTGGGTTGGTATAAAACAAGGTGCCGTTTAAGTCGAAACGAATAATTAAGTCGGGCGAATTTTCAGAAAGTGCTTGCATCTGACCGCTCTTCTTTTCGGCTTGTTCGGCAATTTTTCGAACCGTAATATCGCGAGTATTGAAAATAATGCCTTTGATTGCCGGATTATTCGAAAAATTTCGTCCGGTAGTTTCCAACCAAACGGTGTCGCCGTTCTTTTTTGTAAACTCGTATTCCACCTTTCGGCTATCTTCAGGCTTAATAATTAGCTGATTAAATATATCTTTAAGGGCAACTCCTGCTGGAGTTTGGCTTAAATTAAATGCATTTTTACCTACAACTTCTTCCGGTTTGTAGCCCAAAATTTCTTTAACCGACGGGCTTTCGTAGGTTATAATTCCGTTTTCGTTGTAAATTGAAATAACCTCCGATGCATTTTCAAGCAACGAATATAATCGTTTTTGTGCGCGTTCTACTTCTTCTATCTGTGCTTCAAGGTCTTCATTGGTACGTTTCAATTCGTCTTGCGTATATTTCATCTGCAAGGCGTTTTTCCTTAATTCTTCTTCGTTTACTTTCAACTCTTTGGTCAGAATTTGCGATTCTTCGAGTAATTTTGCTGTACGAGCATTTACTTTTAAGTTGAAAAGTGTTTGTCCGATAATGTCACTCAATTCTCGAACAAAACGTATTGTTAGTTCCGGAATTTCGTTATTAAGTGAAGCCAATTCAATAACACCTTGCAATTTTTCGTCGCCAACCAGCGGAGTTAAAAGAATAGAAGCCGGTTTTGTGTCGCCCAAAAGACCGGAACTGATGGAAATGAAATCGTCCGGAATTTCGGTTCGGTAAATATAGTCGAGTTCGTAAGCAGTTTGACCAACCAAACCTTCACCTATTTTAAAGCGCGATTTGATATGTTTTTTGCGGTTGTAAGCATGCGACGCTACAGTTACCAATTCATTTTTTTCGTTGTCGTATAAATAAAGTGCGCCTTGCACCACTTCAATGTAATTGATAATATGCACCAAGGTGTCGTACGATAATGTTTCTATATTATTGTGTTTTCGCAGCACACCCGAAATTAAATCTCTACCTTGCGAAATCCAGTTTTGCTCTTTCTCTTTGGTATCGGTTTTAATTAAGTTCTGATGAAGTATAAATAAGGTTCTTCCTAAATTGTCGGTCGATTTTAAACTTAACGATTGGGTTGTATATTCAGGGTCGCCAATGCGTTGTGCTAGTTTAGTATTTTCTTCAATAATTGCTTCCTTGTCGGAAAGTTCGTTCTTTATGGTAGAAATAGCTGCTTCGGTTCTTGACGCAAGGAAGTAGCCAAGAATTGCAAGTATAAATGGAATTACGTCGATAATGAAATGCACCGGATTTTCGAGATGAATTTCGATTAAACCGGATATATCCACACTGATTGATCGAGATTCCATATCGATAAACCATGCTATAACAGGAAATGCCAAGCCTACTAAAAATCCGACTCCCGGAAATGCTTTGGTTGCATTCCAGTCGAACAATAGTTCTTGGTTCTTGTCTATTTTATCGTCGTAAGTATTGTTCATAAATAAACGCTGACTTTTTTATTCTGTTATCGAAACTTCGGTTCCCGAGTCGTTTTTGTAAATTTTCAATAAATTAAAAAATAGGTTGAATTTCTTCTCTAAATGTTTCAAATCTTCTTTTGCCGACTAATTTTAGTTCGTTGTGCAAAGTACAATTATTTTGCCGGCTTCCTTATGAATTTCATTATATAATTTTTCATTTTTTTTATTTCGATTACTTCAATTGAACTTGTTTCAATAAACTATCGGATACTTGCTTAGCTTTTTTTATTCAATCAATTCTTTATTAAGAAAATACAATCCTAAAACTGCAGATTTTACTGCTATTAGAAATAATTTATGCAGGTTAGTTGCCATTGCTATTTCATGAGCATTCATAAGAGCATTTTAGTTTTATTCATTTTCAAAAGCAGTTAGCCAATCGTTCAATTTATTTTCCAACGAGCTATCAAAGTTAATATCTAAATTTTCAATTTCGACTATTGTATCAGAAATTTTTACATTTTTTAATTCTTTTTGTTTTTGTTGAAGTTCGGTATTTAATATATCGTACTGATTTTTAAGTTCTTCGTATTGTTCTAACTGAACCGACCCAATAGTTGATGTGGTACTTAATAACTCATTTAGTTGGTTCGTCAATGTACTTAATTCTAGGTCGTGTTGTTTCTTTAATTCTAAAACAGCGCTTTCGCTTTCTTCAATTTGGCTTTGCAGGATATTGCTGATAAAAGTTTCCTGTTCGAGCAAAAGTTGCTGTTGCGTTTGCAATTCCATTTCGGTATTCTTGAGTTCTGTAATATTATTTGCAAAAAATAATATACCCGACACTTTGTTACTTCGGTTTAAAACCGGTGTAAAATAAGCCGAAAGCCAATAGCCCGAATGTGTTTGCGAACCCGGTATATGCATTAAGGTCGATTGCTGTTTGCCTTTAATTACATTTGCTAAGCAAACTTCAATATTTCCTCGTTCGTTTATGTCGGCCAATTGCAAAATGGAACTTAGTTGTTTTGCCGAATCGCCCAAAAGTTTTTCGAATGCATGGTTTATTGAAGTAAATGCTCCGTTTGGTGCCAATTCTGCTTTTAGTAAAGCTGCATCAATTGCCGATAGAATTGCTTGAGTTTCAAGTTCGCGACGAGCAAATTCTTCTTGCGTTGCTCGCATTTCCTCTAAATTTTGTCGCATTTCTTCTTCTTGTGCAGCAATTTCTTCCGACTGACGTTGCGATTCATCGAGTAAAAAAGCTGTTTTGGAGTTAATGCGTACAGTTGAAAGGGTAGTTGCTATGCTTTCGCCAAGTTTTTCTATAAATTCAATTTTGTGCTGTTCAAAAACGTCAAACGAAGCTAATTCCAATACACCAAATAAATCGCTTCCACTTTTCAGCGGAACAATTAGCAAGGCCGTTGGGTTGGCTTTACCTAATCCTGAAGTTATATAAACATAATCGTCCGGAATTTCGGTAATATATACGGTTTCTTGTTCTTCGGCTACTGCACCAACCAATCCTTCGCCAGGCATAATTGTTTTGTTCAAATATTTATGCCTGTCGTAAGCAAAAGCCGAAATTAAGGTTAGTTCGTACGATTCGTTCTTTTCTGTTTTAGAATAAATACCGCCTTGGTTAATTTCGAGGTATTGAACCAAATTTTTAATAATCTGATGGCCCAGTTCTTCTACATTGCTTGCGTTCAACCTTAGCAATTCGCCAAATTTTGCCAAACCGGTCGAAGTCCAATTGCGAAGTGTATCTTCTCTTTTGCGTTTTTCTTCTTCAATATCGGCTTGTTGAAGGTTTAATTTCAGTTTATTAAGCGAATTTCCTATAATATCATCTTCATCGGTTATTTCAATTTCGTCGTCGTAAATGCCTTTACTTAAATTGTCGGCAATATGGCTAATGCGTTTTAAATTTAGTGTTATTTCATGGGTTGCCGATGCCAATTGACCAACTTCGTCGGTAAATTCATCGAGCTCTTGGTTCGGAACTTTTCCTTTTTTTACCAAGTTCATATAACTAAGCAATTTTTTAACCGCCTTCGATAAATCGCGGATAATAAAACTGCTCATCATTACCATAAAAATTAGCACAATAACAGCAGTTATAATAGCAATTTTAATGGTACTTTGCAATTGTGCTGCTTGCTTTTTATCTTCGCGCTTGAAATCATTTTCGTGGTTAATATGCAGTTTAGCAGCCATTTCCATGATTTTATTGAACGAATAAAGTTCAACCGTTTCGCTCAAAGAAAATGCAGTAGTGTCTTTGCCCGAGGAAGCAATACCAAGTATTTCTAAATTAATTTTTTTATAATTGTCGTATTCGGCAAGCATGCGGTTATAAATTGCCAAATCGTTGCCTGAGCTTATTTTTGTAGCGTACGATTTAAATAAAGCATCGGTAGAAGTAAATCGGTTAATAAGTTCAATTTCAGCACTTACTTTGGTGTCTTCGTCAGACGAAATAATAAAGTTTTTACCTTCCAAGGCTGCTCGCTGAATGTTACCTGAAATTTCGGCAAGCACATTGTTTTTTTCTATCAGAAGGTTATGGTTGCTTATTCTTTTGTTTGCCAAGTTGTTTATTGCCGAAAAACTTATGATGCCGGCTAACGAAATAGATATAATAATGATAGCGACAAGACCTGCTAATCGCTGCCTTATCGGAATATTTCGTCGTTTAACTATGTTTAGTTTCAAATCCACTTATCAATAAATCTTTACAAATTGAACTATTAGCAAGTTTTATACCTTATTTACAAAAAGAACGGGTAATACCGATAAAAAAGCAAAATAATTTACCGAATGCTGATTTTAAGCTTGTTAGTGTTGCTTAATTTTTAATTTTTAATTGCATTCAATGTTATTTGTCTTTTTTTTCGCAATATTTTCGTTATAAATGTACTTTAAAAGAACGTATTCATTTAAAATTCAGCTGTTTTAGGCTTTTTGGAAATCAAAGGTTAAAACTATCAATTTTTTTAATATTTCAAACCTATTTTTCTAATAATATTTCAACAATCTAAATAAAATCTATTCGAACCACCGTAAGTTTTTGAGAATCAGTAGCTAATTCGGTTAGCTCAATAGTTGATTTTTTAGTTTTGCCCGAAGCGCAAGTTATATCGACGGTAATCGATTTTTTCTTTTTAAGGTTTTCTAAATCTTTTCCCTTAATTATTTCGGTAAGCAAGCAAGTTTTTAAACTGTTTACGTAATAATCGGTTTGTTTTTCGAAAACATTGTTTGCATAAACCAATTCGTTTTCGGCGTTAAAACCTGCAAAAGCCGCCGGTTGCATATTCAAAATTTCTTTTAACATCAAAAGCGCCCTGTCCGATTCGTTCAGTTTGGTTGTGGTTTCTTTCAAAACCTTGTCTGTTTCCTCCTGACCTGCCATCATTATGTCAAAACTGCGTTCTATTTCTTCTTCTTGTGCTCTTATTTGTTCCGATTTTGTTCTTGTTTCTTGTTCCAAAAGCAATTTTTCGGTATTGTCGGTTCCTAAAAACAATATTCGGTTTATTTTATTCGATTCTATAGTTATAGGGGTAAGCGAGCCCGTTACCCAAGCCAAATTGCCGTTGCTTTTATTAAATTTAAAGTCGCCTTTGTGTGCAAATCCATCACAAACGTATCGCCATATCTCCTGAAACGGTTCACTGACATCAAGTGCCAACTGCGAGAAAAAAGTCTGCGATTTTTGAAGTTCTGCCGACGATTCGAAAAAACTATAGTACATATCGCTGGCCGAAAGCAGTTTGCCTTTTAAATCGAATTCGGCACGTATTACCGTTTGGTCTACCGCCTGAAGTAGTATCGACAGTTCGCGTTCTCTGCGAAGTGCTTCTTCGCGCGTAGCCTGCATTTCTTCTAAGTTTTGGCGCATTTCTTCTTCTTGCGATGCCAACTCTTCCGCCTGATTTTTGGTTTCACCCAAAAGCTTGGTAGTTCGGGTGTTCGATTCAGCAAGCGATAAGCTCGAGGCTATATTTTCTGCAAGCGATTCTATTAGCGTTATTTCGTGCGGTTTAAATTTTTCAAACGAGGCAAGTTCCAGAATGCCGTGTATGCGTTCGTCTATTTTTAGCGGAACTATCAATAAACTTCGTGGGTTTGCACCGCCCAAACCCGAGCGTATTTTAACAAAATCTTTTGGTATTTCTTCTAAATAAATGGTTTTTTTCTCAATGGCACAGCTGCCTATTAAACCTTCGCCCAAATTTACGGTTTTATTTACGTGTCGTACTCGTTCGTAGGCATAAGCTGTAAGCATGCGCAATTGTGTTTGCCCGTCGTTGTTTACTTCGGCTATAAAAAGTGCACCTTGCACTGCATTTACATAGTTTGTAAGACTTATAATAAGTTCATTGGCCAAAAGCGTAGTATCGGAAGCGTATTGGCGCAAAATATCCGAAAACTTCGCCATGCCTTCCGTATGCCAGTTTTGCAACTTATCCCTAAGTTGCTGCTTTTCGCGCTCGTTTGATACATCGCGCAACGACTCGAGCATACTGCGAACCGAGTCGCCTAAATGGCTGTTTTCAGGAAACGGAAACGTAATATTATTATAGTCGCCCTGAATAACCGATTTACTCAGTTCTTGCAATTTATTGTAATCGGTGTTTATTTGTTCTAAATTCTGCTGAATTTCGCCATACTCGCCACCCGAAAATAAGTGTCGTTTATTAAAAACGGTGCCTTTACTCAATTCGGCCGAAAACTCTTTAATATTGCCTACAATGCTGTTGAAATGCGTAGCCAAATAACCGGCAATAGGCCATGGCAATACTATTAGGGTAAGCAGCAGTAATATAAATTTAAAATAGGCAAACTTATTAATGGCGGTAATTTGCTCGCTTAATACACTGCGAATAAGCATTGATGAGTCGATTATTTTTTCGGAAACAGCAATTAAATGCTCCGATTCGGCATAAAAATCATGGTCGAGCTTTCGTAATCTGTTTTCGAAGGTTTTAATTTCATTAATCGAAATGTCCAGAAATATAGAATCGGTAAGCAGGCTGTCGTTAAAGTTTGCATTTTGCGAGTCGTATAAACTAAGCAGTTTTAATCTGAAAGAGTCTTCGAATATGCGAACTAATGCCGTACTCGATTTTTTAACATCTTCCATGTTTTTTCTGAAATCGTTAATGTCGCTTCTTAAGTCTATTGGCCAAATATTTAGGTCGAAAAGTACTAAGGTCGAATCAATTACCCAATTCACTTCCTTGCTTAACTCTTCATGTTTTTGTAACGAATTTTGAATTTCGTTTATATTTGATGCCGAAAGCAGGTTAGTAAACTCCTTTAAATTGGTTAAACTCTTAATTTCAAGTTGTTTAATGTTGTCTTGAATAGTAAATAAGTGGTACAAGAGTTCCGACTTTTGTTCATAATCCGACTCCGACGTTTTTTGGATTATTTCGTATACGAAAACAGGCAGCAGTAAGGCTATAAACCCTACATATATTTTGGTTCGTATACTTGTTTTATATAGAAAATCGAACATAAGATTTCAATAAAATTTTCGGCAAATTTAAGCTATTTACTATTTTCTTAGATTTGTTTACCGTTCAAGTTTGGCACAAAATTAAGTTTTATAAATTTCATTTTACAACTTTAAAATTTATTTTTTTTGCAATAATTCTGACTTCATAAAAAACCAAAAACCATGCCTTATTAAAACTGTGCCGAAAGATACGTATTTTTGGGAATTAAACCTAATTCCGAAAAAAAAAGCAGCTATTTTTTTTACACCAATGTAATGTTTTCTTTTGAAGCGTATTAAAATTGGCATAGTTTTTACTATGTAAAGAATGTTGTTTGTAAATTAGCTAGTGTGCTTAAATTGTAAAGAATTGGCATCATTATTTTGGAAATTGCCTAAACAAATTTACCAAAATTGCGTTTAAACACTAAAAGCTTGCACAATATTTGTGTTCGATGTAAGTATAAAAGTTAAATTTTTGAATGAATGAAGAACTTATTAGCTGCTATAACTGTGTGTTTCTTGGCTTTAAGCTCTGCAACAAGCGCAGCGCAAGGCTTGCTTACGCTTGAAGCATTGGAAAACGAAAAGGAATACGTTTCTATAGCCGATGCAATATTAAACCCAACTGCAGTGCTTAAGCTTGATTTAATGGGCGAAGGGCTAACTGAAATACCTGCCGAAGTTTTTACTTTGCCTAATTTGCAAGTGCTGTATTTGTATAAAAATAATTTGAAAACCTTACCGGCTCAAATAGCTAAACTTACTAATTTGCAAGCTATTTATTTAGATAATAATTTGCTTGAATCGTTGCCGCCGGAAATAGGATTGCTTAAAAACTTAAAAGTTATAAGCTTGTATAAAAACAATTTGACAAAGCTGCCCGAGGAAATTTCGAACTTGGCAAAATTGGAATTTCTTTTTGTTTCGTCGAATAAATTGCAAAGTTTGCCCGAAAGCATTGGTAAGTTAATCAATTTAAAAGAAGCGGATTTGTCTTTCAACGAATTAACGACTTTACCCGAATCGTTTGGTAAATTGAGTAAACTAACTTTGTTGTTTTTAACTTCAAATAAGCTTACCAAATTGCCAAATTCGGTTACGCAATTGTCGGCATTAACCGAGTTTTATTTAGACGACAATACACTCACCATGTTTCCGGGTGCGGGAATGCGGTTAATTGATTTGAAAATATTTAGTATTTCGAATAATCAACTAACCATGTTGCCGGAAGAAATTGGTGCATTGGTCAAATTAGAAAGTTTGTACTTAAGCGGCAACCAGCTTACCGCCTTGCCAAATGGAATTGGCGGCTGTTTAAATTTGAAGTATTTAGATGTGTCGAGCAATAAAATTGTTGAAATACCTTCGGGCATTAGAAAGCTGATTAATGTGCAGGATATGAACTTTTTCGACAATAGAATAAGAACCGTTCCCGAGTGGGTGGGCGAACTTCCGGCACTTAAAGCAATTGGTTTGTTCGGAAACAATGTAGATGTATTTCCGCTAAGTCTTTCGAAACACGACAAATATTAATTTTTGCCTGTTTATTTTTCTTTCGGCAAATATAAAATCGGAGCGAATAGGATAGATTTTATACATTTGCAGCAAAAATTTTAACTATGCATCATACTTTTCCAATAAACGTAAACTCCGAAATAGGCAAACTGAACGGGGTTATATTGCATCGTCCGGGTTCCGAAATCGAAAATATGACACCCGAAAATGCTGAACGTGCACTTTACAGCGATTTGCTTAACTTATCGGTTGCCGGCAGAGAATATGCGCAGCTTTCGGGCGTGCTCGAAAAAGTTACCAAAGCTTTTTATGTGAAGGAATTGCTTACCGAAACCTTAATTAACGACAAAGTACGCGACAGTTTAATTGATAAGGTTTGTTTGAATGAAAAATTAGAATTCTTGTCGGATTTCTTACATCGACAGGCACCCGAAGCCCTTGCTGCATCGCTTATTGAAGGAGTTTTATTGAAAAAAAATACCCTTACTCGTTATTTAAGCAAAGAGCAGTTTGCATTGCGTCCGTTGCATAACTTTTTTTTCACACGCGACGGTTCAATTTCAATTAACCAAAAAGTGCTGATAGGAAAAATGGCTTCGCAGGTTCGCGAGCGCGAATCGCTTATTATGGAATCTATTTTCGATTATCATCCAATGTTTCAATCCAAAACCATAAACCCGATTGACTGCCCCGATTATTGCCCCGAAGTAACCATTGAAGGTGGCGATGTATTGGTTGCCCGCCACGATGTATTGCTTATTGGCATTGGTGCCAGAACTACGGCACAAGGGGTCGATTTTATTTTGAAACGTTTTAAAGATGCAAAAAAAACAAAACACATTATAATACAGGAGCTACCGCGAAACCCGGAGTCGTTTATTCACCTGGATATGGTGTTTACTATTCTAGACTTCGATACTTGTATGGTATACGAACCACTTATTTTGAAGCAAAACAAATATCACACGGTTCATATAAAAATTGATAACGGACAGGTTGAATTTATAAAAAACGAAAAAAACTTATTGGAAGCGCTCGAAAGCGTAGGAATATCGCTAAAGCCAACATTTTGCGGAGGCAGAACCGACCAACGCGTGCAAGAGCGCGAACAATGGCACAGTGGTGCAAATTTTTTCGCCTTTGAACCGGGAAAAGTTATTGGCTATGGTCGTAATGTGCATACTATGGAAGAACTGAATAATAATGGTTTCGAAATTATTAAAGCAGTAGATGTAATGAAAGGAAAAGTTGATTTGGCAGCTGTAAAACGTTGTGTAGTAACCATTGAAGGTGCAGAGCTTTCGCGTGGCGGTGGCGGCGCCCGATGCATGACCATGCCAATTAACAGAACCGATTTATAAGAAACACCTACGATTTTTTTTATTCCTAAAACTTTTCCGGACTTTGGTCAAAAAACGGGAAAGTTTTTTGTTTTGTAAAACATAAGGCATATTTTTTGATTCATACTTTGAAATTAAGTTTTTAGTTAGCTAAAATGCAATTTTTCATGCATTTTGCTTACAAAAAATAAAATTTTACGTAAACCGTTTCAATACTGTTTTATGTTGTAAAGCATCTTTTTTTTAGTTTTTCAAAAAAAAATAAAAAAAATGCATCGTTTAGGGGTTTTAATTTTAAAATTTTTATTGCAATGAAATTAAATTATCTGAAATACAGTTTGAGTCTGCTTCTGACATCAATTCTATGCAACCTATCGTTGGCTCAAAGCCCCCAAATGCAGCAGTTGTTAACTCCTACGGCTGCTTTTTCGTTCACAACCAAGGGTTGCAGTGGTGATACCGTATTCTTCAAGAACGAATCTACCGATTTTTCGGCAATTAAATGGGAATTTGGCGACGGGTTCGATACCTATACCACCAATCCGGTTCATATTTACAGCGGACCCGGAACTTACACGGTAAAACTTACAGCCATTAAAGCTTCAACTTCCGAAATTTCGGTAATTGCTCAAAAAATGGTAACCATTAACCCTATACCTACAATAAGTTTGAGTTATGCCCCTGATACCTTAGTGCAATTTGGTCAAACAGTAACCATAACAGCAACCGGAACATTCGATAATTTGGTATGGGAACCTTCAAAAGAAATAACAAATGAAATAATTGTAAATAAAGGTGGGTTTTATTCTGTAAGAGCAAGTTTCTCATCCGGATGCGCATTTACCGTAAAAAGTAAACAAATTGTAGTGAAGCCGCTTGTGGTCGATACCGATACCTTGGTGTTGAAAGTGCTCAATGATATTATGACACCCAATGGCGATGCGGTGAACGATTTGCTTGTAATCGATAAGCTTTCGGAATTGTCGGAACCTATTACGCTTACAATTTACAACCGATGGGGTGAACTGGTTTATACTAACCCAATTTACGATAATTTGTGGGACGGCACCAACAAAGGCAATCCGCTACCTGCCGGAACATATTATTATTATGTGTCGGGCGGCGGACGAAAAGGAACCACAGGTTTTGTGGATATTATTCGATGATTTGGGCGGAAAAAAAATCGCTTTTCGTTTATTTATGACATGAATATTTTACAAAACCGGCAAGGTTTTTATATATAAATAGAAGGTGAAGCACCAAAGTAGCATTGAATAATTAGGCTGTTTTGAGCGTTGAAATGAAAAAAAATGGTTGAAATGAAGAGATTATTTTACATAGTAATATTGCAACTTGTTATTGTACCCTGCATTTTTGCACAGCAGTTGCCAATAAGCAACCAATATTTTGTAAACCGATATGCATTGGCACCTGCTTATGCCGGTTACAATGGCAATTTGGAGTTGTTTATTAATTACCGACAAGATTGGGTGGGAGTTCCGGGTGCACCTGTTCGCACAAACATTGGAGCAAACGGTAATTTTTTTCGCAATATGGGCATCGGTATTTCGGTTTCGAACGAGCAAATTGGAAATTTTGCCAACTTTACTACCGATTTTACTTACGCATATCATATTATGTTTAGCAATATACACTCAATTTCATTTGGTTTAAATGCTAAAGTATTACGCAGCCAATATAATGCTTCGAAAGTTGGAACACAAGGTTTCGACCCGTTTTTAGCATCGGGCGAAGTATTATTGGGCACTTCGTACGATTTTGATGCCTCGGTGTTGTACCATTACCAAAACCTTAATTTTGGCTTAGGTACCGAACGATTGCTGGGTACCGATGTAAATTTAAATAATGCTACCAAAACCGGATTTGATTTTGAAAGACATTATTTTTCGCATATTTCATACTTTTACGATATTAACAGGAAATTTAGAGCCGAAGCAGTTGGCGTTTTTAGAGCCAACGGCGCTTTCGATTTAATATACGATGCCGGTTTTGCTTTTAGTTATAAACGACAAGTATGGTTAAACACCATGTACCGAAGTAATCAGACCATGGTATTTGCCGTAGGTTCGTCGGTTTACGACAATTTGGTTATAAGTTATGCTTATGAAGCCGGAATTGGCGGTATTGGAAAATATACTTCCGGTTCGCATGAAATTTCTATCGGTTTTTTAATCAACCGAACTCGCTCGGTTCGTCCGTTGCCTACAGCTTTTCGTCCGGCATCCAACTCCGAATCGTTTTTGGCAAAATTGCTCGATTTTAAAATCGATTCAGTGAATAAAAACGTAACCATTGTAAAAGAAGGCTATGAAAGCCAAATTGGTGAACTTAATAAACGAATAGATTCGTTGAAGAGCCGCCCTACAGTGCTTGCAGTAACCGATAAAGAAAAGAAAGAAGAAATTAAACCACCGGTATTGGAACCGGGTTGGGAAATGGAAATTTTGAAAAACCTTGAATTTGCAAAAGGAAGTAATCAGATTTTTTCTTCGTCGTACCCAATTCTTAACCGCTTGGCTGCTCGAATGACAAAACGACCAACCCTGGTAATAAAAATTGTTGGGCATACCGATAATATAGGAGCATCGAGAAATAATTTAGATTTGTCGATGCAACGTGCACAGGCTGTTATGGATTATTTGGTTACCAAAAAAGCTATTGACCCTTCGCGAATTTCGGTTGAAGGAAAAGGCGAAGATGAACCAATTGACACCAACGATACCGAAGCCGGAAAAGCAAATAACCGACGTATAGAGGTGAAATTTAAAGACATGCTAAAACGCGAATAACATACATGAAGCTAATTATCACATATTTATTGTTGATATTTCCTTTGGTAGGATACAGCCAGACTGTTTCGTTGCAAAGCAACGGTGCGGGTGGGAGCAAGGCTTCCGGTTCGGGTATTTCGTATGTTTATTCGGTGGGCGGTACGGTTAATTTATTTGCTTCGGTTAAAAAAAGTGAAACGCTGAAGGAAACTAATTCGGCGGCAGAACAACCAAATGCCGAAAATTTGCTCGAACTTTCAGAATTAAGAGCATTCCCAAATCCGTGTAACGATGTGCTTTCCATCTATTTTCCGTCAAAATTAGGCCCAGAAGATTTTGAAAGTGTTGTAGCCGAAGTTTCAGGCAGGATTTTACCGGTTAAATCTCAAGTAAATTCAAATTCTATAAGCTTTTCATTTACCGATTTGGCTCCCGGCATGTATACAATTACTATTTTCAGCAAAAAAAATAATTTTATTAAAGCCTTTAAAGTAATAAAAGCGTATAATTAAGTTCGAAGCAAAATTTTGCAATGAACTTTTTTCCAATTTCGAAATAAATAAATAAATAAAATACCCATGAAAACACTATATGTTTACGTTTCGATTGCAATTTTTATGGTAGCAAGTTTATGTTTGCCTTTAAGCGCACTTTCGCAAAGTATACCTAAAGGCCTAAGTTATCAGGCAATTGCACGAACCGATGCCGGTGTGCCTATTAGTAACAAATCGATACTTGTTGAGATGACTGTACTTTCCGATTCGGAAACCGGCACTAAAGTTTGGCAAGAAATTCATACGGTTACAACCGATGAAAGCGGTTTTTTTTCGCTGGTAGTAGGCGAAGGCTCATCGACCTTGTCGGGAACGGCAGCTTCTTTTGATGCTATTGATTGGGGTAACAAAGAGCTTTTCTTGAAAACTCGGGTCGATTTTGGTGTAAAAGATTTTGGCAACGGAATGGTAAACATGGGCGTTATAAAATTGCTTTCGGTACCGTATGCATTACTTGCCGATTCGGCGCTTAAAGCTCCGTTAAGTAAAGTGGCAATGAACGATATTACCGACGTTGATTTAACCGGTTTGGCAGTCAACCAAGTGCTTAAATGGAACGGTACCGATTGGGTTCCGGGAAATGCGACTTCAGGAACATACGTTTCAGTCGATGGTACAACCGATCTAACCGGCGATTGGAACATTTCGAGCCGAAATATTACGCTAACAAACGGCACTATAACTTCAAAAACTTCAATTTCGAATAATACCATTACAAGTTTGTTTAAATTACAAATAGGAGTTGAAATTAATGAAATTTCAGCCGATGCTACTTTGGGTGGTTTGGCTTCCTCCGATGCCCGATTGGTTACACAAAAGGCAATTAAAACTTACGTTGACAATAATATGCCTACCGGCGGATATTGGACGTTAAATAATAATGATGTGTTTAATACTTCGAACAATATAGGAATTGGCACCAATGCACCGCTTGAAAAATT
>JFJP01000034.1_pt1 | contig 18697 bp, 14 predicted proteins | sample 431651 | NCBI WGS metagenome assembly JFJP01 (sample SAMN02602958, study PRJNA72255) | Microbial mat metagenome, whole genome shotgun sequencing project. | biome: fresh water; feature: sink hole; material: water; isolation source: purple microbial (photo- and chemosynthetic) mats found in...
GCGCATGCTCCCCATTAGGGGCTGCTGGAAGGTTCTCGGCTTGGGTTTTGGCTTCATCGGTACACCGGATTCTGGGCGTTTGCCTCAGATATCTGGTGTACGGCGCAGGCGATAGGTTCCCGGAAAAGCTCATCAAATATGGGTTTGTGGGGTTATTCAGGGCCGACTTTTTAAGTCCGCATCAAACGCCAAATCCGGGATCAATTTGCCTCCCCAAAAAAAACGCGGTCCGAAGACCGCGCATTTTTTGGAGGGCTGGAACAAACCTTAGGCCTTAACGTCGGCTGCCTTCTGCTTGCTCTTCTTGAGGTATTTCTCCAGGATGAGGCTGGCTTCAGCGGGAGACACGGGGCCGTAGACTTGATCGTCCACCATGATCACTGGCGCTAGGCCGCAGGTGCCGAGGCAGCGGGTGCTCTCCAGGGAGAACATCTTGTCCTTGGTGGTCTCGCCGAACTGAATGCCCAGCACGTCCATGAGGCGCGTGGAGAGCTTGTCGGCGCCCTTGACGTAGCAGGCGGTGCCCAGGCACACGTTGATGATGTGCTTGCCACGGGGCTGCAGGCGGAAGTAGTGGTAGAACGTCGCGACGCCCGTCACCTTGGCGTAGGGAATCTGGGCGAGCTGGGCCACGGAATGCATCTGATCCTTGCCCAGGTAGCCGAAGTGGCCCTGGACCATGTGCAGGATTGCGATGAGCTGGCTTTCGGAGTGGTCGGCCTTCGCGTTCTGCTCGATGTAGGAAATGATGTGCTCGGGCAGAAACTCTTCACAGGCGGCTTTGACTTCCGCCCAGTTGTCGGTATTGACGACGGCGTGGCTCATTTAATCCCCCTCGGCATGCGGGCTTCGTAGTGGGTGTGGAGCAGCTTGTGCGCCTTTTCGCCGTTGGGCTCGCCCAGGAACTCGGCGTAGAGATGCTCGATGGCAGGGTTCTCGTGGGAGCGACGCAGCTGCTTCTTCTCATCGATATCGTAGAGGGCCTTGGCGCGAATGCGGGCCGTTTCGGGATCCAAAGGATCATGATCAAGGGGTGGATAAGGCTGGCCACCGCCCATGATGCACCCGCCGGGGCAGGCCATGATCTCGATCAGGTGGTATTGCTTGTCACCCTTCTTGACGGCTTCCAGAATGTGTTTGGCATTCGTCAGACCGTTGGAGACCGCGATATTGATATCCATGCCGGCGATGCGCAGGGTGGCTTCCTTGAGGCCGGTCACGCCGCGGACTTCGTCGAAGACCAGGGGACCCAGTTCTTCGCCGGTGAGCTTGACGGCGGCGGTGCGTAGGGCGGCTTCCATCACGCCACCCGTTGCGCCGAAGATATCGGCGGCACCGGAGGAGATGCCCAAGGGACGATCAAATTCACCATCGGGAAGATTGACGAAATCGATGCCGTAGGACTTGATCATCCAGGCCAGTTCGCGAGTGGTGAGTACGGCGTCCGTGTAGGGAATGCCATCTTCCATGGCCTGCTCGGGTCGGGCGGCTTCGAACTTCTTGGCGACGCAGGGCATGATGCCCACGACGTAGATGTCCTTGGGATCCAGGCCCTTCTTCTCGGCGTAGTAGGTCTTGATGAGCGTGCTCATCATCTGCATTGGAGACTTGCAGCTGGAGGTGTGCTTGATCATTTCGGGGTAGAACTTCTCGAGGAAGTTCACCCAGCCGGGGCTGCAGCTGGTAAGCAGCGGCAGGTTTTCGCCCTTCTGCACGCGGGTAAGGAATTCGGTGGCTTCCTCGATGATCGTGAGATCGGCACTGTAGTTGGTATCGAAGACTTCATCGAAGCCCATGCGACGCAGGGCGGTGACGAGCTTACCGGTGACGGGCGTGCCCATGGGAAGACCAAAGGCCTCGCCGAGGGTGGCGCGAATGGCGGGTGCCACCTGCACGACCACGTGTTTGACATCCCGGGGCATGGCCAGAGCTTCCCAGACACGCTCGGTGTGATCCTTTTCGAGGAAGGCAGCAGTGGGGCACACGGCGACGCACTGGCCGCACTGGATGCAGACAGATTCGTCCATGTTGCCGAGGTTGGCGGGGCCGACCACGGTGTGGAAACCACGGCCATGTTGGCTGAGGTTGCTCACGCCCTGAACTTCTGAGCAGACGCGCACGCAGCGACCGCAGAGGATGCACTTTTCGGGCGTACGGATTACGCTCTGGCCCGAATCCTCGATGGGGAAGCGCTTGCGTTCGCCGTTGAAGATGCGCTCGCGCACACCCAGGCGGTAGGCCTGCTTCTGCAATTCGCAGTTGCCGTCGCGCTCGCAGGTCTGGCAATCCCGTGGGTGGTTATCGAGCAACAACTCGACGATGTCGCGGCGGGCCTGACGGATCTCGGGGCTGTTGGTTTGGACCTCCATGCCTTCCCACACTTCCTGCGAGCAGGCGGTGAGGAAATGGTTGAAGCCCTTGACCTGAGTCACGCAAACGCGACAAGCACCTTCGATGCTGAGGTTGGGGTGGTAGCAGAGGCGGGGGATGTTGATCCCCAGTTTCTCGGCCGCCTTGAGGACGGTGGTTCCCGTGGGAACCTGAAGGGGCTCTCCGTCAATGGTGAGGTTGATCATCTTGTCGATCATCGTTTCATTCCTGGGCTAGTTTTGCGTTGGGCCAAAGGTCACACACGCTCGACGGCGTCGAAACGGCACACTTCAAAGCACTGGCCGCACTTGACGCAGCGGTCTTGGTCGATGACGTGGACTTCCTTGCGGGTGCCGGAAATGCACTCGGTGGGGCAGTTGCGGGCGCACACGGTGCAACCGATGCAGGTATCGGCGCTGATCACATACTTGATGAGGGCAACGCACTTCTTGGCCGTGCACTTCTTGTCAACGATGTGCTCGACGTATTCTTCGCGGAAATACTTGAGCGAAGAAAGGATCGGGTTCGGCGCGGCGCGGCCGAGACCGCAGAGGCTGGTCTGCTGGCAAAGCTTGGCCAAGCGCTCGAGTCGGTCGAGATCGCTCATTTCGCCCTTGCCCGAGGTGATCTTTTCGAGGATCTCCAGCATGCGAGTCGTGCCTTCGCGACAGGGCGTGCACTTACCGCAGCTTTCTTCCTGGGTGAAGGTCAGGTAGAACTTCGAGATATCGACCATGCAATCTTCTTCGGAGAGCACGATCATGCCGCCGGAGCCCATGATGGAGCCGGCCTTGGCCAGGGGGCCGAAGTCTACTTCCATATCGATCCACTTGGCGGGAATGAAGCCGCCGGCGGGGCCGCCGGTTTGCACGGCCTTGAGGGGCAGATCGTCCTGCACGCCGCCGCCGATATCGTAGACGACCTTGCGCAGCGAGGTGCCCAGGGGCACTTCCACGAGGCCGGTGTGTTTGACCTTGCCGGCCAGGGCGAAAACCTTGGTCCCGCCGGATTCTTCAGTGCCAATGGAAGCGAACCAAGCACCGCCGTAGTTGATGATGGCGGGGATATTGGCGAAGGTCTCAACGTTGTTGATCGAGGTGGGCTTGCCCCAGAGACCGCGCACCACCGGGTAGGGAGGACGCACCTTGGGTTGGCCGCGCTCACCCTCGATGGAGCGGATCAGGGCGGTCTCTTCGCCGCAGACGAAGGCACCGGCACCCAAGCGGATTTCCAGGTCGAAGCTCCAATCGGAACCCATGACCTTGTCGCCCAGAATGCCGGCTTCGCGGCACTTTTCGATGGCGTTTTGAATGCGCTTGATGGCGAGAGGATATTCGGCGCGGATGTAGTAGAAGCCCTTGCAGGCACCGATAGCGTAAGCGCCGATCATCATGCCTTCGAGGATGCTGAAGGGATCGCTTTCCAGCATGCCGCGATCCATGAAGGCACCTGGATCGCCTTCGTCGCCGTTGCAGATGATGTAGCGGGTCTTGTCGGGCTGCTGGCTGGCCATCTGCCACTTCTTGCCAGTCAGGAAGCCGCCACCGCCACGGCCCCGGAGCTTGGCCTTGAGCACTTCGTTGATAACCCAGTCGGGATCGCTCTTGGAGAGGCTGGTGGCCAGGGCCTTGAAACCGTCGAACTTAACGTATTCTTCGAGGCTATCGGGATCCAGGATGCCGCTGTTGCGCATGGCCACACGGCTCTGGAGATTGAAGAAGGAGACATCGCCGTAGAGGTCGAAGAACTCCTGGTAAATGGGCTTGTCAGTGACCTTGAGGGCGGGCACTTCCTCGCCCTTGAGGACCTGCTTCTGGATGAGTTCATCCAGATCGGATTCGCTGGTCACGCGGTAGAGAACGCGGAAGGGGCGCACCAGGATATGAGCGCGCTCGCCACATTCACCCTGACATGCGCCGAAGCAGCTGGCACTGGTGATCCGGACTTTGTCCGCAGCCACGCCAGCTTCCTGAAGTTTGCGCTGGAAGACTTCACGGAAGTTGATCTTGGCACCCACGCTGCAGCGCTTGCCTTCGCAGAACAGGAATTCAACCTGCTGATCGGGATCGATGGAGCCATCCAGGATCTGCTCGGCGAGGGGTAGGCCCTTTTGAACATGGTTGGTAAAGATCTTGTGCACCATGTCCCGATTGACGCGCTCGTATTTAACGGGCATTTTGCCGGGGACGTTGACGCCGACGATGGGTTCTTTGCTGCACCGGCCCGTGCACCCTGTGCGATGGATGACGATATCTTCGCGGCCAGAAGACTGGATGTGCTTGGCAAACTCATCCATCACATCTACGGCGCCAGCCGCGTTCTCGCAGGTGGCAGAACCCACCTGGATCACAATCTTGGCGGCGTCACCACGGGCAGCAAGGGACTGGTCGACCCTTTCTGTCAGCGCCTTGTAAAACTCGGTCACCGGGTTTGGCATGTGGGCTCCATGAATTCTTGGGCAGTTCCGAGCGCCGCCCGCGAAGTGAGAAAATTTTATCGACAAAAAATGATCGATTGCGGAGACGTGTAACCGAGAAAATTTTATCGATTCGTGGTTCCGCGTGAAAACAAGGCATGTGCCCTGTTGTTTTGGCCGTCCGCATTGGACGTTTGTTTCCTTGTCTCACTCAGGTCCTCGGCTCGTGGCGGGTCCTGAAATGCGGCAGATCGGCCACGGGATAAATGTATAAGGGATCCGCTTGGAAAGCGTTGACTTTAATCACATCGGCGGTGGCTTTGGATACTTAAGTTCTTTCAGTTCGCCATTCTAAGCAGCATTTTTGGAGATGCGCTTTGGGCCCCTCGCCCTTATTCTGCTTGGCTTTGTCCGGGTGTTTTATCCGTCAAACAGAGCAGGCCGCAACCTATTCAGAAGGGTTCCATGCCGATTTGTTGTGATTTAAAGACAAACACCTTGGGGGCGGTGCTCTCTTACCACTTCACCCGCACACGGTAGGTCAGGGTTGCGCTGCCTTCGGCGGGCACCTCCACCTTGAATTTGGCGACCCCAGCGGCTTCCTTGGTGAAGGTGTGGCTTTTCTGGATTATTTCCCAGTCGCCATAGATGGGCTCCTGGACCGCAACTGTGACGGCTTCCTTCTTGGCATTTTTGAGCACCACTTCGAAGGCCATCTCATACACGTTGCCCCAGGTCCCTTGTTTGCCAAGGCTCTTGTAATCGCTTTGTTTGCGGCGGGCGGTTACATCGAAGGCATCACCCAGCTTCAGGCGCACCAGTTCGTTTTTAGGGGTGTGGTCGATGGCGTCTTCGCCCACGAATTGGGCGCGGCCTTCACTGTCTCGCTTGTAAACCCGCACGATGCCCTTGGGGAGTGGCATGCCCATGCGGCTTTCCGTGCGGTTATCGAATTCCACAAAGACACCAACTTTGATCTTGTCCCCCAGATTGCTGTAGCTGCCCTGGTAGTAGTAGCTGTCGCCCTTGAGCAGGTATTCCTTGCGGATGGGCACATTGGCCGCCGAGAGAAGCGCGACCTGCTTGGTCTGGTTCTCCTTGAGCGTGGTGGGGCGATCCAAGGTGTAGAGGTGGTATTCGAAGAGGCTCTCCTCCTTCATTTCGGGCGCGGACTCGGCGCGCGCAGATTTTGCCATCGACATCATGGGAGCATTCGGGCGCCTGGGCTGAACGCGGTTCACATCGCCTGCTACCAGTTGCAACGTGGCATTGGGATAAGCCGCGCCGCTTTGGTTGGTGAGGGTAACCCAGCCGCTGAGATCCAAGGTTTTCTCATCCGCCGACAGGTTGGCCACGTAATCGGCCTTCCAGGCAAGGCCACCGGTGAGGTAGCTCAGCTCCAGCTTCTGGCTTTTTTCTGCGGCGCTATGGAGGTTGACCACCAGCGTGGGGCGGGCGCGTAGGTTTTCGGGAACCTTGGGGTAAACGATGCGGCCCGGGGCCGAGGTCTCGATGCGATCGGCGAATTGGAGAACCACACCGTTGTTGGTGGCCAATACGGTGGCTTCCTCGCGCAGTTCCTTCGCGCCAGCGCCTTCGGCATTGGGAATGCTGCGCACGATGATTACTTTTTGGCCGACATACTTTTCCAGCAACTTCGTGGGAGTCAGGAGATCGAAATCAAAGTTCTGCTCCACCACCCAGAAGTCCTTGGGTAGCGTGAGATTGCGCAGCAGCGCCGTTTCGGGCCGAATCTGTGCCGAGACTTCCTGAAAGGCCAGCGCCTGATTGCCTTTGTCCAATTTGACTTCGCGCTGATCTTTCACGAGAGCGAGATTGTCGTTGTAGATGGTTACGGCGAGGGATTGTTGGTCCTTGAGGGTCGTGGTGATTTCCTTGGGGCTCTGGGCCGCGAGAGCAAGGGCGATGGGGGCGAGAAGCAGGGCGCGCATGGGGGCTCCTTGGGGTGGATCAAGTGAGGATTTTGGGTTTGCAAGAAGCGGCTACCACCACAAAGGCAACCTGCACAATTCCGGACGAGAGCTCGACACTCCGCGTTTCACGGACCATGGCGAGGTTGTTGTGGTAGATCGTGATGCCCCGGGCGATGCGCACTTTGCTCATGCTCGTCACTTCCGGCGCTGGCTGAGCAGCCAAGCCCAGGCCAAGAGCGGAAAGAAACAAGGCTAGTTGTGAAAACATGTGTTCAGCTTATCTTATGCCCAGGAATTTCAGCCACGGGGTTTGAACTTTATCCGCGTGCATCGGCGTTCATCATTGTTTGAAAAGCATTTGACTTTGATGAACGCAAATGAACGCTGATGGTTGGAAGCCCGCCGTCGTTGAGCCATTCAGGCTTGCGCTGGGCGAGACGGGTCGATAGTTCCAGGCCATTCGGCAGGTGCGCGCCACCCCCCGAGCCTTGGAGGTATTCTGTAAACCTCTTCCGGAGTTCCTATGCCTGTGCCCACGCTTGATTCCACCGCTTTACGCGTACTCGGTGCGCTGCTGGAAAAGCAGATGAGCACGCCGGAGTACTACCCGCTGACCCTGAATGCGCTGGTGAATGCCTGCAACCAGAGTAGTAACCGGGATCCGGTGCTGCACCTGGAGGAAGCCGCCGTGCTGGATGGCATCGAAACCCTTCGGGCCGAACAGTTGGCCTGGGAGGTGCGGGGCGCGGGATCTCGCACGACCAAATTTGAACATCGCGTTCGTGAGCGCTTCGATCTTACGGAGCAAGAGTCGGCAGTGCTTTGCGAGCTGATGCTGCGAGGGTCGCAAACACCGGGCGAGTTGCGTTCGCGCACGCAGCGGCTCTACGCCTTTCAGGATCTCGCGGAAGTGGAAGCCGCCCTGGATTGCCTGGAATCCGGCCCTGAGCGCCTTGCCGTGAAACTGCCGCGACAGCCCGGCTCTCGGGAATCTCGCTATGCCCAAGTGCTGGGTGGCGACGATGATCCCCGCGCCACCCAGCCCTTATCGGCAGCTCAAGGGCATGAACCTGCGGCACCCTCATTGCGTGATGAAGTAGCTGCGCTGCGTTCGGATCTCGCAACCCTGCGCGCGGAATTCGAGACCTTTCGCTCGCAGTTGGAATAGGCAAGGCATGGCTCTTTGTGGTCCATCTAGGCTTGAATTTCGACGCTTTAAGGAATTGTGGGAAGCGCCCAAGCAGGCACAACGGTTGTGCGTAACGCTGCCATGGCATGCCTTTTCCATGCCTGCGGTTCCATTTCATCAGAAAAGATGAAACGCCAAGACGCCAAGGCTCCAAGAAAACCAATCAACACCAGGGTGGAAGGTTGCCGGATCCCGCGATGCGGGATCTCCGCTCCCAAGAAGGTGGGCTTCCGGCCGAAAAGCGGCAGGGGCGATCCTTGAGAGGGCTCACTGATGCTGCTTTCCTTGGCGAAGATGCGCAGCGATTAACAGCCACCAAAAAACAAGCATTGTAAGTCACGCGGAGTCGCGGGGGCGCGGAGAATGAACTTATCCCGAGCCAAATCAATTTCTCCTACCCTTCTTTTTCTCCATTTCTCCGCGTCCCCCGCGACTCCGCGTGACTAAATTTGAACGGAACTTCGCGCCCTTGCGGCTTCGCGTGAGAAAAACGTTCTCACGAAGCCGTGAAGAACGCGAAAAGGAAAAGGCCTTCGTGTTCATGTCAGATCAAAAAACAGCACCTCGGAATCCTCAAAGGAAGCCACAACCAGGTTGCTTTCCTTCTCGATGGCAACGCCATCTCCAGCCTTGAGAGGTACCCCGTTAAGGTCCAGAGAACCCGTGGCTACCTGCATCCAGCCGTGACGGTTCGTTGCCAGTTCTCGATGGAGCGAAACACCGGCATCCATCCGGGCCACGTCGATGCGAGCATCCTGGAAAATTTTGATCGCACCCTTGGCGTCATCCGGACCGGCCACTTCTTTCCATCGATTGCGCAACTCCGAATCTTCGAAACGCACCTGATCGTAGCGAGGGGTCAGGCCCTGCGCCTGGGGCAGGATCCAGATCTGCAAAAGATGCACTGGAGTTTCTGTCGAGGCATTGAATTCGCTATGGCGGATGCCGCTTCCCGCGCTCATGACCTGGGCCTCGCCGGGTTGAATCATCCCCTTAGTGCCCAGAGAATCTTGATGCTCCAGCGCACCTTCCAACACCCAGGTGAAGATTTCCATATCCTTGTGGCCATGCGTGCCAAAACCCTGGCCGGGCGCAACCCAGTCCTCGTTGATAACGCGCAGGGCATGGAACTGTTGATGACGTGGATCGTAGTAGTCGCCGAAGCTGAAGCTATGCCACGTATCCAGCCACCCGAAATCGAAATGGCCACGTTCGCTTGCGGGTCGAAGGGTAATCATGGGCTCTCCGTTGGGAATAAGATGTCTAAACATCGAAAGTGGTGACGATCCCATTGGTAGACCCTTGAACCCATTGTTTTTTAAGGCCTTAGGCCTATCTTGGTACCGAGTCTTCTCCAGGAGTACAGCCATGATTCAGCGCGTTCTTGTGGGTGTGGATTTTTCGGATTCTTCCCGTGTGGCCCTTGAGCGGGGTGCCGAGTGGGCCGTTCGTTTAGGCATTCCTTTGATTGCCATCCATGTATTGCAACCCCCAGCCCCCATGCTGCCCGAGGCCCAAATTGCGCTGCCTGATCCAGCGTGGCTGCGCTCCATGGAGGATCACGCCCGAGAGCATTTGGAAAGCATGATCAAAGCTATTCCCAAGGCCGAAGTGAGCGTGAAATGGGGCAGCCCTGCGGAAGAACTGGTGAACGAAGCCACGCCTGACTCGCTGCTGGTGGTGGCTCAGGTGGGGCATTCAGGGTTGGAGCGTCTGCTTTTTGGTTCCACGGCAGCACGCGTCGTCAAGCACGCTCCTTGCGACGTGCTGGTGGTCCGAGGGGAAACCAAGAAGCGGAAGTAAACCATCCTTGAAAGGGTTTCAGTTGAAGATCCCCTTCGGAATGCTCCGTACCGTCAAATTCAGCCCGATAAAGCGGATCGTGCCAAGTTTGTCGGAATTGGTGGTGCCGCCCCGTAATTCGAGGGTGGTTCGACGGCTAGTGTCCAGCGACACAATTCCGGTGTAGCTGGTGGAAGTTGTTTGGGTGAGATGGTCCTGGTCGCGGCCCAATTCTAAGCCAAGGAGGAAAGGCCGAAGATTGATATCCAAGCCCACCAGAGCCGAATTCTCGAGCAGGCCGGCCTTGCGGGTGGCAGCCGACCCAGCGGAACGTTGGAGACGAGTCGCCATGCGGCCAGCAAGGGCGGCGAAGGTCCGGGAACTGACGGATCCATTGGCTTCGCGAATGGCGGCGACGGAGGTTTCTCCCGCAAATTCGCCATAGCTGTAGGTGTCGTAGGAAGCGTAGGCATGCCAGGTTTCGCCAAGGTAGTCGATGCTGCCGCCGATCCCTTTGCTGGTGAGGTCCAGCTGAGCCGAGCCCGAAACGTATAGCGTTGCGAGTGGCCCTTGGATGGGAACATTGGTAAAGCCGAAGCGGTCGAATTGCGTGCTTCGATACGACCCACTAAGCTCCAAGCGCCATGCGCCGGATTCGAAGAAGGGCTTCAGCGAGAAGGCATTGGATTTCAGCAGATCACTTTCGGCCACGTGGGTATAGCCCCCACCAAGGCCAAAGGCGCCAAAGGCGCCAAAGGCATACTCTCCCGCAACGGATGCGATGTGCGTGCTTGCGCCAGAGGTATTCGTGGAGGTGAGGGTGGAATAGGTGTAGCCCGCCGAGATCATGGAACGGTGGGAAGGCCGCCACTGGAGCCTGGTCTCAGCCAGGCGGCCCTGCTCGCTATCGGCTTCGCCGCCCAATTTCCAAACAATGTCTGTGGGGGTCGGCAACGGCTCAAGCCGGGATTCTTGGGACCGCAGGGCAGGCTGTGACGCGGTGGCAAAGGCAAGGAGAATAAGGACGGTGTAACGGCTTTTCATATCGAAACCCTCGGGGCTTGGGTGCAGAAAGACCCGAGGATGGGTCGAAGCCGCAACCTACTGGACCGCAGATTAGGGCATTTGGTTTAACGCCTTTAGTAAAAAACGTCAAAACCCGTGCAGGCCAGCCAAAATTGTTAAAGCCCCCACCAAGGAGCCTGCCGTCAAAACCCATCCCACGGTTCGAAGATCCCGTGGGGAAGGGGGTCGCCAAAGCACCCAAAGCGCCGCCAGAGTGAGCGGCACAGGTGCCAAGGCCAGGAGCCAGGGCAGGGGTGAAACCAGGACGCCGACAATGAGGGCCAAGCCCAACAGCACGGGAAGGATTTTCGGCCCTCGGATTTTGCCCTGCATCAGGGAGGCGAGAAACCCGCGTACTAGCGTGGTTCCCAGGGCGTGAAGAGCCATGAGGCCCAGGGCTAAGGTAAGCGCCTTCTCGGTGCTGATTCCGCCCAGAATGGCCACCGGCAGCGCCGAAAGGGAAAAGGCCGCAGCCGCCAGCAGTTCGCCGATGGCGCTATGCTCGCGTCCGGCGAGAAAGAGCCCGAAAATTCCCGCTCCAAAAACCACGGCGGGAATAATCGATTGAGCTTGATGCAGGGAAGCTCCGATCCACGCAAGGCCCAATGCTGGAAGAAGCACAAGCGCGACAAGAAACAGCCGACGAAGGGCTGCTTGAGAACCCTGGTTTTGTGCGATTTCGCCACGCCGTCCCATAAGGACCAGCAAGGGTTCGCTAGCCAAAAATACCAAGGTCGTAGCCAGGGCTTGGCCCCAGGCCCTTGGGCTGGCAGGCACCAGGAGAAGGCTCGCGAGTAGGGAAACGCCGAGTTGGGCGTAGGCTCCGTGTTCACGTGGCATCAAGGAAACAGGTTTGGGATTCACGCGGGCCACCATGAACTAAGTGTCAGAGGTTCGCACGGCTGCGCCTTGATGGAGATCAAATAGCCCGGAAATCACGAAGTTGGTACGAGGCCCGAAACACCTAAGGCTCCGCTGCTTTGGTTGCTTCCCGTCAGGATGCGCCGAAGGTAGCCCACTTGCCCAAGGTGATGGGCAAGATGAGCACTCAGGTGAAGGAGGAACAAGCCCGCTGGCATGCGAAGGCCACTGGGAGCATTTAGAAAATCCTCGGAAAGCGCTGAGGGTGGCAGCGAGGCAAGAACCGCATCCACAGTGGCTCGGGTTGTTTCGAGTTCGTTCAATAGATGTTCTCGAGAGAGGCCGCGAGTACTGAATTCGTATTCACGATTTCGCAGGTATCCGGTGCCGCCCAAAGTTGCCCCGACAAAGTGTTGCAGATTCCCGCAGACATGCAGGACGAGATTCCCTGTGGAATTCGAGATTCCAGGAAGGGTTTGCCAGATCTTGTTTTCATCGTCGAATAGTTCGATTTCACGGGAAAACGAAATCAGCTCTCGGGTCAGCAAAAGGCTTATCCAGGCTGCATCCATTTTGTTCATTTCTCCTCAATCGTGACTCAGGCCAGTCGTCGCACCAGGAAGCGGGTGGCCTTCCATTCGGCCCATGCCATGCGCAGTTCGGCGCGGCGGGTGAGCATGGCAATTTTCCATTCCTGATGATGGGTCTTTAGGCTTTCACGCTGCTCCTGAAGCGCCACCAAGGCGTGATCCATGCGCAGGCGCGCAGAGGCCAGCCTCGCTCGAAGGTCTTCGGCCACGCTGGGAGGTGCCGCGATCAGGCGCGCTGCAAGACGTTTTTCCTCCATGGCCAGTTTTGCGCGTTGGATGACGGTTTCCGGTACACGCCGCAATTTGTCGGCCATACCCACCCAGGAAAGCGCCTGGATTAGCCATTTGGCGGTGTCCCACTGATACCAACGAATGCCATTGCGATAGTCGCCGGGCCACATGTGGTGGAAATTGTGATAGCCCTCGCCAAAGGTGAAGGGTGCGAGCAAACCGTTATCCCGCGCGGTGTTGGTATCTGTGTAGGGCTGAGTGCCAAAGGCATGAGCGGCGGAATTGATCAGGAAGGTGGTGTGGTGCGTGAGCACGATGCGCAGGATGAGGCCCATGACCAGGTGTCCCCAAACGTTGTCTGTGGCGAACCCGATGGCAACGGGGATAAGGGATACCACCGCGCCGATGCGGAAGAAATACCGGTCCTGCCAGCGAACCAGGGGATCTGCCTGGAGATCAGTCACGCCCTCCAGTGGGTGCGACGTGCTTTCCATGACCCAGATCCAGTGGGCGTGCCAGAAACCCTTGCGGATGCTGTAGGGATCCCGTTCGGTATCGACAAAGCGGTGATGGAGGCGATGATCACTGGCCCAGCGCAGGGCAGAATTCTGAAAGGCTGCGGCGCCAAAACAAAGCAGTACCAAGCGCAGTGGCCAGCTGGCGCGATAAGAACGATGGCTGAAAAGGCGGTGGTACCCCATTGCCACCGAAAGCCCGATGGCAATAAACATCCCCAGGCTGACGCTGAGTTCGAAGAGCAAGGCCTTGCTGTAGATGATGTTGAGGGGCACTAAGACAACGGCCAGAATCAGCGTGCCGATCAAGAATGGCGTATTGAGTGGGTTCCAGCGGCGCGATTGGGTCATTGACTACCTCCAGCGCCGCCTTAAGGGAAATCCGGGGGTGCCAGGAAGATTAGATGATCTGGGGCGAGGGTTGTTTGAGGGGAATTTGAGGATCGGCGAAACCGGTTATTTGGGCGTGGTCCCCAGTCGAGATCCAAGGGCCGTTAGGCATTGAATCTCCATTCGGACGCTTTGGATCGATTCCAGCAGTTCCGGTGGAGATTCGGGGCGCTTGCTCGCCTCGTCGCCTAGGCCGCCGTCAAGATGGGCCTTCATGCGCGCCACAAGATGCTCTCGCACCGGGATGGGGTCGAACAAGCCGCGCAGATGGCCAGCATGTAAAGATTCTTCCTCGCCTCCGCCTTCTTCGGCCTTTGATTTGCTGCCGCCCCCTGCCGTGGAGACCACGATATCGGAAAGGCCAAGAAGGCGCTGGAGCGGGTTCTGCTGCAGGCCCACCTGTTGGAGGCGACTCAGCGTAAAGGTCCGTTCCCGGAAGGTCCAAGTGCCTTCCTGGATTCGCAGGCAGCGATCGGTGAGCACGTAGAATCGCCGTTCGTAATTCCACCGAAGGGCGATCCAGGTCGCTAGGGCCTGGACCGCGAAGGCAATAACGGCAATGGCCTCGATGGCGAGATAGATGGTGTACCAGGTCTCGGGCGAGAAATAACCTAGGCGCGAGGTGTAGCGAAGGAACCAGCCATGCCACCAGAAGGCACTCGCAATAAGCACCAGAAGGCCGATCGCTTGTTTGGGCAACCACGCAAGGCGCAAGTAAAGCAGGTAGGGTTTTCCGGGCCGGAAGACTTCCGCATGGTCTTCTTCTCCGGGCGGAATGTGTGGCACTTCTGGGATTTTCAAAAGTTGCAGGAGTCTCTGTTTCCAATGTTCAATCATGGTCGGCTCGAAGCAACTGATTGCGCAGCGCCTTCAGATCTTCGGCAAGGCCCATGAATTCACGGCTCAGGGCTTCTTCGGGCTTGAGGTTCTCGTCGCCCCGAATGCGGGAGTATAGAAAATCCCGCATGGCTTCATGGTCTGGGATTCCTTCAAGTGTCATCTCCGCACCGCTGGAGCCACTGGCGGTCTGTATCTGGATGCGCGCCAGGCCCAGCCACCGCTCCACCAGATTGCTCACCAGGTGGATGTCTTGGATGCGGGCATAGGTCAGATAGATCTCATGGCGGAAGAAAATGCCCCAACTCATGGAGATCCCCTTTTCGTCGAAGTGGTAGCGCATGGTGTGGTAGCGAAAGTAGAGATAGGGACCCATGAAAACGACCATAGGCAGAGCGGCAACGGCCTTTAGGGCGTAGTAAAGCAACAAGCGCGGAATGGGGCGTTCGATGTCGGGGATCGGCATGAGGGCTCCAGGGAGAAGGGTGATGGAATTATGGTAATGGGCTTGGGGTGGGTATACGAACGACGAAAGCAGCTCGGAATGCTGGGCGGAAAAGCGAAGCCGGAGTCGTTGCAAGCCCAAGAGCGCAAGCCAAAGGCGAAGTCTGATTCGTAAGCAGATGCAGCCCATGATGGGTGGAGGACGTGGCTTCGATGACGGATTCCACTAGTCTGCCAATCCGCTGTGCGGCTTGGGCAGGCTGTCGGGATTCCTTTTGCTGGCGAACACTGCACTGCAGTGTCCGCCCCGCGCTTGCGCGCTCGGCGCAAAAGGAGGGCCGGGCTTACCACGGCACTCGACCCTTCGTCTTATGGCTGCTTCTTCCGATCTGACCAGGTTCAACGGGGGCCGATGCATGGGGCCCGGCTTGGGTCCAGCGTAGCAGAGGATCCGCTGCCCTTGCGGGGCGCCCTTGGGTGGGAACTGCGTAAGCCACGCGTTTTCAAGCGCTATGAATAGGCAAAAAAATCCGCTCGGTCGGGCCTTGACACCACTAGATCTTGGGGTGATCCTTTGTATCCGACACAATCGCTTGCGGTTCGTCCCCATTGCCTCAGAAACAGAGGCCAGTTGGGCTGTCAACTTAAAAATTTCTCGGCGTGGGGTCTGCCCGCGCCTTCGTTTTGTTGTCCCTGGAGCCACCTGCCATGAAGATTTCTCGCCACTTCACTAAGGTCGGTCACGATGCGCTGGAGGGCATTCCCTTCGTCCCGCGCGTTAGTCGAATCACCAAGTTGGATGGCACGGTGGTTTTCGAGGCCAAGGATGTGATGGTGCCGGAGAGCTGGTCCCAGGTGGCGGTGGATATCCTGGCCCAGAAATACTTCCGTCGAAAGGGCATCGATAAGATCGGCGGCGGCGAAAAGGATTCCCGCCAGGTTTTCCATCGCATGGCCGGTTGCTGGCGCCATTGGGGTGAGACCAGCGGCTATTTCAATACCGCAGAGGACGCCCAGGCCTTCTACGACGAATTGACCTACATGCTGGCCAACCAGATGTGCGCGCCCAACAGCCCGCAGTGGTTCAATACGGGCCTGCACTTCGCCTATGGCATCAGCGGACCGGCCCAGGGGCATTTCTACGTCGATCCCAGCAACGGTGAAGTCAAGAATTCCACCTCGGCCTATGAGCGCCCTCAGCCCCACGCCTGCTTCATCCAAAGTGTGTCCGATGATCTGGTCAACCCCGGCGGCATCATGGATCTGTGGATGCGCGAGGCGCGCATTTTCAAATATGGTTCGGGCACCGGCAGCAATTTCTCGAAGATCCGTGGTTCGGAAGAACCTCTTTCCGGTGGTGGACGCAGCTCGGGCTTAATGAGTTTCCTGGCCGTCGGCGATCGCGCCGCCGGTGCCATCAAATCGGGTGGCACTACCCGTCGTGCCGCGAAAATGGTGTCACTGGATCTCGACCACCCCGATATCGAGGCCTTCATCGGTTGGAAGGTGGCCGAGGAGCGTAAGGTCGCCATGATGGCCACGGGTTCCATCTTCATCGCCAAGCACTGGAACGCCATGTGCGAAGCGGTGGAAGGCAGCACCACCCGCGATGCCAACCCTAAGACCAACGAAAAATTCCGCAAGGCTCTGGCCCTCGCCAAGCGCGATGGCGTTCCTGCGGCCTTCATCGCCCAGTGCATCGGCCGTTTAGAACAAGGCGATTTCGCTCGCGATCTGAAGCAGTACGACACCACTTGGGACGGCGAAGGCTATAGCACCGTGGGCGGCCAGAATTCCAATAATTCCGTGCGCGTGCCCGATGCCTTCATGCGCGCCTTGGAGCGCGATGGCGAATGGCAGCTTACGCGGCGAGTCGACGGGCGGCCCATCAAAAATCTGCGCGCCAAAGATCTCTGGTCCAAGGTCAATCACGCGGCGTGGTCCTGCGCGGATCCCGGCATCCAGTTCGATACCACCATCAACGATTGGCATACCTGCCCCAAGGCTGGGCGTATCAATGCGAGCAACCCTTGCTCGGAATACATGTTCCTGGATGACACGGCCTGCAATCTGGCTTCGCTCAACCTTTGTGCCTTCCTGACGGAGGACGGCGGTTTCGATCTCGTGGGCTATCGCCACGCCATTCGCCTGTGGACCATCGTGCTGGAAATCTCGGTGCTGATGGCTCAGTTCCCCAGTGAGCCCATCGCCAAGCTCAGCTATGAATACCGAACCCTGGGCCTGGGCTACGCCAACCTCGGCTCCATGCTCATGCGCATGGGCATCCCCTACGACAGCGAAATCGGATCCCAGTGGTGCGCCGCGCTCACGGCCATTCTCACGGGTGATGCCTACGCGGGCAGCGCCGAAATGGCGGGCGAACTGGGCACTTTCCCAGGCTTTGAGCCCAACAAGGACGACATGCTGCGGGTGATCCGCAACCATCGTCGGGCCGCCTATAATGCGCCCGAATCCGAATACGAAAACCTTTCCATCACACCCCGGGGCCTCAAGGGTACTGGCGTGCCCAAGTCCCTGGTCGAGGCTTCCCGCGAAAGCTGGGACCGGGCCCTGGAACTGGGTGAGAAGCACGGTTTCCGCAACGCCCAAGTCACGGTGTTGGCGCCCACGGGCACCATTGGCCTGTTGATGGATTGCGACACCACCGGTGTGGAACCGGATTTTGCCCTGGTTAAATTCAAGAAGCTGGCGGGTGGTGGCTATTTCAAGCTGGTGAACGGCGCCATTCCCGAAGCCATGATGCGCCTGGGCTACGATCCCGGCCAGATCAAAGACATCGAACGCTACGTCGTGGGTTGGCTCGATATCACCGACGAAACCCCTGGCATTTCCCGCAAGGATCTCTTGGCCAAGGGCTTTCCGGTGGAAGAGATCAACGGTTGGGAAGCCAAGCTGCCCACGGCCTTCGATCCGAGCTTTGTGGTTCCCGTCGAAAAGCTGAAGGTGGCTTTCGGTGAGGAAACCACCACGATCTTCATGGAAGCCTTGACGGGTACCATGACCGTTGAAGGCGCGCCCCACTTGAAGGACGAGCACATTCCCATTTTTGATTGCGCCAACAAATGCGGTCGCAAGGGCCAGCGCTACATCGCGCCCATGGGCCATATTCACATGATGGGCGCGGCTCAGCCGTTCCTTTCGGGCGCCATCAGCAAGACCATCAATCTGCCTGCGGAATACACCGTGGCGCAGGTGGGCGAGATCTACGAGCAGAGCTGGAAGCACATGATCAAGGCCGTGGCGCTCTACCGCGATGGCAGCAAAATGAGCCAGCCCCTGGCCACCAATCTCGATCTGCTCGATGGCCTGGAAACGCTGCTGGATGATGAAGCTCCCAAGGCCGAAAAGGTGCAGGTGATCGCCCAGGCCATGACCCAGCAGGTGGTACGCATCTACCGGCGCAAGCTCCCCAATCGGCGCGGCGGCTACACCCAGGCGGCGACCATCGGCGGCACCAAGCTCTACCTTCGCACTGGGGAATACGAAGACGGCACCTTGGGAGAAATCTTCCTGGATATCCACAAGGAAGGCGCCGCCTTCCGTGCTGTGCTCAACTGCTTCGCCATCGCGGTATCCATGGGGCTGCAGCACGGGGTGCCTCTGGAAGAGTTCTGCGATGCCTTCCTCTTCACCCGCTTCGAGCCCAATGGCATGGTGCAAGGCAGTGATACGGTGAAGTTCAGCACGTCGCTCATCGACTTCGTGTTCCGGGAATTGGCCATCAGCTACCTCGGTCGCTTTGAATTGGCCCAGGTCGAGCCCGAACAACTCATGCATCTGGCGGGCGGGCTCAAGCCCGAAAGCCAGGCGGCGGGTGCTCCCGTTCAGAACGGAGGCATGACACCTCTTTTTCCTGAAGCCGAAGCGCCGAGTTCCATTCCGGTACCTGAGCTCGTGCATGCCCACGCCCCGGCCGCCACGGCCAAGCAGCCCACCGTGGATGCCTACCGTTCGGCTCGGGAAAAGGGCTACACCGGGGATCCTTGCCCCGAGTGCGGCCACCTGACCCTGGTGCGTAACGGCGCCTGCCTCAAGTGCCAAACCTGTGGCGC
>JFJP01005496.1_pt1 | contig 18697 bp, 16 predicted proteins | sample 431651 | NCBI WGS metagenome assembly JFJP01 (sample SAMN02602958, study PRJNA72255) | Microbial mat metagenome, whole genome shotgun sequencing project. | biome: fresh water; feature: sink hole; material: water; isolation source: purple microbial (photo- and chemosynthetic) mats found in...
AATGAGGGTCTACAGAGTCTCACACGGAGGCACGGAGAACACTCAAATTTTTCTCCGTGTCCCTGTGTGAAACTTTCCTAACTGACGTTACTGAAAACTCCGAAAAACTTTTTCTGCCTATAGTAAAATCAATAACTTAGGAAAAAACCGCTCTGCCTAAAATCAATGACTTACGGACTTTTTCGGAGTTTTCAGTACGCATTGTATGGCCCAAGGAAACGCAGGCCGTTAAAGTGGATCAGGTGGGACGGTGCGTCAGCTACCCACACCTCGGTTTCCCAGGCGATTTCGCTAAGGTAGCGGCTCATGATCGCTCGATTCGGGAAGGCGGTCACATAAACCAGCCCGGCAGTCGATCCGGCAAAAAGTGCTGCAAGCTCGGCGTGTCGCTTGCCATCGACGGGGCCGTGACTGGTGACAGACTCAACCAGCAGCAGCCAGTTTTTCGCGGTGAAGTGCAACACCACATCTGGCATCTTGCCGTGTACATCCACATCGACACCCAGTCCGGCCAGCAAAGGTGCGTCGAAGTAAGCCCATTTCTCGCCCGTATCACCGGCATAGACCAGCACGCTACCCGGTGCGAAGCGCGGGGCAAAGTCTTCGATGATGGCCCGGATTAGTTCGCTATGCTCGCCGGGACTGAGGGTGATGGCCTTCCCCGGCGCAATCTCAACGGGAATACGGTTCTGCTCTCGTGCCATTGCGTAGCGGGCAACCAGCGTTTCACGCTCGGCCAGATAGGCCGCAAGGCCGTCATGCCAGGCGGGCGTACCAAAGGTGCGCAGCAAGGCCAACGCAGCAGGTTCAACCTGATAGACCGCCTTCGGGCTATTCACTGGGCGGTCTGGCTTGTCCGGGTTGTACAACGCAATCCCGGCATCGCAGAACTGGTGCATGGTCTGACGGCGAATAGTTTCGCGGGTGTTCGGCGCATATTCCTTGCCGTAGTGTTCCCGTGCCCAATCCATGATCGGCGTGATGCCCACCAGCGGGCTTTGTGCAGCGGCCCATGTCGTGCCAGGCGTGAGATTTAGCAAGGCCAGCAGGCAAAGGGCGGAACGCTCGTTCTGTTGTGCCCGAGGCAGGCCCAAAGAAATGAGGATTTGGCCTGCGGTCTTGATGTAATCGTTCTTGTTATTCATGCGGTGAGTGTGGCTAACTTGTTATCAATCAGTGCTTGCGTGAGCGCGCCTTGTTGCATCGCCCAGACTCCAAGTTCAATCAGGGCGGCGCGACTTGGGTACTTCATCTGTTTGAGGTCGGTGGCATTGACCTGTGTATGGCCGCTAAAGCGCCTGAAATTGTCGTCAACGACGGTTGAGTTTAAGAACGCGGCCAGCCCACGCGCCAATGCTTGCGGCAAGCCGCGTTTGTTTTCATGAAACAGGTTTAGATGGTTTTCAAAGCCCAGCGCGGTTGCGCCATCAAATGAATCAGGAGCAACCACGCCCGCCACTACCCGGCGCTTTTCTTCCTTTGAGGAAAAGCGGCGCACCACGCAATAAAAGCCATTCGGATACAGCCATTTTTCGGTTTCACTGTTGTGCTGGATGGCGTTCGGCTTCTTCATACCGGCTCGCGGCCATGTCGTGGCACCGTTGCTGAAATGACTGGGGTAAAGCAAGGGGACGGTATTGGGTTCTGGCATGTCGCGTAGATGCGCTTTCAGCCGAAAATCGACTACCGGCCCGGTCGAGACCGTAATGCCAAGATCGGATAGCGTATGACAGATGATTGGGGATAGCCCGGTGGATTTTTCGGCCAATGTTGGCACATGAATAAACCGCTCAGAGTCATCCGGGAATACGATGCGGTCAAACGGGTGTTCATGGGTTTCAAGGTCGGAAAAGCTATCATCCGTCGATGTGGAAACCGTTACTGGGCCTTGTTGACCGCCACGCTCAAGCCGAATGATGAGATTCTCTTGCAACACCTCATCCTCTTTGAATGCCTTGCTACGGGACTCGAACAAGTGCATGTGGCGGATGGCGGCGCGTTCCAGGATGAAGTCACGAAACGGACGGTAATACGGCCCATTGCAGAAGCTGCGCGGAATGATCGCCACGATCTGCCCGCCCGGTGCTGACATCGCCACAGCCAGTGCCACAAAGGCCGAATACAAGTTCACCGTTTCAATACCAACGCTGCGCAGAGCCAGTCGGTGCGCTGAATAGCTGTTAATCTTTTTGTAGGGCGGATTGAGAATCGCGTGTGAGTAATGCGCAAGCGATTTGGAAAAGAGATTTCCTAAAAGAGAATCCGCAGCGACATGGATAAAATCTTCACCCCGAATTTTTGTAACCAGGCATGTTCTATTTTCGTATTTCTCAAGGGTCTGCGACAAATAGGCATGTAAGCTGTGGTCAATTTCAAAGGCATCTAGTTCAACAGTCCGAAAATGAAAGTCACCAGATTTCCATCTATCAAGAAAAGCGGCAGAAAGCGAACCAATGCCTGCTCCAGCATCAAGCAAGCGACAATTCCCACTCGCCTCTGGGAAAAGACTCGCCATAAAAGAGGCAGTTCTTGCAGGTGTGAGAAACTGCCCAAATTGCGACTTCTTCTTTGCCTCGGTGTGCTGTGAAAGGTGTAGTCTTTTTTGCTCGACAACGGATAACAATGAAGCGACTCCTGTTTTTTGCCCTCGCCTAGAATTAAGGGGGCTGCCGTGCTTTTAACGCACAAAAACGCACCCAGCAAAAACCCACAGCAGATACCCAAGCACGGTGAAATTGAACAGTCTTCAGTGCAAAACCAAAGAAATGAGTCAAGCAATCGAGCAGGCGTTTCAGTTTTTGTCTTTTTGGGCGTCCAAGGGGTCGGATAGGCCGCCTTGTACCACGCCTTTGAACCATTTGGGCAGGGCTTTGCTGGGGTGTTGGTGGGATTTGACTTCTTCTTCGCACACTTCTAGTAATTCTTTGAGTTGATTGACTAAATGCTGATTGCCGGTGATGTGCGGATTTTCCAGCATGGCGCGTAGGTGATAGGCGACTTTGCGGCGGTCGGTTTGGTTGAATTCGAGCAGTAGCGCAAACACCACCAGTTGCGAGGCGGCCAGGGCATTGAGGCGGTGATTGAGGGTTTGGATAGACTGGTTTTGCAACTCGATGACTTTCAGTAAATTGCCATGCTGTGCGGCCATTTTTGTCACAAATTCATGTATATCCACGGTTTCACCTATCCCAGGTATTGATCGCCAGCGGCCCCGAGGCACTGCACGCGGAGGTGCAGCAGCCGGTCGCCCGTTATGGGCTGGTTTTCATTCTACGCCATGCCACGGAAAATGCAGTCTTTTTTCAAGGCGAGGGCGGCGGTGAACAGTCTATCTCTGCTGTGACTTCGGGCGGGGGCAGGGCTTCGCGGTGCATCAGGATGGCGAGCAGGGAGGCGATGCGGCTACGCATTTCACGGCGGTCGAGAATCAAGTCGATAGCGCCATGTTCGAGCAAAAATTCACTGCGCTGAAAGCCATCTGGCAGGGTTTCGCGCACGGTTTGTTCGATCACCCGAGGGCCGGCAAAGCCGATGAGGGCATTGGGTTCGGCGATGTTGATGTCGCCGAGCATGGCAAAGCTTGCGGACACGCCGCCCATCGTGGGATCGGTCAACACCGAGATGAAGGGCAAGCCTTTGGCTTGCAGGCGGGTCAGTACCGCGCTGGTTTTCGCCATTTGCATCAGTGAGAACAGCGCTTCTTGCATCCGCGCTCCGCCGCTGGCGGAAAAACACACCAGCGGGCAGTGGTTTTCCATCGCGGTGTTGGCGGCGCGCACGAACTTTTCGCCCACCACGGTGCCCATAGAACCGCCCATGAAGCCAAATTCAAAACTGACCGCGACCAGCGACACGCCACACACGCGCCCTTTCATCACCAGCAGTGCGTCTTGTTCGCCAGTGTCTTTTTGCGCTTGTAGCAGGCGATCTTTGTATTTTTTGCTGTCTTTGAATTTCAGGCGATCCACCGGGGCTAAGCTGGCAAACAGTTCTTCATAGCTGTTTGGATCAAAAAAATGTTCCAAACGCCAGCGTGCGCCAATCCGCAGGTGGTGGCAGCATTTTGGGCACACATGCAGATTGCGTTCTAATTCAGCGCGATACAGCACGGCTTGGCAAATCGGGCATTTGCTCCAAATGCCTTCTGGTACGGTGCGCCGACTTTTCGCATCGGTGCGGATGCGTGCCGGCAGTAGTTTTTCAAACCAACTCATACGTTTTTATACCCCTAAACCCGGTTATCCATGCCCTGGCGAATCTCGCGCAACAGGGCGGGTAACACCGTCAATGCCGCTGCGGGGTCGGTCAAGGTTTCCAGTTGCTGCACCAGTGCGCTCCCCACAATCACCGCATCTGCCACACCGGCCACTTGGGCGGCTGTGTGGGCGTTTTTAATCCCGAAACCGACGCCGATAGGCAGTGTCGTGTGGGTGCGAATAGTCGCCAGTTTATCGGCGACGACGCTGACATCCAGGGCCGCGCTGCCGGTGACGCCTTTGACCGACACGTAGTAAATAAAGCCTTTGGCTTCTCGACAAATGCGGGCGATGCGGGCCTCGCTGGTGGTGGGCGACAGCAGAAAAATTGGGTCGATCTGGTGGGCGTGCAGCATTTTCAGGAAATCAGTCGCTTCTTCAGGCGGTAAATCGACAGTCAACACGCCGTCGATACCCGCCGCTTGTCCCGTCGTGGCGAAGGTCTGATAACCCAGGATTTCAATCGGATTGAGATAGCCCATCAGCACCACCGGGGTGCGATCATCGTCGCGGCGAAAGTCGCGCACCATCTCCAGCACGTCGCGCAAACGCACGCCGTGGGCCAGGGCGCGTTCACTGGCGCGTTGGATCACTGGGCCGTCGGCCATCGGGTCGGAAAAGGGTACGCCCAGTTCCAGAATATCCGCGCCAGCGGCCACCAAGGCGTGCATCAGTGGTACGGTGAGCGCAGGGCTAGGATCGCCTGCGGTGATGAAAGGAATCAATGCCTTGCGCTGGGTGGCGCGCAACTGTGCAAAACAACTGGCAATCCGGCTCATAGGGTGAGTCCCTCTAAAGTAGCCACGGTGTGGATGTCTTTGTCGCCGCGCCCGGACAGGTTGGCGATGATGATCTGGTCGGGGCGCAGGGTCGGGGCTAATTTCTGGCAATAAGCCAGCGCGTGGCTGCTTTCCAGCGCAGGAATAATGCCTTCTAAACGGGTGAGGGTGTGAAACGCGCTCAGTGCTTCTTGGTCGGTGATCGCCACATACTGCGCCCGTCCGGTGTCTTTGAGCCAAGCGTGTTCGGGGCCGACGCCTGGATAGTCAAGACCGGCAGAAATCGAGTGGGTTTCAATAATTTGCCCATCCGCATCTTCCATCAAATAGGTGCGATTGCCGTGCAGCACACCGGGTTTGCCCGCACACAGGGGGGCGGCGTGACGCCCGCTGTCCAGTCCGTCGCCAGCGGCTTCGACGCCATAGATCGCGACGCCCTGATCTGCCAAAAAGGGATAGAACAATCCAATGGCATTGGAACCGCCGCCTACGCAGGCGACCAGGGCATCTGGCAGGCGTCCAGTCTGGGCGTGAATTTGTTGGCGGGCTTCACGACCGATCACGGTTTGGAAATCGCGTACCATCATCGGGTAAGGATGCGGCCCGGCCACCGTGCCGATGATGTAAAAAGTGTCGTCTATGTGGGTGACCCAATCGCGCATGGCTTCGTTGAGCGCGTCTTTGAGCGTTTTAGAACCCGAAGTCACCGGGCGCACTTCAGCGCCCAGCAAGCGCATCCGATAGACGTTGATGGCTTGGCGCTGGATGTCTTCGGCCCCCATGTACACCACGCAGTCCATGCCAAAGCGGGCCGCGACGGTGGCGGTGGCGACACCGTGTTGACCTGCGCCGGTTTCGGCAATGATCCGCCGCTTGCCCATGCGTTGCGCCAACAGTGCTTGTCCCACCGTGTTGTTGATCTTGTGGGCACCGGTGTGGTTTAAGTCCTCGCGCTTGAGATAAATCTGTGCGCCGCCCAGTTGTTGCGACCAGCGCTTGGCGTGGTAGAGCGGCGAAGGCCGACCCACGAAATGGTGGAGATCGTGATTCAGTTCTGCCAAAAACGTGGCATCGTTGCGGTAGCGTTCATAAGCCAGCCGCAATTCTTCCAACGGCCCCATCAGGGTTTCTGCCACGAACATGCCGCCATAACGGCCAAAATGCCCGCGTTCGTCTGGCAAATGATAGGTTTCAGTCGGGATAGGATTAGTCAACACGCTCAGTGACCTCATGGTTTTTTTAGAGAGACGAAAGCGCAGGTTTCGTCCAAAATTCGATGTGACAGGCTAGGATTTTTGCCACGGTTCCTTGTGGTTTTTGCGCCGCTGAGGTCGGTGACAACGGCTGGCGCGGGCTATCCAGTGACCCGTGCGGCCTGAATAAACGCCGCCATCTTGGCGGGGTCTTTGACGCCCTTGCTCGCTTCCACGCCGCCGCTCACGTCCACTGCATAGGGCTGCACGGTTGCGATTGCCTCGGCCACGTTGTCGGCAGTCAAGCCGCCAGCCAGCACTAAGGGTTTGCTCACTCCGCGTGGAATCTGTTGCCAGTCAAACACCAGTCCTGTGCCGCCTTTAACGCCGGGTACATAGGTATCCAGCAATAAGCCTTGGGCCGTGGCATAAGCGCTGGCCGCCTGATGCAAGTCGAGCGTGGGGCGCATCCGCAGGGCTTTTAGGTAGGGGCGTTGAAAAGCGGCGCAATAGGCCGGGGATTCTTCGCCATGAAATTGCAGCAAGGCCAACGGCACGGCGGCCAGCACCTCATGCACCTGGGCGGCTGGCGCATCGACAAACAGCCCAACTGGAGTCACGAACGGTGGCAAGGCGGCCACAATCGCCTGGGCTTGGCTCACAGTCACGGCACGCGGACTGGCGGCGTAAAACACCAAACCCAACGCATCCGCGCCCAGCGTGACGGCGGTCAGCGCGTCAGCAAGGCGGGTGATGCCACAGATTTTAATGCGTACTCTCGGTTCCATAAAACCTGGTATTTATCTTGCCTTATCTAGGGCTAAACTCTGCCGTGCCCTGGCCGTTCAACGGCCTACAATGGCCGCCGAGTATAGCATAGCCACACCAGGGACAGCGTAGAAATGTCACTTAGCAGCCTTCCTGCGGTTTATCGCAGACTCCCCTTCTTCAGCAGCTTGTTGCTGAGCCTGCTGGGTTGTAGCAGCGCCAATTTATTACCCAGCACCACCACCACCACTGAATCGCCCTGGCAGAGTTTCAGCGAGGCTAAAGCCAGTTTTGATCGGATTATTCCTGGCAAAACCCGCGTTGTGGATTTGAAACAATTAGGTTTTGATCCCTTTACCACGCCGAATATCAAGCAAATCACTTATCTGGAAATTATCCAGCAATTCATGCCTAATCAGTCGATTAGCCTCAAAGATTTGGATGCGGCTTTACAAGGCTGTATTCAAGCGCGTAAAGCTTGTTATGGTTATGAAATCCGACCCGCTTTGGAAGAAGAGCAACGTTATGGAAATGTGGCACTGGATATTTTGAATTTTCGGCGTCAAAAACGCATCACCGGTTGGAAATTCACCGCTTTGTTGGTACTCAACGAGGACGCAGTGATTTATAAACTGTGGAGCGGCGAACCGCATATTCTGATGCAAGAAGACAAACGTAATCCCTTGGGGCCGTTTCAGAATGTCGGGAATATCTTGAGTTTTGATTTGAATAAGTGATGTTAGGCGATACTTAAAAAACGCAGAAATACACCACAAAGGCACAGAGACACTAAGGTACACAAAGACTGATTTCAAGGCAGTTATTGCTGTTCAACTTTGTTACCTTTGTGTGACTTTGTGCCTTCGTGTCTTTGTGGTGAGAACAGTTTAGTCTGTCAGTATGTAACCGCAATTATTTAATCGTGGGCGGCCCCAAATGGGTGACATTTTTTAGACGTTGTAACAAAATATCCCAAGCCACTTCCTGGTTATAACCAATCACATCAATACGCGGCAGTCCGCCGCCTTTCACCAGATAATAGCCTCGGCTGGCGGGTTCTACACCGCGCATTTGGCAGACGCCATTGCGTAATAAACAACCCCAGCCGAGATATTTGTAGCTAAAAGACTCAAACAAGCCCACCACGCTTCTTGATAACAAACTGGTTACATCTGACCCACCTAAACTGGAAAGGTTTTTCACGGCTTTTTGGCTGATGCTGTGCGGGCCTTCGTCGTCTGCGGGCGTGCCTAGATAAGCATCGAAAGACACTGGCTGCCAGTTATGCAAACGCAGTTTGCGCACATAGCCAGAAATCCGCCCGACGATTTCACCAAATGAGAAAAATTGCGTCAAGGTTTTAAGATCGAGGTTTTTCACATCGACGGTGGCATTCAGAATCGGCAAACTGCCCAGCGGATCATCCAGTGATAACTGGTAAATCACAATATCGCCATCAAAAATACGCATCTGAATCGCGCCCTGCACCTCCAGGCGTTTATCGCTGTAGCGAATAGTGGGAATCACCCCAGCCAGCGATCCGCCTAAGCGCGGCCAGCCAAAAGCGCTGCTGAGTGCTTCCATCGAAATCGGTTGAAAATCGGCGGCCAGGGTAAACACCGGTGCTTGGCTGCCGATGGCGCTGGCTTCCAGTTGTTTGAATTGAATCGCGCCGTCTAACACCGGCAGGCGGAAAGGTTGTAATAATTTGCCGCCGTCGTTTTGAAACTGGGCGTCGATTTGTCCGGCTGGAAACTGAAATTGCCCGTTTGCCAGTTGTAAACTGTGCCAACGCAAACGGCTGGCGGGCACAGTCGTGTTAGATTTTGCTTGCCAATGCAGGTCTGCATTCAGATCGCGCAAGGCAAAACGCTGTGCCGGGTCTTGGAGATTCACCGCCGACAGGGCCAGCGAAAGCTGTTGTTTACCGGTTTTTTGCCAGTTTAGCTGGGCGTTCGCCGTCCCGGTTAGCTGGAGCTTGGGATAGCCCAAATCTTCCAGCCAACTGCGCAAATAGCTTTGATACAACTGCGCCACATTAAAACGCGGCACCGTCAGGGTCAGCGCTTGTAGGTCAGTGGTTTTGCCAAGCTGGAGCGTGGCCTGGGCTTGCCAAGCCAGCCCCTCGGCATGACGGAAATCACACTGTTTGATTGCCAGGGTGTGGGCTTGGCTGTCCCAGTCGAGTTGGTAGGCCAGCGTCACCGGACCTTTTTCCAAGGGAATATACAGCGGGTCGAAAAACAGTTCGCCGCTGTTGAGCTTAAGCTGTCCAGAGGCTTGCCAGCGCGTCTGGCTGGGCTGAGTCAGGTTGAGCGCCAGCTCCACTGCCAATTTTTCGCCCACCCAAGTGCCCGCCGGATTGCTGAGTTTAAAATCGCGGCTGCTGAATGTGCTTTGAAGTTGTTGTAAGCGACTGTCGCCATTGGCTTTGAGCGTAAAATCCAGGGCACTGGGCAGGGCATAAGCGGATTTGAGACCGGCTATCGGTTTGAGGTCAGCCAGCAAGCGATCCGGGATGAGACCCTTGCCTAGAGCGGTGATTTGCCAACGATTCGCCTGTCCCTGCCAATCGAGCGTGACGGCCAGTTGACCGCCACCCAAGGCCAGTTTGTCTAGATTCAACTGCAACCGGGCAGTGGTTTTGTCGTAGTGTAAACTCAGCGTGCCAGCTTGGCGCAATAAACCGGCGATCTGCACACTGCCGCGCTCGCAGCGCAACTGCTGCTGATCTTCTTGCAGTTGCGGGCAATGCAGTTCGAGGTTTTGTAAAGGCTGCGCCAAACCCGGCAAAGTCAAACTTTTGAGATGCAGATGCAGGCTGGCTTGAGTTGCGGTACTGGGTTGGCTGCGCAGTTGTAGTTGCTCAGCCGCCCACCCTGGGCCGCTGAGCCGCTCCAGGGTCAAGGTCAGTTGTTCTAGCGCAAGCGCCGGAGTGCTGCTCAGCAGCAGGCAGCAGAGTCCGGCGAGACGGCAGGATTTAGGGCAGCGCCGCACTGTCGGAAACCTTGCGGTACTGTAACAACGCACCGTCTGGTTCCCGTAATGACAGCAGGCCATCCGTCAGCGTCACGCGCTGATACGCATGAATCACCTTGCCTTCACTGTTGGTAATCGTGAGTTCGTCGCGCTGCAACTGCCATTGACCGGCTTCAAACGGCAATTTTTCGAGGCTGGCATAGTAATGGTGAATCCCGCCTTCAATGCCAAAGCGCATTTCCAGCACCGATTCACCGCCCTGTCCTTGCCAAGTGCCAACTAAGGCCGAGGCGACTAGCACGCCTGGGCCAGCGGCAAGGGTGGTGTAACCGGCCTGCAAAGTGCCCAAACGGGCTTCGGTGTGTGCGGCCAAGCAAGTATCCGGTGCAACCCCATAAGCACTCTGGGCGGCACAGTCTGCGTCACGAAACGGCAGCCACAGACGCTGTGCCTGGCGTAACCGGGCACTGCTGGCTTTGTCGAGACCCGCGATAATTTGCTTATATTGGCGGTTTAACGCCGCATCAGCAGTCGCTTGATTGCCTTGGCTGCGGATGCTGGGTGGCCTGTCTTGATAAGCGGCTTTCAAGGTCGCGGTGCGGGCGTCGGTAAGCTTGGTCAGGCAAGCGCTGCGACTGCTGTTTTGCAAGGCGGCGCTTTGCTGGGCGGCCCAAGCGTCGCAATCGGCGTCACGAAAGGCCAGCCAAGCCCGTTGTGCGGCCACTAATTGGGTCTTGAAGGACGCGGGTAGATTGGTGGTGACTGCCTTATAGATTTGATTCAGCGCTTGATCGGCGGTTTGGTATTGTTGCTGCCGACAGGCGTCCAGCCGCGTTTGGCCGTCCAAAGTCGGGCCGCAGGGATCGATACCGGGTGGGATAGGCTCTTGGGCGTGGCTAAACTGCGGACTGTGGCTAAGGACGACGATTGCCAGTAACCGGGCAGATTGCGAGATGATTCGGTGCATAAACAAGCTCTTTGCCTCTCAAAACAGTGGGGTTAAGCGCACTCTACCACCATCGGTCTGCCTGGAACAATAACCCGTCATCCCGCCGGGCCAAGGCCACGTCCGGCCTAGTTGCAACAAACCGAGCAAGCGGGGTAGATAAGTTCAGGCGGCTTGCACGGGAATGGCGTTGCGGGTGCCGAGCATTTCGTTGTGTTCGTTGAGGTAAACCAGCAGCGGCGTGTGCTGGGCGATTTCCTGCTGTTCCAATATGACATAGGTGCAGATAATGATGCGATCACCGGGGCGGGCTTTGTGGGCTGCCGCGCCGTTGATGGAGATAATCCTGGAACCGGCTTCCGCACGGATCGCATACGTGCTGAACCGTTCGCCATTGGTGATGTTGTAAATATGCAGTTGTTCGTAGGTGTGAATGCCTGCGGCTTCCAGAAGATTTGCGTCAATCGCGCATGAACCCTCATATTCCAGTTCTGCATGCGTAACGCAGGCACGGTGAAGTTTGGACTTTAACAAAGTGCATTGCATAACACAGGCTTCCTCACATGGGTTAATGAGAACTAATTATGAGATATTTATGCTTTTGCTGCAATGCGGCAAAAGGGCTGAGGTGTGGGTAATCGGGTATCTATCAAGAGGGAGATTGCAATCTGTCAGTCACCGCGTCCGCGCTAAGTACCCCTTTTCTTGTGGGTCAATGGTAACTCTTCCCGATCAGACTGCATTACGCAAGAGTATGGCAGCGACGCTCAAAATAGCAAAGCCTGCTAGAGCCAGAAAAAGAAGATACTGGAGTTTTTTGCAACGGGCAACCCGGTGGCGGCTTTTGGTGATCCCCTGTCAGTCCAAAAAAGCCGCAAAAGCCAGTGTTTGAGCCAATCGGCGAAGCGCTTGGGTCTGTCACAGTGCTGTCATGATCCGCCGATACACTGCCCGCATGAACAACGACACCCCCCTCCAAAGCATCAACATTTTACCGCCTCTCGACGCCCCCGAGACGATTCGCCGCCGTAAATGGCGAATGTTTAAGGACGGCACGGCCACCTACGGCATGACGATTGGCGGTATTAGCGTCATTATCGCGATTCTGTTGATCTTTTTCTACCTGCTCTATGTGGTCTTTCCGTTACTACTGCCCGCCAGTGGTCACGCTTTGACGACAGTGGCTGTGCCAGCTTCGGCCAGCGGACAAACGGTTTATCTGGACTTGGAAGAGAAAAACGAAATTGGCACGCGCTTTACCAAGCAAGGCCAAGTGGTGTTTTTCCGCGTACAAGACGGCCAAGTCTTAGAAAACAAACGCTTACCCTTTCCTGCCGACGTGACCGTCACCAGTTATGCGGTGGCTGAACCGGATTTGGGGATTGTGGTCTACGGCTTTAGCAACGGCACTGCCTTGATGGCACAGCGGGCTTATCAAGTCAGCTATCCCAACGATGTGCGCACGGTGGAAGCTATCGTCAAGTATCCACTGGGCGAACAGCCTTTGGTGGTGGATGAATCGGGCAAAGCACTGTTGCAACTGGCGGTACAGCGCGAGAAAGAAGCCACCACGCTGGTTGCCGTGACTGGCGACGGGCGTTTGGTGGTGAGCGGCTACATCGAAGCCGAGTCGATGTTGGGCAGCGACGGCACGCTGGAACGCACGGTGGGTCAAGTGGTGCTGGCTCAGGCCGAGGCGATCACCCATTTGGTGTTGGATAAGATGCAGGAGAATTTGTATCTTGCAGATAACCAGGGCCGAGTTACCCAATATGACGTGCGTAACAAAGCCAAGCCCATTTTGATACAAACGGTGCCGGTTTTTGAAAACGCCAAAATCACCGCGATGCAGATGTTAGCGGGCGGGATTTCTTTGTTAGTCGGTAGTTCTGATGGTCGCATCAGCCAATGGTTCCCGGTTCGCGATGCGCAGAATGTGTCGCGTTTGACCCGCATTCGCGATTTTGCCGAACAACAGGCTGCAATCGTTGAAATTTCCCCGGAACAACGCCGCAAAGGGTTTATTGCCGCCGATGCGAATGGTCATATCGGCATTTATCACAGCACTGCTCACCGCACTTTATTAGTCAAACAGGTAAGCACTGATGCCTTGATCCGAGTGGCGATTTCTCCCCGTGCTGACCGCTTTATTGCTGAAGACAAACAAGGAAAAATCCACACTTGGGCAGTAGAAAACGACCATCCAGAAGTGTCTTTTTCATCCTTGTGGGGAAAAGTCTGGTACGAAAATTATCCAGAGCCGGATTATACCTGGCAGTCCTCGTCGGCCAGCAATGATTTTGAACCCAAATTCAGCCTCACTCCGCTGAGCTTTGGTACGCTCAAAGCCGCTTTTTACGCCATGTTGCTAGGGGTGCCCTTGGCGGTGTTTGGGGCGATTTACACCGCGTATTTCATGTCTCCTGCGCTGCGTCGATTCGTCAAGCCTGGCATTGAAATCATGGAAGCATTGCCGACCGTGATTTTAGGCTTCCTGGCCGGTTTATGGATGGCCCCTGCTTTTGAAAAAAATCTGCCTGGGGTGTTCTCGCTGTTTATTCTGGTGCCAGCCGGTGTGCTGTTGTTTGCCTGGATTTGGCATAAGCTGCCGAAAAAATACACGCTTTGGTTGCCTGAAGGCTGGGCGGCGGCGTTACTGATTCCGGTGGTGAGCGGCTTGATTTGGCTGTCTTTGGGGATGAGTTACACGTTGGAACAAGTCCTGTTTGACGGTGATATGCGCCACTGGCTCAACAGCGTGGGTATCACCTTTGACCAGCGTAATTCCCTGGTGGTGGGTTTTGCGATGGGATTTGCGGTGATTCCGATGGTTTTTTCCATCACTGAAGATGCGATGTTCAGCGTGCCTAAACACCTCACCACCGGTTCACTGGCACTCGGTGCCACGCCTTGGCAGACCATGACTCGGGTGGTGATACTCACCGCCAGCCCTGGGATATTCTCTGCGGTGATGATTGGGATGGGGCGTGCGGTGGGTGAAACCATGATCGTGCTGATGGCCACTGGCAATACGCCGATTATGAACTTCAATATCTTTGAAGGCTTACGCACCTTATCCGCCAATATCGCGGTAGAAATGCCTGAAGCTGAGGTATTCAGCACCCATTACCGGGTCTTGTTTTTGGCAGCACTGGTGTTGTTTTTATTCACTTTCTTCGTCAATACCATGGCTGAAGTGGTGCGTCACCGCTTGCGCAAGCGCTACGGTTCACTGTAAGACGGCGCGTGCGCCGTTCCCACAACAAACAGACAGGTTGAAGTATGAAAAATTGGTTCAAAAGTGGCGATCCGTGGATTTGGTTGACCGCTTCCGCCGTCAGCATCAGCATGATTATGACCTTCGGTTTACTGCTGTTAATTGCAGTGCGCGGCATGGGCTATTTCTGGCCGTCCAACATCACCGAAATGCAGTATCAAGAACCGGGCGGTGCCCAGGTCAAGCTGATCGGTGAAATTTACGACGAAGAAGAAGTGCCGCTGACCCGTTTGGACAAAGCCGCCCAGGCATTGGTCGAACCGGGTGAAATCGCAGTCACCCGCTATTTGCTGAAAACCGGCAATCGCGAACTCTACGGTTTAGATTTTCGCTGGATTATTGGCCCAGGCATTAAAGAGCAGCGTTATCCAGAAGAGTTGCTGGCTGTAGAGCGCCGTGAATGGGGTAATTTTTACGGTTATTTAGTGGCGGTTAAAGAAAACGGTCAGATTGTGGCGCAAGCAGATGCGGCTGGCTGGGAAAAAACCCAAGCTTTGCTGGCACGCGCTGAAGAATTACACAGCCGGATCACCGACATTGAAAAGCACAAGATGGGGGCGATTAACTATGCCCTGGAACAGTTGCGCTTGCGTGAAAGAAAGCTGGCATTGAAGGGAGATACCGACCCGGCTAAGCAAGCAGACATTGCCGAACAACGCGCTGATTATGCGGCACAAGCAGATACCTTAAAAACCCAATTAGCTGACTTATATCAGCAAATTAACCGCGACAGCATTCGTTTGGTGGAAATGACGGGCAAAGAAATTGATATTCAACTTGCCAATATCGTGCATATCAATCGGCCCAACAGCTTTTCCCTGTTCAGAAAAGTGGGTTTTTATCTGGCGAAAATTTGGGAATTCGTCAGCACCGACCCGCGTGAAGCCAATACCGAAGGCGGTATTTTCCCAGCGATTTTCGGCACGGTGATGATGGTGTTCGTGATGTCGATGATCGTCACGCCCTTTGGTGTAGTGGCCGCCGTGTACTTGCGTGAATATGCCAAACAAGGCTTTTTGACCCGCACCATCCGCATTGCGGTGAACAATCTGGCCGGGGTGCCCGCGATTGTGTATGGCGTGTTTGGTTTGGGCTTTTTCGTCTACTTCATGGGCGGGGGCATCGACCGGATGTTCTACCCAGAAGCGGCTCCTGCGCCAGTGTTTGGCACGCCCGGTCTGTTATGGGCTTCGCTGACTTTAGCCCTGCTCACCGTACCGGTGGTGATTGTGGCAACTGAAGAAGGTTTATCGCGGATTCCCAGCGCGATCCGGGAAGGCAGTTTGGCACTGGGCGCGACTAAAGCCGAAACCCTCTGGCGCACCGTGATGCCGATGGCCAGTCCGGCGATGATGACCGGATTAATCCTCGCGATTGCCCGGGCGGCGGGCGAAGTGGCACCGCTGATGTTGGTGGGGGTGGTCAAACTGGCCCCCTCGCTGCCGCTAGATGGCAACTCGCCCTTTTTGCATCTGGATCGCAAATTCATGCACCTGGGCTTTCATATTTACGACGTGGGCTTTCAAAGTCCAAACGTTGAAGCAGCCCGGCCTCTGGTCTATGCCACCTCCTTTTTATTGGTGTTAGTGATTGTTGTCTTAAACCTCACCGCTATTTGGATTCGCAATCGCTTGCGTGAGAAATACAAGTCTTTGGAAAGTGTATAATCAGATCAAACCGGTCAAGCGCCGCTCAGGGCGCTTGAGCCGGTTCTCTTTATCCAAGCCAAGCAGTGGTTGAGACGCTGACTAACACAGCCATGATCATTTGGAAGATAAAACAACATGAACGACAGTGCAGGAATCACGACGATGAGTAAGAACACGATGCCCACTCACGGGTTTGATATTGCCTCCTTAGGCCGTGGAGAACCTACCCATTTTATCGAAGATGAAACCGTTTGCCTGGAAGTAAAAAACTTCAATTTGTTTTATGGCAAAAAGCAAGCGCTATTTGACGTGAATATGCAAATCCCAGAACACCGGGTCACTGCTTTTATCGGTCCCAGTGGTTGTGGCAAATCCACCTTGTTGCGGTGTTTTAACCGCATGAATGATTTGGTGGATGGCGTTAGCACCCAAGGCCATATTTTACTCGAAGGCCAGGATATACACCGCAGCAGTTTGAACGTGGCTGATTTGCGGCGCACTGTCGGGATGGTGTTTCAAAAGCCCAATCCTTTCCCGAAGTCTATTTATGAAAATGTCGCCTATGGTTTGCGGATTCAGGGTATCAACAACCGTAAATTGCTGGATGAAGTGGTCGAGCGTTCTTTGAAAGGTTCTGCCTTATGGGATGAAGTCAAAGATCGCCTGACTGACAATGCCTTGGGATTGTCCGGTGGTCAACAACAACGCTTGGTGATTGCCCGTGCGATTGCCATCGAACCACAAGTGTTATTGCTGGATGAACCCGCTTCCGCATTAGACCCGATTTCTACTTTGAAAATCGAAGAACTGATTAACGAACTAAAAACCCAATACACCATTGTGATTGTCACCCACAACATGCAGCAGGCTGCGCGGGTTTCTGACTACACGGCGTTTATGTATTTGGGCAAGTTAATCGAGCTAGACAGCACCGACACCCTGTTTACCAATCCCCACCAAAAACAAACCGAAGATTATATCACCGGACGTTATGGTTAATTGATCGGGCTATCACTCGGATAGCCTGTAGGAATCATGTGATGCAGCATCAAATATTTTCAGACATCCCAGACAATGCGAAGTTGGTTGGGCATATTTCTAACCGCTTTAATACCCAGTTACAAACGCTGCGGCAGGGCGTGCTGGAAATGGGCGGCTTAGTTGAAGAACAACTGAGTCATGTACTTCAGGCACTGCTGAATAACGATCTGGGTTTGGCACAGCAGATTATTCGCCGTGACCATGACGTGAATGCCTACGAAACCCGATTGGATGAAGAGTGTGTGAATATTCTGGCACGCCAACATCCCACCGCAGGCGATTTGCGTTTTGTGAAATCCGTGATTAAAACCATCACCGATTTAGAACGTATTGGCGATGAAGCCAAAGGTATCGCCGAACAGGTGGTCGAGCTGAATCGCTTTTCTGCGGATTACACCCAGTATTTGATGGAATTGGAGCATTTAGGCTATCGAGTACAAGAAATGCTGCATCAATCCTTGGATGCGTTTGCACGGTTAGATGTAGAAGCGGCTGATGAAATCATTCGCTTGTGTAATTTTGCCAACGATGAACACTATCAAAATTTGTCCCGGCATTTGATCACTTTCATGATGCAAGACGCGCACACCATCCCACATGTTTTAGAAGTCATGTGGGCCGCCCGTGCCTTAGAAAGAATGGGGCACCGGGGGCGTAATATCTGTCACTATGTGCGCTATTGCGTCAATGGAGAAATCGCCAATACTGACCCAGTGTCTGCCTGAAATTTTTGGCTAACACTGACCTGGCTTACTGGATAATTTGTGACAAATTATTAGTAGCCCCTGCTTGATTGATTTGGGAGCCTAAGCACAATGGACGAAAGCCTGGAAATCAGACACACCCATATTTCCCGCCAGTTCAATGCTGAACTGCAAACCATCCACACCCAGGTATTAGAAATGGGGGGCTTGGTGCAACAGCAATTAGCCGACGCCCTCGCCGCTTTACTGAATAACGATGGTGAAATTGCGGATCGGGTGATACAGACCGACCACAAAGTCAATGCGATGGAAGTCATGATTGACGAAACCTGCACCCACATCCTCGCCCGTCGCCAGCCTGCCGCAGGCGACTTACGCATGGTGATTGCGGTGATTAAAACCATCACCGATCTGGAACGCATTGGCGATGAAGCCAAGCGGGTTGCACGCATGGCGGGCCACAAAGTCAGCGCCCAGCCACATCACCCCAGAACCTATGTCGGCGTTGGCATTGAACACATGGGCGTGCTGGTGCAGAAAATGCTGGAACGCGCCCTGGACTCTTTCGCCCGGATGGATGTAGAAACCGCCTTGGCAGTGGTTCATGAAGACGAAAAAGTGGATCGCGAATACGACAGCATCATCCGCCAGCTCATCACCTACATGATGGAAGACCCGCGTTCCATCCCCAGTGCGCTCGACATCATGTGGTCAGCCCGTGCCCTAGAACGCATCGGCGACCGCTCGCGCAATATTTGCGAATATGTGGTGTACTTCGTGAAGGGTAAAGACATTCGCCATGTCAGCCTAGAAAAAGCCAAAGCAGAAATCGGTTTGTCAAGCTAAACAGCTTTTTTTCCGCCTCCCCAAAAAAAACCGGTCAGGTTTGCTCAACCTGACCGGTTTTTTGTCGTTTCTGTTAGCTGCGCTCTTTCGCGGGAACGCGCCAAGCTATTTTAATCTGGGTGGTATTTCAGGCGGTAGATCATCCAGGCACGGTTTGTTTTTCATCTACTTGTTAGTTAGGGGTTTCTCGGTTGGCAGCGGTGGGTACATTTTTAATTTGTTGGTAAAAGCTGAATTGGTTACGACCATTTTCTTTGCC
>JFJP01041098.1_pt1 | contig 18695 bp, 42 predicted proteins | sample 431651 | NCBI WGS metagenome assembly JFJP01 (sample SAMN02602958, study PRJNA72255) | Microbial mat metagenome, whole genome shotgun sequencing project. | biome: fresh water; feature: sink hole; material: water; isolation source: purple microbial (photo- and chemosynthetic) mats found in...
AATTCTTTTTTAAAAATCCCTAGTTGACAATAATTCCAATGTATGGTATTCTCCTTATAACAAAAGAAAGGAGAATATCATATGAGAAAAGATCACACACGTTTTCCAGAAAATTATAATCCATCAGCACTTCCTGCAATTGGTGATACTATATTTTGTGCTGAAATGGCAAACCCTATAAACCGTGTACTTCGAGATAAAGGCTTGAGAGGTTTTTTCTCTAGCTCTTATTCCTGTACTTTCTACGGTGAAATTGTAGGTGAAAGTAAAAAATCCTACGAAGTGAAATTCTTGGAATTACTTGACATTAATTGTAAAAAAGATGAAATATCCTATCATGAAACTTATCTTGAAAATCATATTTTTACTGTCCCTAAGAAGAAATGCCATACGTGGGGTAAAGATTCCATAGGGAGATACCCACGATGCCAATGGGTCACATCAGAACATTATATAGAGGTACAAAAATGAAATACAAACGAGAAGACATTTTAGCAGGACATGATGAGTTTATTAATTGGATGTTTATTGCTCTTATATCTCAAAAGGGATTGTTTCCTCAAAACAAAGAATGGGAAGGTTTGCCAGAAGCCAAAGAGTTCGATATTAACTTTACCATTGAAGGTGTTGAAGTAGATTTTATAAAAGCTATGGAACGAGTCGAAGCTCAAATTGATGAACGAGAACGTAATTTTGATGCTAAGGTGTCAGAAAAAGCCTTGATACTTTTTGAAGATAAAATGGATTCTGTACTTGATGAAGTTAGAGAATCCTTGCTTAAAACAGTAAAGAAGGAACTATAATATGACTTGGTTTACACGTTCAATAGTATTCAGTTTAAGTGCCACTTTAATCCTTAAGCTACTCTTCCCTAGTGCTAGTATTGAAGAAGCTATGAGCGTTGGCGAATACATAAGAACTCTGCTTATAAATCTAGGCTTTTTTGCGATTGGTGTAGCAGTATGGTACAAAAAAGAAGGAAAATAAAACAGACCCCAATAGTTGGAATTTTATAGGAGATTAGTATGGACTACAGCACATGGGTTGGAAAGAAAGTGTATGTTAGTGGTGATAGTTTGCTAGAAGCAACACGTTATAAGAATGAAAAGAATGAGGATTACTCTGGTAAATTCATTAGAGAATTATCCGGTAATGAGTATCCGATAGTGATTACAAATGGAATACAGTTCCGGTTTGCAGTGCTTGCAGACGAAGAAGAGAAAAAACCTGTTACTGTTTATCCTTGTCGAATGTATGTAAGTAGGACATCAGTTGAGGAAGCTCTTACTAATAATGGTGATAGACTTGTATTAGGTTACTTTAATGGGTTGTATGTTGCTGTCCATGTTGATGACGAGGATGCTTATTATAAGTATGAAAACTATTCAGTAGTTACCTGGAAATATGCAGTACCTATTCCAGCTATTCCTAAACTCACTAAGAAAGAAATTTGTGAGAAGTTTGGGATTGAAAATTTTGAATTGGTGGAGGAATAATATGAAGATACATTATAAAGCAAAAGATTCAAATGACTTACTGAAATTTCTACTAAGGCTAGATAGCACTGGTATCCGATGGGTAAATGGAGGTGAAAAGCCTTCAGAGTGGTTAAGAACATTATATGTACAGTACATTTCATTTAGCGAAAATGATAAGGATGCTATCAAAGGGGTAGAACGCCTTTCTTGTGGTGATGGGGGTAGGTATGCTGATGCAGATGAATTCGTCCAGTTTGTGAAGGAAGATGTAGAAAATTACAGAGGTAATCAATCACCACAAGTAGACTACACTGCCTGGGTAGGTAAAGAAGTGTATGTGAGTGACGCAAGCCAGAGACAGGCAGAAATCTACAGAAAAAATAAAGACTGTACCAAGACAGGTGTATTGAATTATTTTCAAGAAGGCAAACAGCACTCCTTCGTTATAAAGGATATTGATGGATTCATTAGCTCATGGGAATACGCTGTATTAGCAGATGAAGAAGTAGCACCACCATTGAAGTTTGCTGATAAGTGTCTGGTATGGGACGATGATGACACAAAGAAAATAGAAAGAATATACTTAGGTTTTCATAAAGGAAAGCACTTAGCTACTCATTCTATAGATCATATAGTTGTTAAAGGTGGAGGAATAGCACTCTTTGCATGGGATAATGCTGAACTTATTCCTATAGTTCCTAAGAAGAAGATGACTTTAGCTCAGATTCAAGAAGCACTCGGTTACGAAATCGAATTGGAAGGTTAATCATTGTCTTTCTTAGTAGGAGGTCGCCTTCGTTTAGGAGGCGAATTTGCTTTCTTAGCCTCTGCCCATTCCTTATAGATATTCACATAGAGCATTAAGGCACCGCCTATAACCATAAGTAGGGACACTACTCTCTCGATCAGCTTAAATACGTCTTCTATATCAAATTCTTCTAGTTCTTCGACACTTTTAAGAATAGATTGACCTATTTGAGTATCATCATACTCTTCCTCTACATAGGTTATGAGGAGAGGTGTGGTGAACCATGCTAATCCTATTAAAAAAACAACTATACTTACAATTCCTGCTAGTTTCATAGTTAATTAGTTAAAGACAATTACTAATTAGGTATGAAAACTATAGCTCTTATTGCCCACGATGGAAGAAAAATGGATTTAGCCCAATGGGTTAACTATAACAAGAAAACCTTAGCTAAATATAAATTAGTTGGTACCTCTACTACTGCTGGTCAAATTAAAAACTTAACGGGATTGGAAGTAGAAGGCAAGGGGTCAGGCCCTATGGGTGGAGATATACGCATTTCTAACATGGTACTAGATAAGAAAGTAGATTTAGTTATATTTTTGATTGATTTGATGTCAGCCCACCCTCACCAAGTTGATATTGATGCTTTAATCCGAACCTGTGTATTAAATCATGTTGCACTCGCTCTAAACAGGCGAACAGCCGACCTCGTATTGATGGGATTTGAAGAAGAAGAGCAAATAGGAAAAGTTCTAGCAGACTATTGACATACATCGGTAAATAGTGTAATATAATCCCTAATGGGGGTTTACATGAATAAACTGATCTATTCCGAAGAAAAAATAATAGAATTTCTCAATCTTCTTCCCGAACTGGAAAACGATGAAGTTCTCTTTATTGATCTTTTCCAACGTAATAAGCATATCTCACCCGAAGATCGTAAAACACTCGGTCTTACTCGGTGTAATGTTATTGATAGAGTAGTTTGCACTTCAAAAGACAAGGTTATCAAACATCTCAAACGATGGGAAGCAAATCCAGAAGGGTTCTTAACAAATACGAACTTACCTATCCCTAATGAAGCTCTAGTTCCTTATATCACTATTCAGCCTATTTCAGTACTCAAAGCATACCAAGAGTTCAACCGTTGTATGACTGAATACCTTATCGAACTTGGCTCTCATACTGGTAAAGTGAATAAAGAAAACACCTATCATCGTATTAAAAAAGCAAATAATCTACTCTTAGATTGCCATCAACATGCCTATTCTCGTAAGGTTTTTATTGATGTTGATTATGACGGAGACAAGAATGCAGAATGGTTGCCTTCCTTTGAACAAGAGCTTACAGATAAGAATGTTAAGTTTATGAAAGTAGAAACTCAAGGTGGATATCACTATTTGTTACGAAAGGATAGCCTAAAGTTTAACTACAATCTTATTATTGATAAATATAAACCTTTGGCAGATAGAGAGCTTGAGATAAGTAACAATCAAGCCATCCCCATTAGTGGATGTTATCAATATGGCAATTTTGAAGTCACTATTGCACGAGTGGAGGAGTAAATCATGAAATTTCGATTACGACATGCATCTGATTTTCAAGTATTTTTTTGGGCATGGCATACACCACTCGGCTATTACTCTGCATATTATGATGGATGGAATAATCAAATAAACCTGGGGTTCATTTGTTTATGCTGGATAACCCCACCCATGAAGGGTGATTGTGAAGAAAATGGAGTAAATCATGAATAAAACAGTAATAATCGGTCATCAGGCGGTCTCTCTCGTAGCTATTGAATCAATAGATTTAATAGAGAAATATCATTATACAACAGAAGATTTTAAATATTTCAAACTATTTGGAAAAGTATTTAAGTTCCCATGGGGCGACATTCATCACACAGAATGGATAATGAAGGTGCGTGGAGTAAGCGGTCATGTGTATACACAATATTTTCAAACCGAAGAAAGTGCTGAGAGGGAGAGAAAAGTTATCATTAATATGTTGAATGGTCTGTAATGTGGCAGACAACTCCTCCACCTAAAGACAGAATGATTATGAGATGGCATATCTATTGGAAGTGTGCCATACCAGTCTTTTGGGCTAATCAAAAACATATTCAAGAAAGTGAATGTCCATGGATATCAGCAACGAGGAGTTGTACGTGGCCCGAAGATGCTTTTCTGCCCTATTGGATGGAATGTGTTCCCGAACCAAAAGGGGAGTAACTATGGTAAAATTTGAGTTTATAACTGAAAAGTATGAAATGACAGATGACCAAATTAAGCAAGCAGGGGAATACCTGAAAGCTTCTATTGATGAATATTGTCAGAAGTCTGCTCAAGATATTGTTGAAGACATAAACCAAGGTGTAAAGATTTTACGAAAGGGCGTAGGGATTAATCCATACGCTATTGACATGACTTCAGAAAAAGGATAGGATACTTACTATGAAAACACTTGAATTAACTGATGAGCAGTACGAGGCATTACACTCTCTTGTCAAAGAGCTTCAGACTCAGCCTAATTGGAGTCAAGCCTTTCCTTACTTTTGGATGCCTTCCTCAGAGAAGCTAACTCCTAATATCAATGATGAGGGAGACGTTATTACGATTTATGATTGTAATGATTCTGAAACTTTCTCTCTTGAAGAGTATGCCGAGCATAACGAACAGGTTTGGAAGAAACATTTATGGAATCAAGACGAGATTGATACAAAACAACTCAAAGATATGTTATTTGAACCAAGGACGTATGTGGAAGAGGATGATGCTGGTCTCTGGGAAGATTACTTGCGACATGAGGAGCCTGACCTCGATATTAGAATTTATACTGAAGATTGGAAACGTCAAGAAGAAAACAATCCTTCACTATTCCTTTCTGATGTTAAAGAATTTTGTGAAAGTAATTCTCACCATCTCGGTAGAAATCCTAAGCCATATTCTTCCTCTATCTGGCGTATGCCTAAGATGGAACGATTTATCAAGTCAGTGATGGAGCTTTTTCCTATGGAAGAAGACAGTAATAGTGAAATAAAGACAAGGGTGTATGGTAAATGATTAAGGTAATTACAAGTTATCAAACACTTATGCAAAAAGCTGGTGCTCTTGGGAAAGCAAGAAAGTCTGGCAATCAAGAGGCTATTAGGATTGCGGAACAGGAGCATAATGAGTATAGAAAGCTTTGTTTACAATCAGATGAAATGTCACTAGATATGACTATTGGTGAATTATCTAATATTATGAGAGGTGTGTAAAATGAGTGTTACAATGCCAGATTTAAAAAATGAAAAATTCAATTATTGGTGTAACAATGATGCTTTATTAGCTTCTGCAATTATGCAAGGTTGTTCATTTGAAGACATTATTGTTTTATTATGTGAACGACATTCAGATATTATTAGAGATAAAATATTAATGGAAATTAAAGTTGATGACAAAGTGCAAGTAATAGTTAAAACAGAACTACGAGATATTTACTACCCAACTTTCTTGCACGACATGACTGGTGACGTATGGGATATAAATGAAACTCATATATGGATTAAGAGCATTTTGCGAGATATTGATACCAATAAGTCTTATATGTCTGGCCCTCATCGGTATAGACTCGATGATATTACTCTTACACAAATAAAGGATAACTCACAATGAGAACATTTATAATTTTAGGTGCTTTGTTTATAGCAGACGCAACCAGTAAATTTGAACAACCAGATAGTGCAAAAAGATTTCTATTAGGGGTTATATTGACTGCTATGGTTATGGATATTCTTGAGTTTTGTAAAATAATGGGATGGTGGAGATGAGTTGCACAGAAATTTACGCATTTGGGAAAGACGGAACCTTACGAGCTGAAGCAGAGATTAGTAATGCTTGGCGAGGAGCTATGCAGGTTTGGTGTACTTTGGAGGAGCGATATCTTCCCTCACTTCCTAAGCCTAGCTGGATTATGACCAAAAAAGATGAGATGCCTTATTATTATCGTTCTCATCAAATGTATAAGATGGAATTCATGAAAGAAGTGTGGGGATTAGCTGATTCTCCAAAACTTACTGAGGCTGAACATATTGTACTTCGTACTACGTTTGATACATGTTTAGTAGAAGCAGACGAAACTTATAGATTGATTGATGCTTTTCGTGCATTCGGTGGTGAACATAACTCACTTCTTGAGCAAGCAGAAGCTATTGAAAGACTTCTTCAAGAAGGGGATACTGCTATTGGTTTTAACCAAACGTCAGTAAATCGTAATCCCTGGATGAAGTATGATGAGAAAGATAATGAATATTCCTACAACTGCTTGACAGGTGATAGTCATTTCTGGCTATTTAAGGACTTAAAGGAAATTGTGGAAGAGGGTAAAGCATGAGTAAAGTTATTAAGTTCTTAAAAGAATTATCAGAACAAGATTTCTGGGCACTCAACTCTCTCTTCCTTGAGCAAAGAACTGCACAGATAGAAGAGTATGTTATCAATAACAGGCCTAAACTAGAAGATTCTTTTAGGGACTTGATTGAACTTTGCGAGACTGATGATTCTTTCCATGAGTGGGTCAAACAAACAGACTCTTTCCAAGAATATAAGAAGACTCGTAAGATTCCACGTACTGAAAGAATCTTTACCCAGGCTGAGGCACGAGAAATGGCTTCTATGCTTGATGGAGCATACGAGTCAATAGAGTTAGTTGGCTATAGAGCAAAAACTGATCCTAAGTACCCTTCACCATCTAATGTAAAATGGTCAGAAGAATGGTTAGAGAAAGCCAGAAAATATGGAGCGAAACCAGAATGGTAAAATATGTGTTCTATAAAAAGATATACACTCTTACAGATAAAAACCCCTTTGGCTTTGATCTTATATCAATAGCAAAAGTTAAAGAGATAGAGTTGAAGCAAATATCTCATGTTACTTTGGAAAAAATGGCATTGAAGCTAGAAAAAGAATTATCGAAAACAATAGATAGCTCCACTGGATTTTTAGAAATAGAAGTATCTGATGAAGAAACATGGATTAAGTACAGTACTGATCCTTTTTGGTCAAGGTATATAGATACTTCGGATACTCCTAATAAATATCTCGAAGATGGTGTAACATTTAATCCAGAGTATGTTGCATTTTTAGAATCTCAACTAAAGAGTGTATAATATGACACAGTTAATCCACGGTGATTGCCTTGAAAAAATGAAAGATATTCCTGATGGTAGTATTGATATGATTCTCTGTGATTTACCGTATGGAACTACGTATGCAAAATGGGATAGTATTATTCCTATGAATCTACTTTGGGATAAGTATGGTAGAGTTATCAAAGATAATGGTGCAATTTGTCTCACTGCAAGCCAACCATTTACTTCATTATTAATAGCATCAAATTTAGAGTGGTTTCGTTGTGAATGGATATGGAATAAAGAAAACCCCACTAACTTTGCTAATGCAAACAGACAGCCGTTAAAACAGCATGAGCAAGTCTTGGTTTTTGGAAAAAAGGGAACTGTCTATTACCCACAAAAAGTACAAGGTAAGGCAAATCATATACAAGGAGCATCTACTAAAAATAAATCAGAAACAAGACTAATATCCGATAGAGTAGGTGACGATTTATCTGGAATGAAATTCCCAAAAACTATAATAACAATACCTAAACACTCAAGTCAATGCGGAAATCACCCGACAGAGAAACCTATTGCTTTGATGGAGTATTTTATCAAAACATATTCACTTGAAGGTGAAACAGTGTTAGATAATACCATGGGTTCTGGTTCGACAGGTATAGCTTGTCTTAATACTAATAGAAATTTCATTGGTATTGAAAAAGATGAAACATACTTCAATATAGCAAAGAAAAGAATAGAGGAACATAATGTATACACATGAAATAAACACCTACGCTATCGGTGATACTCATTTCTTCCATGAAAACATTCTTATGTTTGAACGTACACAGTTTGAAACACTTGAAGAAATGCACGAACACATTATTACTGAATGGAATAAGGTAGTACAACCTAAAGATACAGTATTCCACTTAGGGGATGTAGCATTTAAGCTTGGTTCTAAGAAGGAAGAAATTAAAGCTATTATTGAAAGGCTCAATGGTCGTAAGGTTTTATTACTTGGTAATCATGATAGGGAAAAATGTAATAAACAACCTCAGTATTATTTTGATATTGGGTTTGTGGAAATTTATGGTAAGATGGCATATATAGGTAATATCATTCTTACTCATGAACCTATGGGTGATGTGCCTATGGGATGTATTAATTATCATGGACATCTACATACTGCTACTATTGAGGAAGGAAAGCATTAGACTATAAACCAAAGAGGATTATATGAAAGTTTTTAGTGTCGATGATGTTGACGGTGGGAGAGCTTGTATTATACTAGCTGACAGGGTAGTGACTGCTTGTGAGTTATTTAAAAAAGCATACAAATCTTACCCAGAACGTGTAAGAGAGCTTTCAGCAGATGGACAGACTGTTATAATCCAAGGCATCCAAGAACCAGAATTTGGGGAAAATCTTTAACTTAAGAGGATTATATGAAGAAAACATTTGTGTTAGAGTGTACCGTAGAAGTTGATATTGACGAATCCAGGTTTGATGACCTACTGAAAGGGTTCAGAGAGTGTATTAATAGTGATGCTACTATTAATGATATATTTAGGCAAGTAGCCTACAATGAAGCTAATGGTGGTGGATTCTGTGAAGGTGTTGGAGAGAATGGTAAGGATTTTAAGGCTGGAATCACAGACTTAGAGATTGCAGACGAATTAGAAGAGGATTAATAAAGGAGATAAGTGATATTATGAGTGATGATTTCCTAGATGTTCTAAAATACGCAACTGAGCACATATTCTTTGTGCCAAAGTTACCAACATTTGATGATTACATCAAAGCACATCCAGAATATAAGAATACAACCTGGATAAGCACAAAGGAGTCAAAAATGACAATAAAAGAATTACAGCAAGCATTATTGAATGATAAACGATTTTACTTACACACTAATAGCTATCAACACATCCTATCCTATGACTCAACGAGCGTAGGTGGTTTTATTATTACACAACCAGACGGACAAGTACGTAGTGTAAGCAATGTTGATTGGGCAAGAGATTGGCAACCATTAGAAGAAAAACCATGGGAACCAAAGTTCCTAGAACCAGTATTAGTACGTGACATAGAGATAGGACTATGGGCTTATGGTGAATTTACTCATAAGCACAAAGACTTCTTCTGTGTCAATGGTGGTGCATTATATAAACAATGTATCCCCTACAATGGTAACGAACATTTACTAGGGAAAACATCATGACAAACGGAACAAAGTGGGCATTATTTGATTGGTTTGCTGGTGCTTTTCTTTTAGTATCTAATCTTTTCTTGGATTGGTCTATAGTATCTAGTCACCCAATCTATATTGCCTATTGGGTTGTTGTGTGGGTAATTGGGCCTGTAGTGTGTTTAATAGCTGGATTGATTCTTTTTAATAAAGATATAGTATGAGTCAAACTACCTTACAAGTCATGGAGCGATTAGCTTCTATTCACAAAGAGTACTACCCTACTTATGAATGTCACATTTGGAATACGTGTGTAGATGCTAATACTCCTGTAAAGTTTGATACTATTGTTGTAGAATATATTAGAGAAAAAACTACTTACAAGATTAAAGTCCCCTTTACGACTCAGTGGGATACAACGGTTATTGATATGTATGTGGAGAAACTGGCAAAAGAAAGTTGTTGTGTTTTATAGGAGTACGTTATGGATTTAGATAGTTTTAAGATTATCATTGATTCAGATGATACATTACTTGATTTACTTCGTGATGCATATGGTGCTGGATGGAGTCAAGGATATAAAGAAAAGGGTTTTGAGCTAGATTGGATAGACGAAGAGTTTTCCAAGTATATCAATAAACAATTTAGAAATAAGGAGTGTGTAAATGAGCTGTCCTAAATGTGGAAAAGAAGAAATTGACGCAATGACCCCAAGAACAGTCTACGCCTGTGGGTCAAGTGATTATGACCAAAGACCAGGAACTTTCAAGCAAGGGCTTGATTGTAAAGATCAAATACCAGACAATGAAATAAATTTATTATTTTTAAGTAAGGAATAATATAATGGGTGTTGATTTTCATAGAGTTTGTTTCTGTGGTAGTAATCATTCAGACTATATCCTCAGCACTGGTATTAGAAGATGCAGGGAATGTAACACAGTGCTTTCTATTAATAACGTTTTTCAAGAAGGAAGTCCCTGCTATTCTCTGACTGAAGAGCAGATGTGGGAGTATTTCAAGACCGATGTTCACCCTAACGAGGAGCTTTTTAATAAGGCTAAAGAAAAACCAAGACCTCCTTCTTGGTCAGACACTATGCACAAGAAAATGATTCAAAGAGGCTTTACTCCTAAATCACTAATATATGTCTATACTTCAAATCCTTCGATTCAATGTTATCCTTATAGTAGTGATGACTTATTTTATTTTACCCATGGTTCAGGCACTGAATTTATAACCACTTCTAAGAAATATAAGGATGTCTTAAATGATGACCTATTTGAAAAAGCACTCCAAACAATTATAGAATATATAAAGGATAGGCCATGACAGAAAAAGGGTATATGAAACTCACACAAGATAAGGTTAAAGAACTACAAAATAGGATAGATGAACTTGGAATCCTTCATATACATATTACTCCTGATATGTCCTTATTAGAAATTGAAGGCATAATTAACCAAACTGAAAAAACAATGAAGGAGCTTACGCCAGAAGTATTAGAAAAAGCAAGAAATGCTCCTATGGATGAAGGATACACTTTATAATAAATCACTATTGACAAGTTTTTAATTATATGGTATTCTACATAAACAAAAGGAGGCTCTCGATGGATGAACAAAAAGAAATTCGTTGTCCTACATGTGGGCAACTAGATATGATTCAGTTACCCTCTCTATTGTTCCTAGAACAAGCTATTCGTAAATGCCTGATACAAGGCTCTTACGCACCAGATTTTCCAGCTAAATTAGCTTTTAGCATTAGGGAAGAATTGATTGAATCGGGATTGGAGGATATAGGATGAAACAATTATTTATTATTTGTGCAATAGTATTAGCACTCACTTCTTGTGTTGAGCCTCAGTCAGTTGAAGACTCTACTAAGAACATTCAAATTAAGAGAGCTCTTGGTTTATCAGGTGTAGATACTCTGAAGTATCTTGATACTGTTCGAGGTTATGACCTATACTACATTTTTGAAGAAAGCTCTGGTGGTTTTCTATCTTATCAGTTCCCAGTTGATGAAGAACAAGAAAGAATACCAGTTCCTAGACCTTCCTATAATATGGAAGTATTGGTAGCTGAATATGTTAGTACCCCTTTGAACGAAGATAGTATAACTGAGGTACAAATACGATTGAAAGAACTTACAAACATTTCTCATATGATTTATGAAGAACGAGATAGATTGTTAGATATACTAAAGGGAGAATAAAATGAAAAAGAATTTACTTGTAGTGGTGTTATTTGGTATTGTTGGTGTGTTGTTTGCACAGGAAGTAGATTCAGAAGTAGAATATCTTGACTTCTCAACACAAGTAGAAAGTATGTTGACAGAAGCAAAGGTTAAGTATACTAAAGGTTTTAATAGTACATCTGGTGCTCCTTATTATACGGTCAACTATAATATGAAAGATGGTCGTACTCAAACTGCAATGATTACGTACGTGTTAGACCCTCTGTCGTGGGGTAATGAAACGGACATGACTTACTTTATTCAAATTAAGTCTGCATATATGAATGAAGTAATGTTATCACAAGAGTATATTATTAAGGCACTATTACTAACTGATAAAGAGAATTCGTTTGTCTATCACAATTTTGAAACATATCCTAACGATGAGATGACATTCTATATTTCTGCTTCAATGGCAATGACTAATCCCGATTGGCATACCTTAGTGTGTTATTTGGAAGCTACTGCATCATACGCTGACCAGATTGAAGATGAAGTACTTGGGGGAGATTGGTACTAATGGAAAAACCTGTTGAATTTACGAGTGTGCCAGGAAGTGTAGAGCTGTTAGAGGCTACAGGGGATGATTCTACGGTAGTTAATAGTGCTACCGTATCACATCAATATACTGGCGAAATAGAACCGAAAACAAAGCATGATAGGCTATTAGAAGGCATGCCCATGGAAGGTCACTGGGGGTGTATGCGACACATTGTTGCATCCTTCCGCATAACATGTCCTATCATAGTGGCACGACACATTGTACGGTCAAGTGGCATGGCCTTTAATGAGTTATCAGGTCGTTATAGTGAAATTGAACCTCTATTCTACCTCCCCGAGGAGCTACATACTGATGTAAAACGTAAGGAATTAGGGAATGAACCTACTCCGTTGGACTCCTTTGAGAACAACGAAGCCCTTTTCAGTATGAAAGACGTGTGTGTAACTGCCTGGACTTCCTATCAACACTCCTTGAAACTCAAGGTACGTAAGGAACAAGCTCGATTCATTCTTCCTATTAATGTGTTTACTTCGTTTTGGATGACTGGTGACCTACGACATTGGCTACACTTTTTAAACCTTCGAGATGAGGGTCATACCCAGCATGAGACTCGTTTCATTGCAAAGCTTATCTACGAAGAACTATGGCGTAAGTATCCTAAGACTATTGAGTATTGGGAGAAGTATGGTCGAGGCCCTATCAATCAATATGGAACTATTCAATCAGCATGAAAACCGGAGACTTAATCTTAGCTAAGAAGAAGGGTCAAACATTGTGGAGGGAGGTAATCTTCCTCGCTGAGTTTGAAGGAAGGTTTATCTGTGTGAGTAACTTAAGGAATCTTGAGTTTCACGAGCGAGATAATTTCACTGCAATTTTTTATGATGAGGTTAAAGTAATTGGAACCAATAATTTGCCCTAAGTGTGGAACTAGTCTTCAAACTGTACCAGAGTTTACGGTCCATAACTCAGGAAATACAAAGACTATAAGCACTACGTATGTTAAAACTAATACACTTCTTCGGTGTATGAATTCTCTCTGCGGTTGGAAAAATTTCACCCACGGAAGCCTCATCAGTGACCGCACTAATGAATAATGGAACTGAGACTTAGAAATCCGACCTATGGTGTAACTCGATTATATAACCCCTTTGCTGTGCAGTGTGGCCACAAAGGGGCTTACTACCTTCCCGTTAATAAAAATTCTACAAAAATAATATCATGGCAAATGCTTGATAAGAGAATCTCCCTTGTTTCCAGTAACAGATTAGCCCTTAATACCAACAAGGAATTCTTTGTCTTTAAGAGCTTTATACGAGTATTATGCCCCTATCATGGTAACTTCTACACGAGAGTTTATCCTTTTTGGATAGGAAGGGCTGTGGAGTGTCCTGTCTGCATGAGGGATGCCTACAAGGTAGAAGATAATTCTATTTCCAAGCTCATAAATCAATTCAATATTGTTCGTTCTGAACCTGATGAGCTCTACTATGAAGGATTCCAAGAGACCGCCTATGAGTCTTTAGAGACTATGGGAAAGAGTATTCTAAGGATATTTAAGGATAGGAAAGCTAAAGGTAAAGAGCGTACCGAGTATAAAAATAGGGTTAGGGCTCGTAAAAAACAAGCAAAAATCGAAAAACCCCTTGACTAAACTTGCTAATTATTATATAATCTCACCAAGTCAATTAAACGAAAGGAATTATTCAGTATGCGTATAGTTAATGTGGCACTCATTATCAGCTTTGGTCTACTAGCGTGTAAAGTACCGGAACCGACCATCGTTACTCGAACAGTTATTACTGAGAGGGTTGTTAAAGTTGATAAAGAAATAGTAGTAGAGAAACTTCGATTTCAAATCTTTGACATCACAGGTACTGGCATTAATGACTTGATTAAAATTTCTCAGTATGCAGACCCTGAAACATATGCTAAGATTATGCTTTTTATTGAAGAGGAAATTCCTAATACTGCCGTAGCTTCTGCTATTGTGACACAAGCACTTGCTTATAATATTCCTGTGCTGACTGCAATCGCTTTAGCATGGCAGGAAAGCCAGTATAACCCATCAGCTCGAAATGTGAATCCTAGCTCAGTTGATGTAGGCCTTTACCAGCTTAATAGTAAGACATTTTCTGAGCTCACACGAGAAGATTTATTGAACCCTGCTCGTAATGCCCAAGAAGCTATGGAGTTCCTTAACTATCTCATTCTGAGATTTGAGTCCTGGGACTTAGCTCTCGTAGCTTATAACGCTGGGCCTACTTCGGTGGTGAACCAGAGGATTCCTTGGACTACCTTTCAGCATGTCGTAAAGATTAATGCCAAAGTAGCAGAATTAGAAAAGACGCTTGTTCATATTCTTATGATTCAACCGGAGGTATAGTCTATGGGAATTTTCACGTACTTGACCCGAGAAGAGATGGAGAAACTCCCCACCAAACGATTGCTTGCTTATAAGAATAAGCATCTCAATCATGTTCCTAATTTTGATGAGGATGTTTACACTGTTAATTTAATCTTTTGGTGTCGAGCCCGAGAAGATGCTATTAATATATTAGAAACAAGAGAACATATTGAGCCGAAACCAAAGAAAAAACGAAACTAAGGAGTATTTCATGTCACTACGGGTCTATTATACTGAAGAGGGAAAGCAGAAGCTATTTGAGGCTAAAAAAGAGGGCAATAAAGGCATTGCCTACACCTATAACGACTGGAAAACTACTGAATATGCAGATCGAGATACCGTCAACAAGATTGTTTTTGACCTACGAAAAACATTTGAGGTGAGTGCTATCATCGGTGGATTCTAAGAACGAATTGAGAGAGGGGGTCAGACAATGACACAAGATATTGAGCAGAAAATATATAATCTTATCAAGACCAGAAGAAATGTATTTATCCATGGCATGGCTGGCACAGGAAAGTCTACCCTCCTACGGAAGATTCGTTCTCGGTACCATAACAGTGTTGTTGTAGCACCTACTGGCATTGCATCTCTTAACGTCCAAGGGCAAACCATTCACTCCTTCTTTCGCTTGAAGCCTGGGTATATGGATAGCACCACGGTAGGTGATATTAACGAATACATGGTATACCTATTCACTACCTTAGAGGTTCTTATTATAGATGAAATCTCTATGGTTCGTTCTGACCTCCTCGATGCTGTAGATATGACCCTTAGGAACGCTCGAAGTGACATGAGGCCTTTTGGAGGTGTTCGTGTTCTCCTTTTTGGTGACACAGGACAACTACCTCCTGTCGTAACAGGTGAGGAGAAGCAATTCTTTTCAGATTCCTCCCATTTGTTCTACAAGTCTAACGCCTTTATCCAAGGTAACTTTGAATTCATAGAGCTTACCACTATCTATCGTCAGACTGACCCTTTCTTTATTGGATTCTTAGGTCAAGTACGAGCAGGGAACGTAGACCCTTCTTTGCTTGATGAATTTAACAATCAAGTAACTATCACGTCTAAGCTTCGTGAGGGGAATTGTGTAGTCCTTTGTACGACCCGAGCCATGACTGATAAGATTAATACCATTCGGTTCAATCAGTTAGATGAGCGAGAGATTATGTATCGAGCAGAGATTGATAACTTCAAGGCAACCGAGTATCCTACCAATGAGGAACTAAAACTCAAAGTAGGAGCGAAGGTTGTATTGCTCAATAACGACATGGAGAAGCGGTGGGTCAACGGTACTATAGGCTATATCTCTTACATTAATAAGGAAACTATCTCCGTGCTGATTGGGGAAGAGGAATATGATATTGACCAGTACAGATGGGAAAAGATAGCGTATAAGGTCAAGGGCGGTGAGATGATGCGAGAGGTTGTAGGATACTTTAAGCAATATCCTCTCAAATTAGCATGGAGCATCACGACTCATAAGAGCCAGGGCATGACACTAGATGAAATGCACCTTGACCTTACACACCCTATTTTTGAAGTGGGCCAGTTGTATGTTTCGTTGAGTCGAGCAAGAACCCTTGAAGGTCTCAGTCTTTCTCGGCCTCTTCTAAAAACAGACATCCTTCCGAATCCTTACATTTACCAAATATAGGGTCTGACCCACAACCATGAGCATGGATGTTTTCTATTTCAGATTTTAACATGGTGAGAGTTGACTTAATCTTAGTCAACTCTTTCCCTATTTCATCTTCTTTTGCTCGAATAATATCATAAATAGTATAGAGCTTATCCTCATGAAGCTGTTCTTGTCTCAGGAATTCGTCTATATGCGTATCAGTGTAAAGGCGTAGTTCATCAGCTACCTTTTCTAAGGCCTTTACATTTTGAGTAGAAATAATAGATACGAAATCATCAACCTGCGTCAGCTTATCATCTAAGGAAGCTTTAACACTTAGGATTTTATTGAGGAGAGCTATATACATTCTTTCTACACGTTCTTCATACTTCTGAAGAAGTTCATCAGCTTCCATATAGTTTAGTACTTCCTTACCTTAATTAGTCGGTCAAGGAAGCTTATTTTACTAGAAATCTAAGGCGTATTGACCCCTATTCTGCTGTTTTTTGCTGGAAATTCCATCTGCTATATCGTGAATCGTTTGAGGATTATCTCGATAGTGGAAGGTACGGCTAGGGACTAATTCAAATATTCCAAGTTCATAAGAAGTGTAGGTTTTTTCACTAAGAAGACCAAGGCATTCTTCTAAAATGCTTTCTTTTAAATCCTCAGTCATGTCGAGAGGGAGGATAATGTAGTCAATAGGAGTATTTCCTGTTAAGGCTTGAATGTTAGAAACAGCCTGAGATACAAACCTATAGGTCTGAGAGTAATCAAGTTCAGGGCCATCATCAGTCGAGTCATACCTAGACTCTGCTTGGCTTTCTATTTCAGATAAAGGTGTATCTTCCATAATAATGACTCCGTTACCATCTAGGAGGTCAAATGGAATCTCTTCGGGGTCATTTTTCATAAACTGTAAACCATGTTCAAATAGACCAGGATACCCTACTCCTTGACCCATACGTGTATATCTCAGCTTATATGATAATGTGGTACCCTCGTCACCTTTTGATATTTCATAGTCAATTGTTATTTGATTTTTTCCTGAAAACATCCTGGCTTCTATACGTACATTAATAAAGGGAGCCCTCTCTTCTTGAATCTCTCGAAGGCTATCTCGTACCTCTTCTAAATCTTCATCAGTAATAACACCCTCTTCAATAAGAATAGAAGCTCGTATCTTTGTATCTTCCATATTATAAAGTTCGTCTCGTTCACCACTTCGTCTGGATTCAGGATAAAGTACATACGCATACTTACCAAAAGGTCTTCGTTGTGGAGACTGTTCATATTCTACGAAAATACAGAAGGCAATATTCTCATCTCGATATTCATTCCAATATTGGTCAGTTCGTTGGTAGGCAATACACCAATCAGCATTTGGCCCTCCTCCTACATAGGGAGAGGCTAGGAGTTTTGAGGCTTCGTAGGTGAGAGGGCAGTAGCCAATAACACCGTCTCCACTATCATAGACTACCTTATAATCAAGACCTTTTTTAAGGCTTTGCATACCAGAAGACTTCATGGTTCTAATTTTTTGGGAGTTGGTTACTCGATTAAGGATAGGAAGGAAGTCTTGGTAGGTGAAGGATTTTGCTTTATTCCAATCAAGGAGGCTCTCAGCTTCGGGATGCTCCTCGAAGTACTTGATAACGATGTCCTTTTCTTGCTGAGAAAGGTTTGGTAACTTACGAATTATATGGTCTTTCTTCTCGAATAAATAATCAAACGCTTTTCGCATACAAAGGTCTCCCACGAATAATAAAGTTCTTCTCTATAATTAGTGGGAGACCTGGGATTCTAAAGTTAGGCTAGTTGTTCTTTAATAAATAACTCTTTATTATTATTGTAAAAAGCACATGATATGGCAACAAGAGTTTGTTGTTTTACACAAGAGTTACCACCCATCTGCATCCTGTGTACTCCTGCTTTATCTAGCTCCTTCATAAACAGAATATCTACTTCATTACTTATATCATAAATATCATGAATTAGACGTCTAAAAGTTACCAACTGAAATATTACCGAGAATTCTCCACGGTTATATATACCATATTTTTTACTTTCTTTACTAATAAAAGCTATTGTTTCTTTCAACTCACTTTGGTACTCATCCTTTCTATGGTATACCCATGTGAAGAATAAAGAAGGTATAGTGGTGTCTGGTGCAACATCATGACAGAAAGGACACATTAGAAATAAATTAGATTCAGTTAATTTACCTCCAAGACTCCTTGGAATGACATGACATTTCTGACACCCATCAACACTATTCCAATTGTTGGCAATCCCCGTTAGACCGATTTCTCCTTTTACTTCCTCATAATCAGGCCCTAAACAACAGCCACATGCCCAACAATTAGGTTCTCCCCAATCTTGGGTAGGGTACCATAATGAAGTATCTGT
>JFJP01043540.1_pt1 | contig 18695 bp, 8 predicted proteins | sample 431651 | NCBI WGS metagenome assembly JFJP01 (sample SAMN02602958, study PRJNA72255) | Microbial mat metagenome, whole genome shotgun sequencing project. | biome: fresh water; feature: sink hole; material: water; isolation source: purple microbial (photo- and chemosynthetic) mats found in...
GGCAACAAATGCTTAACCCAAAGTGGCACTACAAGCACTTGGGAAGGCGGATTAGGGATGGAAAACGACAATAGTACTTTACATAATATTGTCGAAAACATCTCTGGCTCTGTAGTTTGTTACGATAATATTGGTGTAGATGTAAACACACGTGGAGGTACCAATTGCAATATAAAAGTGTATCGCCCTGCAGATAAAAATGCTCCGATATTAGCCAACAAAAGCACTAGCAATAATACTGTTAGCGTAATAAATTATAACTGCTCTGATCAACTGATGGCTTGGTGTCAGCATAAATATTGTGGCTTAGCTAGTTCCGCTACTCCCGTCACCGGAGTGAGTTTAACCCCTGCTACCGCAACAATAGCAGCAGGTACTACCCAGCAGTTGTCACAATTAGTTTTACCTCTGACAGCTATAAATCAGCGTGTTGTTTTTGTATCAAATAATACTTCTGTTGCCACGGTTAATAGAAGTGGATTAGTCACGGCTGTGGCAATAGGTACTGCCATTATTACTGCCACCACTGAAGATGGAGGGAAACAAGCTACGGCTACTATCACAGTTACAAAAGGAGAAGCAGTATCTGATTATTTGGATAATTGCGATGCTGTACTTGGTTGGAATTCAACTGCCTCTATAAATAATGTGGATAAAAAACAAGGTACAGGCTGTCTCGAAAACTTAGGCTCCATCTCTACTGAATTTAGTAAAGTATTTGTTCCTTCGTTTAATTCCGATGCTACACCCGAAAATGGACTGCTAAAATTTTGGTATTGGGTATCTTTAGCTGAACTGGGAACTCGTGCTGTTCGGGTGGAGTTGAGTAGTGCAGGGAAATCGGATGTTGATGAATACCAATGGACTATGGCGGCACTTACAGAGGGTTGGAATCTGATAAGCTTAGAAATGAGTAAAGCTTCCAAGATAGGAACGCCTGATTTAGCTGCAATCAATTGGTTCAGGATTTATTCAAGTGGCAAAGTTGTAGGCGTAAATATTAAAACAAGAGTAGATGCCATACAGTTAGGAACGAACGCATTGTCTGCAATCAAAACTACAAATGCTAACGAAAAATCATTCAGCATTTATCCAAACCCACTTACGAAAAGCACATTGTCAATTGATCTGACCGATTTTCAGAATACAAGAAATGTTCAGGTAAAAATTACAAATATCCTGGGTCAAACAGTTTTTAAAAAAAAGGTTGACAATACTACTCGCATAGAAATTAATACTTTTGAAATGCTAAAAGAATCTATCTATTTTGTGACCGTTGCAGCAGATCAATTAAAAGTTACACAAAAATTGATAGTAAACTTATAGTCATTCTTTGATACTTATCTGATAAGTTACAGAACACCTTAAAAAGAGGAATACTTTTTCATTCTAAATCTCAAATATGTTTGAATGTTTTTTATTTATTTACAGATATTAAAATGCTGTTTAATGTATTATTAATCATTTTTTAATCAGTCACTCCTATCTTTGCTTCAAAATCAAGAATTCTAATTCAATTTATTGTATGAAGCAAATCACCATTTCATTTTTATTTCTTTTTCTTACTGCATCTCAATTCACTTATGCTGGCGATATAATGGGAAAACTTGTAGTTGGCTATCAAGGATGGTTTAATTGTCCGGGCGATAATTCACCCTTAAATGCCTGGGTGCATTGGAGTGGGAGTAGCGGTCCGAAACCCGGCTTTGGAAATAATAAGTTTGATTTATATCCCGATGTTCGCGAATATACCAGAACCTATCAAACCGGATTAGGCAATTTAGGAAACGGATTGCCTGCCAAACTTTTTTCGTCGTACGACGACCAGGTGGTGAATAAGCACGTGGAATGGATGCAACAATATGGAATAGATGTGGTTGCCCTTCAGCGCTTTAGTAGTAGTGTATCTCCTGGCTCAACCAAAAAAGCACACAAAGATGGCATTGCCTTAAAAATCAAAAATGCGTGCCAAACTTACGGCCGTAAATTTTATATTATGTATGATATTTCGGGCATGGCAATGGATAATTCCTTTGTCGGAATTCTGCAAAATGACTGGAACAACACCATTACAAGCCCTTCAGCACTAAATCTTTTGGCATCGCCCAATTATGCCAAAGAAATTGTGGACGGGGTATTAAAACCTGTCGTTTGTATCTGGGGCGTTGGCTCCGAAGGTCGTCCCGGAGATAATACATCCTGGACAACAATTATCAATTGGTTTAAAAGTCAGGGTTGTTATGTAATTGTGGGCGGTATCAAGGATTGGCGCACTTCTACCACTTGTAAGGGAGCCTTCGAAAGTGCAAATATGATTTCGCCTTGGAGTGTTGGTTCATTTGGAGCAACTTCTATTGACTCCTGGGCTACCATTATAAAAGACGATATGCTACGTTGTAAAGATCTGGGAATAGATTATATGCCTGTTTTGTGGCCAGGATTTAGCTGGGCAAATTGGAAAGTTGGATATGAAACAAGGCAAAATCAACATCCGCGCATGCATGGCAATTATATGTGGGACCAGTTTTACCGTGCCAAAACAAAATTCAACGAAGCAGGAATGACGGCAACTACTTATGTTGCTATGTTCGACGAATATGACGAAGGTACTGCCATTGCCAAAGCAGCTGAAAATGCATCGATGATTCCGAACAATCAATGGTTTTTAACCTTAGATGCCGACGGAGTTGTTTGTTCGTCCGATTTTTATCTACGACTTGTGGGCGATGCTGCCAAAATGATAAAAGGAATTATTCCGCTGACAACAACTCACCCAACAATTCATAATGCCCCTTTGTCGGCAATTTCAACAACAAATGCTAACGAAAAATCATTCAGCATTTATCCAAATCCTCTCACAAAAGGTACATTTTCAATTGATATGAATAGTTTTCAGAACACAAATAATGTTCAGATTAGAATAACTAATATGCTGGGTCAAACAGTTTATCAAAAAAATGTAGATAATACAACTCAGATTGAAATTGACACAATGGAGATGCTCAAAGAATCCATCTATTTTGTGACGGTTGAAGCAGATCAATCGAAAGTTACTCAAAAGTTGATTGTAAAGTTATAAGATGTTGTTTTGTGAAATAAAAGAATATGTAAACTCAATGAGAATCGAGTTTGTAAAAATTAAGACATCTACCACATAAAAAAAACAATAGCTATTTGAAAAAAAATCTATTTTTTGTTCTAACAGTTTATAGATATATATTTTATGTATTTAATCGAAATAATAATATCTAATAAATTAAAGTGTAAAATGAAACTGAAATTCCATGTATTGTTATTTGCATTCGCGTTTTTATTTTCTTTTAATTTAAGCGCAAAATCTTCAAGGTTAGGGGAAATCACTATCAAGAAAAACAACTTTACCATTGTTTTTTCTTCGAAAGAGAATGGTCCTTTACACCTTGCTTTGGAGGCGCTTCAAAATGATTTTTTACGTGTTTTGGGGGCAAAGGCAACCGTTGTTAATGAGTTGAACAATGATTTCACTGCGCCATCAATTGTCATAGTAAACCGAACATCGGGTCTAATGAATGCACCTCAAAGTGCAGGTCGAAAGCTCGACGGATTCGAATCGCATAGAGTGTACGCTGACCCCTCAACAAATCGGATTTATCTCGAAGGCTTTGATCTCAGGGGTACTATCTTTGCAATTTACACTTTCTCCGAGAAAATTCTTGGCGTTCCTCCATTACATTATTGGAGCTCATGGGTGCCAGTTAAAAAACAAGTTATTGAAATTCCAACTAATTTAAATCTATTTTTTAAATCGCCACAGGTTAGATATCGTTCACTTCTGCCTGGCGATCAGGATTTTTTTACTCCTTGGAGGAAACTATCTGATGAAAACGATAATGTTTGGCTCGAAACTGCACTTAGGCTTAAACTGAATACCATCGAAACCTATTCAACCATCGAGCCCGATTATAAACTTTCAAAATATGCCTATTTAATTGATAAATACGGACTTGTAATTACTTCGCATCACACCAGTGGACTAAATACTTCCTTTTCAACATGGGAAGCATATTGGAATAAAGTACGGAAGCAGGAAGCTCCAAAGCTTCTTTTGGCTAACGATAAGGCAATTCGTGAGTTTTTTAGGTATAATGCCGAAACTGTTCAAAAAAATAAAATTGATAACCTTTGGACTGTTGCCTTTCGGGGTAGAGTCGATCAGCCTTTTTGGAGTGTTTTTGAAGATGCCCCAAAAGATGATAAAGACAGGGCTGAGGTGATAAATAAAATGCTTCAAGTACAATTAGATATTATTAAAGAAGTTACTGGCGAAGCTCATCCATATACACGCATAACTTTTTACGACGAAATTGCCGACCTAATGTCAAAAGGATACTTAAAACCACCCATCGACGAGAATATGATCTGGACATTTGTGGCTGCTCGCCGCGACCCTTATCCGTACGACGATTTGGTGAATTTTAATCCCGGCACACCCATAAAGTTAGGATACTATATGAATTTTGGTTTTGCATCAACCGGACCTCATGTTGCCCCAGCCGAAGGACCTTGGAAAATGGAATTTGTGTTAGAACTCTCAGCAAACGCCAACATGTTGTGGGATTATAATAGTTATAAATCCGACACTTTTTTGCTTGAATACTGCACTCAGTATTTTGGACAGAAACACGCTCTTGAAATTTCGAAGTTGTATAAGAGTTTCTACAATGCTTATTGGGAACCTAAAAGATCCGAAATGGTAGGGCTCGAGCGTCAATTTTTGTTTCAGGATTTGCGCTATGCAAGGGTTTTCGACCAAATCAATAAAAATTTCTATGCTTCAACACCTGTCGTAAACTTAAATCCTTTGTCTGACATTGGCTATGAGCGTTTACCAGGTCGGTCGTTTCGTATCGACAATAAATTTAATAATGCTGAAAATCAGGTTGATGCCATACTCAATGGCATGCAACAAACTATTCCCAAGTTCCAATTGGTTGCTAACCAATGCACCGAAACTATGTTGAAACTCGATGCCGATAAGCAAGTGTTTTTTAATGATAATTTGCGATTGTATAGCTACTATATGGCACAGATTAGTAAAACATTATATCATTATGTTTTTGCGTATAAAAACCAGAAGGATTCAGCAATATTGATAAAAAATCTCGACATGGCTTATACCGAAGCTGACCTTGCAAAAAAATATCTGTATGAGGGGCAGCATGGGATTTTCAAATCATGGTATTCGGGGGCAGATCCGCTTGCACGCACTTTTCAACTGGATTCCTTGCTCAGTAAAATTTCAGTACTTAAGCAAAAGGTTCAAAAAACAAACTAAAATCAGTTGCAAAGGCTAATGATTTTAAAAAAATAGATTAAATATTATCCTGATAGAGCATCCTTTATTAAAATTAAACATATGAAAAGCACAACAATTTCAATCTTCTTATTTTTGGCATTTAGTCTTTGCTCTTTCGCTCAGAACATAATTTCAAGTGAGAATTCGGGTATTGGTAATTCTCAACCTGCTTACAAAAATGAAAAATTACCTATTGAGGAGCGTGTTTCAGACTTAGTTCTAAAAATGACCCTTGAGGAAAAAGTAAATTACATTACCGGTGCAACCTTGCCAACCCAACAAGAAGCAATTCTCGGAAATAAAAGATTAGGAATACCTGATTTTATAATTGCACATGGCCCTTATGGAATGAAAATGAGGGAAATGAAAGATGGGAAGGTTAAACTGAATGTTGGAACATATTTCCCAGTTTCAATTGCTTTGGCGGCTACATGGAACGAAAAAATGGTGAGTGAAATAGCCTCTGCAATAGGGAAAGAAATGAACGCTGTTGGTGCTCATGCCAATGCCGGACCTGCTATGAATATAATTCGAAATCCAATTACAGGGAGAAGTTTTGAGTATTTTACAGAAGATCCGCTTTTGAATGGAAAAATTGCAGCAGCTTATACGCGCGGGATTCAAAGTCAGAAAATTGCAGCTATTCTAAAGCATTTTGCCTGCAATAATCAGGAATTAAACAGGCATCAACTAAATGTAACAATTGATAAAGTGGCATTACACGACATATATTTATCCGGTTTTCGGGAAGCTGTAATAAATGCTGACGCAAAAGTCATTATGGCTGCTTACAATAAGGTAAATGGGGTGTACAGCTGCGAAAATAATTATCTATTAACGGATGTGCTGAGAGATGATTGGAAATTCAACGGATTTGTGCTTTCTGATTGGGGCGGAACACACTCAACAGCTGCATCGGCAAATAGTGGCATGGATGTGGAAATGCCACGCGTTAGATGGTATGGAGAAAAATTACTTGCTGCCGTGAAGGACGGTCAGGTTACTGAAAAAACCATCGATACCATGGTTGGCAATGTACTACGGGTTGTTTTTTGGAGTGGTGCATTTGATCAGGGACCACTTTATTCAAAAGATATTATTCGTTCGAAAGAACAGTTAGTGGTGGCTCGTAGGGCTTCAGCCGAATCGATGGTATTACTTAAAAATGTATCGAAAACACTTCCTTTTAATCTTTCAAAACTTAAAAAGATTGCAGTAATTGGGCCTAATGGCGATTATGGAAAACATTTCAGAAATGGTAGTTATGGTATAGGATTGTTTCAAGGCGGTGGCAGCTCATCGTTAAATTGCTTACAAAGCAGTATAATTACTCCTTTTCAGGGGTTGAAAAGCAATGCTAAGGATGGTGTTGAAGTAGTCTATGCTCCAGGATGCTATGCCGAATCGGGCTGTGGTCAAATTCCAACCAGGTATTTAAAAACCATGGATGGACAAGCAGAAGGAATGTCGGTTACTTACTATGGAAATGACAAATTTAAAGGGCAACCGATACGACAAGAAATCACGCAGAAATTGTCGTACATGTGGCAAGCTGAGCTCGATATACCAGAAGCAGGATTAAATATGGATGACAAAACCCGTTTTTCAATTGTATATAAGTCGAAATTAACAGCCCCTGCTACCCGTACTTATACATTTGAAGTTAGAAATGAAGGAGGTTCTGCCCAACTTTATATTGACGGAAAATTAATTGCAGAAAACAATAAAGGCAACAGGGTTACTTGGAACGATATGGGCAGCATTCAACTTGAAAAAGGCAATGAGTATGACTTAGAAGTTAGATTTGCCAAATCAGGAGATAAAGCTGACTTGACGATTGGGTGGGATTACGAAAACGACATGTATCTTGAGCAAGCCAAAGAGTTAGCTTTGAAATCTGATGCAGTTGTACTAACTGTAGGCCTATCGGGGCAAATGGGCGAAACCGAAGCGGGTGATCGTCGCAGATTAGAACTTTATCCGGCACAAGAAAAACTAATAAATGAAATTTCAAAAGTAAATAAAAATTGTGCTGTGGTTATTGTAGCTGGAAGTGCAATTGCCATGCATAATTGGCTGAATAATGTTCCGGCAGTTTTAATGGCCTGGTATCCGGGAGAACAGGGCGGAAATGCAATTGCTGATATTGTTTACGGTAAAAACAATCCGTCGGGCAGATTGCCAATTACATTTCCAAAAGCTATAAATCAATATCCTGCTAATTTTTATTCGCTAACCGATACTGCAAATTATAGTGAAGGTATTTATGTTGGATATCGCTTTTTTAACAAAGAAAAATTGAAACCTTTATTCCCATTTGGCTATGGCTTAAGTTATACGTCATTTAGCTATTCGAAACTTAAATTATCGAAAACCAGTTTAAATAAGGATGAATCATTAACTGTATCGGTAGATGTAACCAATACTGGCACTATTGAAGGAGCTGATGTGGTTCAGTTATATCTAAACAACATGGCAAATAGTCCTACTGAAATAGCTTTGAAAGGGTTCAAAAAAGTAAACCTGAAACCTCAAGAAACAAAAACAATGGAGTTTATAATTGGCCACGAAGAACTTTCATCATGGAATAAAGCAACCAAAAAAGTAGTTGAGCCAGGAAAATTTTCGGTTCAAATTGGAAAGTCCTGTCAAAATATTGTTCTTAAAGGTACCATACAGGTTTTCTAAATTTTTTTTGTAGTAATTCTGTTCCAATTAATTTTAAATTAATCATTTGTTAATACCCAAACGCTATTTTTGTTTCCTGAAATCACATTAAAAAAACACACATTGAAAACTACACCAAATTTATTAATATCTTCATTGGCATTATTATCTGTTTCAATAACTGCACATAGCCAAACAAAACCCAATTATCTGGTAATACTTGCCGACGATTTAGGTTATGGCGACCTCAGCTGTCATGGAGGTAAAACGCCTACACCGAACTTAGATAAATTGTTTAACCAGAGTGTTGAATTTGAGAATTTTATGACTTGTCCAGTATCAAGTCCTACGCGCGCAGGTTTGCTTACTGGTATAAACCCTCTAAGAATCGGACAAGGTCCAAATACGGATGGACAGATGAGCACAACCATACCTAACATTGGAAGTATTTTAAAAAAAGATGGCTATAAAACAGGATTATTTGGTAAATGGCACAATGGAAACGTGCCTGAGTTTTATCCTACATTAGCGCATGTAAACGATTATGGATTTGATAAATTTGTAGGTTTTTATGGTGGCGGTTGCGATTATTATACCAAAGTGTGGGCAAATAAACCTACCAGTCCGAATTGGTACAATGACAGAACAGAGATAAATAATAATCTGGAGTACTCAACCGATGTATTGACCCGTTCGACCATTGAATTTATGGAGCAAAACAAAGCCGGTCGATTTTTGGCTTATCTTCCATTCAATGTTATTCACGGGCCATTGCATGTAAAAGATATTGATTTACAGCGCGTTCCGAGTTCGATAATACAAGCAGCTGGTGGTACACTTCGTACATGGAAAGAATATTACAAGCTCATCAATGATGGCGATACTCCAGAATTTAACACCATGTATGCGCAACTTACAGGTGATAATAGCATTTTTGACATTACGGGAACCTTATCTGTAGCTGAACGTCAAATTCTTTATTCGGCAATGTTAATTAGTTTGGACGATAAAATTGGCGAATTGATGAAATACCTGGATGATAATAATTTGACCAGCAATACAGTGGTGCTGTTTTTTTCTGACAATGGTGCCACTCCTGATGGTAACCCCTTGCCATTTTCAGGAAATAAACACTCTACGTTGGAGGGTGGAGTTCATGCTCCGGCATTAATTCGTTGGCCGGCAGGCGGTTTTGTTGGTCCTAAAAAATTCAAACCGATGGTTGGCTATTTGGATGTGCTACCCACTTTTATGGAAATGTCGGGGATTTCACCCACTTCCATTGGACAAATTGATGGTACTTCGTTTCTGAACGAATTGAAAACCGATGCACAAACAGGAAATAGAACGTATTATTGGCTTTGGAGAGACCATGATGTAATACGTACTGATAATTGGAAAATGAATAGGTATATTAATTACAACGAATTATTTGCTATTCAAACCGACATAACCGAAAGCACAAATGTGGTGTCGAGTAATCCAACGGTTGAAAGTAGTCTTTTAGCTAAACTCGAAACATGGAGGGCATCAACTGGAGTAGCTATTACGCATTTAGCCCCAAAACTCAGCTCGCCAATAAATCCAACCCCGGATGCTGTGGTGTTAAAGCTTACTGCCGATGTTGTTGTAAATGCAACTAATCCTGAACCAAATATTCAAATTTTGGGTACTGGATATAGTTTGTTACCCGATGATTATCTGCATTTTGATATTAAAACTGAAGCTGGAAGTCTTGCTGATGGTTTTTATATTAGTCCTTTATTTAATTCAGGAAAATATTTTACGTCAAAAAGAGGAGTCGATCAGTTTGGGAGAGTTCAATCCAGTGGCCCGGCTACCATGGGAGGTGCTGGAGTATGGGAACATCGCGTTATTGGCTTGGGAAATGAAGCGCCAGGCACAATCAATAAATTTAGCATTGTCCTCAAAAAGACCGGAAAATATACCATATATATCGACAATATTCAAATTAGGAGAGGCAATGGTACAGTGATTGATGTTTGGAGTAATAGTACCAGAGTTAGCTCAACAACGCCGCTTTATACTATTTCAACGGGTACAGGATACAAACTCGAAGCCAGTTGGCAACAGTCGTACACGCTAACCGTAAATGGAGGAACCGGCAGTGGCACTTATTTGCCGGGCGTTCCGGTTGCTATAAAAGCAAATACACCTCCTGCGGGGCAGGCATTTGATAAATGGGTTGTTAATTCGGGCTCACCCATAATTGCAAATCTCTACGATGCAAATACGACGGTTGCTAATTCAACGAATTCAGTTATTACTGCAACCTATGGAAGCATTGGACCACATGCATTAACAGTGAATAGCGGCACAGGAAGTGGTACTTTTCCGGCAGGAAGTACTGTACAGATAGCTGCGGATGTAGCACCTACAGGTCAGGTTTTTAATAAATGGGTTCTCAATTCGGGAACGCCTGTCATTGCGGATATTTACAATCCATCAACCTCATTAACTTCGCCTACCAATGCTTCATCGGTGAGTGCTACCTATATTAATTATTTGGATGCTTGTGATGAAACTACCGGATGGATTGCAACTGCCTCGCTAAATAACACCGATGTAAAACAAGGGAGTGGTTGTTTGCAGTATGTTGGAAGCAGTTCAACCGAATTTTCAAAAGTGTTCGCTCCTTTTAATTCCAACATTCCGGTTGCCAATGCAGCATTGAAATTCTGGTATTATGTGTCGGATGTAACTAAGTTTACTACCGGAAATCAAGTGGAATTGGGTAGTGGTGGTAAAAATGATGTTTCGGAATACAACTGGCAACTAAACAATTTAGTAAATGGCTGGAATTACATTAATTTAAAAATCAGCAATGCAGGCAATTCAGGAGGAACTCCAAATTTTGAAGCAATCAATTGGTTTCGTATTTATCATACCAAAACGGGTGAAATAACTACCAAAGTTGATGCAATTGAAATTTCGGGTATTCCATCAAACCAAACACCACCAACTGGACTAATTCAACTGAGTAAAAGTGATGATTTGAGTTTTGAGATATTCCCGAATCCAATTTCAAACGCTAATACACTAAATGTTAATGTAAAAAATACCGAATTTGCAACAATTAAAATTGCAAATTTGAACGGACAAGTTGTTTTTGCCAATAATCTCAACAAGTGTGTAGCAACACAGAAATTAATCGTCAGGTAATTGGCTAAATCAAAGAGGTTTAATTGCAAATAATCTCCTACTTCGCAATCAAGATATTTTTTAAAATTATTTATTTGTATAACAAAAAATTCTTCTATGTTTTCATTCACAAATATCCATTTTTCCAAAAAATCAAACTTTATTATGTTCAATAAATTGAAAGCACATTTTGTTGAACTTCTTAGCATTGTTATTTTTACAACCTTTACAGGCTATAACACGCTTACGGCAAGCAACATACACTACAAACACTTTATTATTTATGGTCAGAGCCTATCAACTGGACATCAGTCATATCCGGTAATTTCGACAGAAAATATTCCTGGAAATTACATGATTGGCGATCAAATCTGGATAAACTACAAAAATACGAATTTTAGTACGTTTAATCCTTTAATTGGCACTATATCAAACACTTTTAAAACACAAAGCAACCACATGACCCGTGCTGCCGGCACTGTAGCCGAATGTCCATTGTTTGGTACTGTAAATCACCTACAATTAAAACAACCTGGTCAAATAATTCTTGCAAGTTCCTGTGGTACAGGCGGCATGAGTGTTGAACAACTTTCCAAAGAGTCGCAAACAACAGTGCTTTATTCCGATTTTACAAAAGCCATAACCAGTGCCGCAAGTATTGTTAAAGCAGCAGGAAATAGTATAAGTTGCCCAGCAATTTTTTGGATGCAAGGCGAATGGAATTATGTAGGAAATGGTACTGGACTTACAACTGGCAGCTTACCTACGCCTGATAAAAATGCCTACAAATCATTGATGCTGACATTGAAAAACAACATGCAAACTGATGTGCAAACCACTTATTCTCAAACTGATAAACCACTTTTCTTTTGCTATCAAACAGGTGTAAGTTACATCCGAGGTAAAGAACAAAATATTGGCATGGCACAATTAGAGGCTTCCAACGAACAACCGGATATTATTTGTGCCGGACCCGTTGCTCAAATGACCGACAGGGGCGGACACTTGGATGCAAATGGTTACAGGTGGTATGGCGAAATGTTAGCCAAAGCTTTTTATCGAACAACGGTTTTGAAAGAGAAATTCAAACCTTTGCAACCCAGTAAAATTTCAAGAACTACAAAATCAAACGAATTAAAAATTGATTTTTTAGTCCCAGTGAAGCCTTTAGTCATGGATTCATTATTGTTAGCCAAAGTAAAAGATTATGGATTTGAAGTATATCTTTCAAATGTAAAACAAACAATCAAATCGGTACGAATTGTAGATGCGTCAGTTTATATTGAGTGCACCACTCCACTGACCGGGGTGGTAGAAGTATGCTATGCCGGACAAAACACAGCTGGCAATGGCAACTTGCGCGACAGTGACCCGTATCAATCATTCTTTCAATACATTGATTTAGACAAGAAAAAAACGGATGGAAGCTTTTTCTATCCACGCGATGCAGCTGAAACCACCTTGCGACCAGCATTTGAACCTAAAGATGCAACCGGGGCTGTCATTTACAATCAGTTTTATCCATTGTATAATTTCGGAGTGTCATTTTATTACAAATTAGAAGTAAATCAACAGGAATTGGTGATACCAAACGTAGCAGAAACGGCTCCTAATGGATTACGAAACAAAAAAGCACAAAAAGACCTTCGAGTTTATCAATCGGGAAATTATTTATTAATCGACAACATAACAGAAGGTTACAATAAATTGGAATTATACAGTATGTCAGGAAAATTGATGAAATATTTTGATGGCTATAATTCCAAATACTCAATCGCCGGAGTTCCAAAAAGTTTATATATTGCCAAAGTAACTTCCAATAATGAAGTGAATTGTCAGAAAATTCATCTTTTTTAAAAAAGCATTTTTTTGTGAAATTATACAAACTGCCTAACAAAACAGAATTGGATGGAGTTTAGCTGGCTCCAATCTTTAAAGCGCCATCGAAAGCCAAAGGCCGCAATGTATTGCTTCCATACCACGAAAGAGGTGGAAACGCCAGAATTAATAAAATCTGGCGATAAATTTCAATGGGCAAAAAAAAATAAACCATCACCAAAATCAAAGTTTTTCGACTAATATGAAAACGTTTAGAATTCCAATTTTTGTTGTCACAATTTTCTTAACTTTTTTATTGCAAAACATCAATGCACAAGGAAAAGTGCTAAAAAAATGCGATAATCTTACTCTTGAAAAAGTGAAAACCGCCATGCTGTGTATGCAGCGTTATTCGTGGGAACAAGGTGTGGCCATGCAAGGCTTGCTTGAAATTGGCGATTCTGTCAATTTGGTTATTATGGCGCGCGAATCTTTGCAAAGAGCCTATCCTGATGGCCGATTATCGATGGTTGGTTCCGATTTTAATATTGGCGATACCGGAGTAAATGGCGCCGGAGTGCTGGCAGTTTACAAAATTACGGGTGACGAAAAATACAAAAAAGCTGCTCAGGCGCAATATACTTACCTCAAAAAATCAGAATCGAAGAATGTAAAAGGAGTGATATATCACAACAATAAAGGAAAAGAAATTTTTAGCGACAATATGTTTATGGTGGCTCCATTTATGGCACAAATGGGCGACTACGATGAAGCTATGCACCAAGTTGAAGGAATACGCGACTTGCTTTGGAATAGTGAAAAAAAACTTTTTCATCACATTCGCACAGAGGAAACCGGAAAATATGGCGATATTTCGTTTTGGGGTGGTGGTAATGGCTGGTGCGCCGCTGCTATGGCTCAGATAATTAACACCTTACCTACTGATAGAAAAAGTAATAAACAAAAACTCATTACGTATTGTACCGATTTATTGGATGGTTGCATTGCCAACCAATTGCAAAGCGGACTATTCTACGATAAAATTACGGAGCCCAATTTTGAGGAATCGACATTGGCTGCCATGCTCGCTTATACCATTTATACAGGCGTAAAAGCGGGTTGGTTAAATTCCTCTTATTTAGTGGCAGCCAACAAAATGCGTTCTGCTGTTTACTCCAAAGTAGATAAATTCGGTTTATTGCAAGGAGCCAGCGCAGCGCCCACTTTCAATTCGCCGGGAACATCGCCCGAAGGTCAGGCATTTTTTATTATGATGGAAGGCGCTTTCCGAAAACTCAAAAAATAAAAACTTATGTCCGTATTTAAAAATATACTTATTGCAGTTTTAGTTTTGATAGCGCAACAGTTGTGTTCACAGCAACTGATTTTCAGAGTTTTCGATGCTCAGAATAAACTTGTTTTTGAGAAAAAAACTATTTCAAACAATAAAATTGATACATTAAACTTTTCGTTCAGCAGAAGTTATCAACTTGGAGATTATTTCACAGTAGAAGGGGCACAATTTCTAAACATTCAATTAGATGAGAATATCCCTGCTTGTGACGTGTTTTCACCAACGGGCAAGTTGAAATTTCTGGTGCCCATCAACCAACAAAACGTAAATTATCCGATTCAGAGTTTTGCGGGTTCGGAACATAAAATTGTCATTCGAAAAACCAACAATAAAGAACTGTCGCTGTATCGAAATCTTGCATTGAATAGTTTCGACATCAGGGGAAATTCCAATTTCTATCCGCATGCCACTTCCAATAGCGAGTGCCGGGGCGAGACGTATTATGCTGCGCGAAATGCCATTGACGGTTATAAAGCGAATAAATGGCATGGAAAGTGGCCTTATCAATCGTGGGGTCCCGATAAAGGTGACAGCTTGTGGTTTAAAATTGATTTTGGACGAAAAGTAAGCATCGACAAACTTGTGATTATAAACAGGGCACAGTATGCCGACTTGCACGACAGTTACTGGAACGAAGCAATTATCGAATTTTCCGATGGTAAAACTGAACGAATTAAAATTGGCAAAACAGACGCTCCACAGGAAATAAAAATTAAAAAACACAAAACTTCATCCGTTAAATTTTTAGCACTCAAAGCTGACGAACCCAAATGGTGTGCGTGGATTGAAGTGGAAGTTTGGGGCAAATAACAAATTACATAACAAATTTCAAGATTAAATGAGCAATAAATTATTCAGATTCGCAAAACTAACCCTTTTTGCTTTTCTAACTGTAGGGTTTTTAACTTCGGCAAAAAGCAACAAAGATAAACTACAGTATGTTGACCCCATGATTGGAACTGACGGTGATGGTCGTACCTTTCCGGGTGCAACCACTCCTTTTGGTATGATTCAATTAAGTCCAACGGATGATTCGAAAGAAAGAGAGTTTATAGCTGGTTACCATTATAGCAATAATGTGATAAAAGGCTTTGCGCATAATCATTTTAGCGGGACGGGATTAGGCGCAATGGCGGATATTTTATTGATGCCTACTACAGGTGATATTCAATGGAGTGCAGGCACAAAAGAGCATCCTGAAACCGGATATCGCTCCCGTATTTCACATGCAAAAGAGTGGGCATCGCCGGGATATTACGCTGTTTGGTTAGAAGATTGTGCTACCAAAGTGGAATTAACCTGCACGCCTCGAGTTGGTTTTCATCGCTATATTTATCAAAATGCAGGTGAGCAACATGTGATGATTGACCCCACGCATAATATCCGCGAAAATGTGCTGAATTCGGGTATTGAAATACTTTCTAACACCGAAATAAGAGGTTTTAAAAATAGTCAGGGTGCTTGTGGTAAACGAACAGTATATTTTTATGCTAAATTTTCAAAACCTTTTTCTTCATCTGAAATTGCCATAAATGAACTTGCAAAGTCAGACATAGAACAAGCCAATGGTAAAAATGTTAAGTCTTGTGTTTCATTTAAAGGTATTGGAAATGATACTGTGAATGTGGCTGTAGCCTTGTCGTATGTAAATTACGAAGGTGCAAAAGCAAATTATTTAGCCGAAGCTCAGGGCAAGTCCTTTCAACAAGTTTTGAAAAATGCTCAGAATTTATGGCGGGAAAAAATTTCCAAAATTGACATTGAAACAAAATCGAAAAAAGAAGCCCGTATTTTTTATACTGCCATGTATCATTCGTTTATTGCACCAAATATTATTTCGGATGTAAATGGGAATTATATAGTTGAAGGCAAACAATATACATCTGCTGGTTTGGTTCAATACAGCAATTTATCAACTTGGGATACCTACCGAGCTACGCACCCATTGTTGACTATTATCGATCAAAAAGTAAATGCTGATATAGTAAATGTCTTAATTTCAAGATTTACCGAATCGAAAGTGGGTTTGGCACTTTGGGAAGCGCTCGGATATGATAATTTTTGCATGATAGGTTATCCAGGTATTTCGGTTATGGCCGATGCTGCATTGAAAAACTTGAAAGGAATTGACCAGCAATTGGTGTACGACTGCATTCGCAAAGCCGCTTTCGCATCAGGAAAAGCAAGTCCCAATTATGGGAGCAATAATGGCATGAATTATTACATCAAATCCGGTTTTGTACCTGCCGAAGTTGGTTGTGGTGTGTCAAAAACAACCGAAAACAATTACTACGATTGGTGTATAGCGCAGTTGGCAAAGAAATTAGGCAAAACCGACGACCATAAGTTATTTACCGAAAGAAGCTTGGGCTATCGGAATTTATATAACGCAAAAACAAATTATTTGTGGCCAAAATTTGCCGATGGTAAATGGCTCGATATGGACACTACTCAATGGGATGGACTTAGAAAAAACTATATATCAGGAAATATCTGGGCTTATTCGGCTTACACACCACACGATATGGATGGTGCTATTGAACTTTGGGGTGGAAAAAAGAAATATGCACAATGGTTGGATATGATGTTTTCAACGCCGGTCGAAATTCAGGGTGAGCAACATGTTGATATTTCGGGTTTTATCGGGAAGTACGGACATGGTGATGAGCCCGGTCATCAAATGCCTTATTCCTATAACTTTGTGGATCAGGCATGGAAAACGCAAAAACTGGTTCGCGAAATTATGACCACCATGTACTCTGATAAACCAAATGGATATATAAACAATGAAGATTGCGGACAAATGTCATCGTGGTATATTTTTTCGTCTTTAGGTTTTTATCCGGTATGCCCGGGCGATTTAAAATATTATATCGGTTCGCCGCTTTATTCAAAGGCAAAAATCAATCTCGAAAACGGCAAAATCTTTACCGTTTTATCGCAGAATAATTCAGCTAAAAACAAATACGTTCAGTCCATTTCACTTAACGGAAAACCATACAATCGGCTTTTTATAACGCACGTTGACATTTTGCAGGGCGGTAAACTTATTTTCAAAATGGGAGCAAAACCAAATTTTTCATTGCAAAAATAATTCACGAAACACAAAGGCATAATTATCTGGTCTTGATTCTGGGCTCTTGATTCTTGACTCTTGATTCTTGGCTCTAAAAAATTTAATCATGATACAATTCTTTCAATCAGTTAAAACTCAATTACAACAATTCTCAAACAAGTTATTGAGTTCAAAAATTGGCTTTATTTTTATAGGTATAACCACCACTGTCTGGTTTTTGGTACGTGTAATTCCCAAGCCGCAACGAGCTACCTACCCTTGTATGCAAGCTGCAGCCCCCATCATGTCGGGTATGGTTGTGTATTTATTAAGTCTTTTTGGGTCCATTTCGGCTTATAAACTTACAAAACGGAATCTGAAAAGTCGCCGCTATTTGGTTGCCGGTATGTTTTTGCTCTTAACCGTAGTTTCAACCGTATTTTTCTTTACGCAAAATTACATTTCAGTTTTTGCTAACGAATACAAAGTGCCTGCTAATGAGCCCGTAGGAACTGCGAGAGGTATTTTCCCCGGTCGGGTAGTGTGGACTTTCAACCCTGAAGTTGCCAAATTTGATGGAAAAACCGGATATTGGTGGGACGAGTCGAATTCTGTTCAATCGGAATCGGACCGCATGATGAAAACATCGCTTCTTTCGTTAACACAAAAGAAAAACGAAGTTTCGGCCTGGGTAGCCCTTTTCAAACACTTCAATTTAACTAAGAAAAAAAAATCGGTAGGTTATACCAAAGGAGAAAAAATTGCCATCAAGGTTAATCAGAATAACACCGAGAGTCATACCGATTCGAGAAATATTAACGCATCTCCGCAGTTAATTCTTTCGTTGCTCCAAAGTTTGATAAACGAGGCAAAAGTGCCTCAAAACTGCATTACCGTTTTTGATGCCAGCCGCTTTATAACCGATAATATTTATGATAAATGCCACAAGCTTTTTCCGGAGGTTATTTTTGTAGATTATAGTGGAGGGGATGGACGTGTAAAAACTACTTATAAGGAAATGGCAATACCATTTACGGTTAAAAATCTTCCCTTTGCCTGCGGACTTGCCACTTGTGCCGTTGAAGCTGATTATTTAATTAATATGGCTATTCTCAAAGGTCATGATCATCAGGGAGTTACACTATGTGGAAAAAATTGGTTTGGCGTAACCAGTATTTACAGCGATTTCCGAAAAAATGGCGGTGTGCATGGCTTTTTTAGTGCCGATATGACTGGCAAAGACCGATATATGCGCTTTGTGGATTTTATGGGTCACAAAGATTTGGGTGAAAAAACCTTGTTAT
>JFJP01038607.1_pt1 | contig 18694 bp, 18 predicted proteins | sample 431651 | NCBI WGS metagenome assembly JFJP01 (sample SAMN02602958, study PRJNA72255) | Microbial mat metagenome, whole genome shotgun sequencing project. | biome: fresh water; feature: sink hole; material: water; isolation source: purple microbial (photo- and chemosynthetic) mats found in...
AGTCAACTTCAATGCTGTTTCCCTCGGAGTGGGCGACAAGGGGAGGATCATTTCCGACGAGCCGCAAACTCCGCTCCTGCCTCTCATGCGAGAACTGGGAGCGGGTCTTGATCCCGGCTCATATCGTCTCAATATCGATACACTGCCCTCCCCGCCGGGGGAATCGGCAAGTCTTCGTTATGTCGGAGAACTTTTCAGCGCACAATTTCAAAAAGCCTCCATTTCCCTTCAACAAGGGTGGAAAATCAAGGCGGTACCCGGTAAAATGCGGCCGATTCTTGTCTATAGAAGTCGGGCAAATCTCACCGAAATTATCAAGGATTGCCTGCACTATTCGAATAATTTCATAGCAAACCAACTCTTTCTAGCCTGTGGCATCCATACCTCCGGCCTGCCCGCCACCTGGGAAAAATCTCGCCGCGCCTTCAGCAACTATACTGAAAAAATCCTCCACCTTCCCAAAGGCCTGCCTATTATGCTGGAAGGATCGGGACTTTCAAGGAAAAATCTGATATCGCCATCTGCATTTATCCCAATTCTCAATCGTTTCAAACCGTTTGCCCCTCTCCTCAAGCAACGGGAAACGCTTCCCCTGAAAAGCGGTACGTTGACCGGTGTTTACTGCTTTGCCGGATATTTTCCAAAAGGCGATGATCTTGTCCCTTTTGCCCTTCTCCTCAATCAATCGGAAAACACCAGAAATCAGCTTCTTAAGGAATTGCAATTTCTCGCCACCGGACAAATGTAAGCAAACAGTATCGATACGTCTTTCATGCGGAGGGGGAAAAATGTCCTTGCCATTTTCCCATTGCTTCTTTACCATCCCTCTGTTCGGCAAAGGGTTTTCCATGGCACCGCAATCACTTGAGCCTCTTGCAAAATGAGGATTTTCGTTCAAAATCAAGGCATGCGAGAAATTTTACCGCAGGCATAGTGTTACTATTCCGAGGATAAAATTTTAAGCATAACGCCGAGGTTGGGCGAAAAGACCATTTTGCAAGAGGCTCACTTATCATCTCGTTATCCTGGAGGCTTATATGATACAGATCAAGGGCAGATCAAATCTCGTAACGTTCGGACTTCTCCTTACGGTTATTACTCTTTCGGCCTGCAGCAGCACAACGACCGGAAATGCTGAAAACGGGCAAAAATGGTACAAGATGCATAACTGCAATGCCTGCCATGGCGAAAAGGGCGATGGCGGTCGTGGACCGGATATTACCACTATCGACATGGGCTTCGGCAGTTTTGTTAAAAAATTGCGGAAGAAGGACGCCCCGATTATGCCCCCTTATCCCGAAGAAAAAATTTCCGAACAAGATGCCGCCGATATCTTCGCCTATCTGAAAACCGGGAAATAAGGGCAGCAACACAAGAGGATTGCACCTTTAGGGGGAATGATTACTGTTGTGGAAACAAATTTCATCAGCGCTGATGTCGCCGATGGATCTTGACGGCTATATATTCAACAAAAAGGAGCATCCTATGGTTGAAAGTCTCTATACATTTTTGGCGGCTGTCGGTTTTACTCATCCCCTGCACCCCATGTTGACCCACGTTCCAATGGGCATGATTATAGGAATGGTGGTTTTTTCGCTGCTCGACAGCTTTTGGCAAAACAAGAACTTTGCTGCCACCTCTTTTCATTGCTCGGTACTTGCTCTCCTTTCAGTGGGCCCGGTCATTGTTGCTGGCATCCTTGATTGGCTGCACCTGCAACAAGGCGAATGGAATACCTATATAATAGTCAAAATGATTCTTGGCGCCATTTTGACGCTTCTCTTGGCCGTATCGGTCACCGTAAAGCTGAAAGGGGCCAGCGGGAAAAACATGTTGCTTATCAACTTTCTCTGTCTTGCCTGTGCCGGAGGCTTAGGGTATGCCGGTGGCTCATTGGTTTACGGTTAACATTTGGAATCATTGCAAATACTGTCTGCATATTCTATTGATTGCCACAGCGGCAACGGTAAAGGCAGGTTCCATAGTAAAATTTTACAAAGCTCCTCTTTGAAGGATGTTAGCCTGTCATGCAGATACCAATCCCCATAGAGGTAGATAGCCACACGCATACCATTGCCAGCGGGCACGCTTACAGTTCCCTCGGCGAAAACGTGACGGCGGCAGTCACAGCCGGCATAAAACTCCTGGCCATAACCGAACACGGGCCCGCCATGCCGGGCAGCCCGCATATCTGTCATGAGTGGCGTCACCATTCTGAGAGGTATTGAAGCAAACATCATTGACAGCAAGGGTACGCTTGATATTGATGAAGATATTCTTTCCTGCCTCGATATTATCCTCGCCAGTCTCCATGAACCAGTTATCTCTCCAACGACAAAAAATCAGCATACCGACACGGTCATTAAGGCCATGGCATCGGGAAAGATCGATGTTTTCGCCCACGGTGGCAATCCGAGCTTTCCCGTCGATGTTGAGGAAATAGCCAAAGCTGCCAAAGCGTATAATGTCCTTGTGGAGATCAATAATTCCTCTTTTACCACCTCCCGACCGGGAAGTGAGAAAAACTGCGCTGCCCTGGCAGAGGCGGTTGGCCGGCATGATGGTTTCCTCACCTTTGGCAGTGATGCGCACATTGCCTGCAAGGTTGGAATTTTCTCCGAATGCTTAGCCTTTATTGATACAATCGGCTTCCCAACGAATCGCCTCCTCAGCACCGATTATCGTCGGTTTTTACAATGGCTTCGAGAAAAAGACAAAAAACATCTCGACGCCCTTTGACTTCTCTGATTTTCATCAAGTGGGATTCCTAGGTATATTTACCGAGGAAAAAATTGCGAGGAATGACCATTGTGGCTCCCTGAAAAACAGATATACTTTTTTTGAAGAGTCAAAAAAATGTTCTGGGGCCTACATGACCATATGAAAATTGAGGAACAACGATGAAAAAAAGAAAGCAGGAATTTATCGGCTCATTTACGGCATTGAATAACAAACAGGAACTGAAAAAGATCATTATAAGCCAAGATATACTTCCCCACTATTGCGGCAGTTCAAACCATTCAAAAAACCTCTTCCTCGAAACCATGAACGGGATTCAGGTCTTTAAAACCGAAGATCCCAATGTTTTCCAACTCTCCGACGGATCACTGCTGAAGAAGAAAGGCGCAAGTCAATTACACCTTGAATAACACTTGCCATGGCGATCTGAATGGAGAGGGCTTTTTCTTTTCGCTGAATGAAAATCACTTGATATCATAGAGTTCTGCCTCTCGAAACGCCCCCCCGACCGCATCTTTAGCTGAAAGGACAGGAGGATGAGAAAGGGGCCAGTCAATGCCGATATCAGCATCGTTCCAGAGGATACAGCGTTCATGCTCCGGCGCATAATAATCCGTGGTGCGGTAGAGGAATTCGGCGTTTTCCGAAAGTACCAGGAAGCCATGGGCAAACCCTTCGGGAACCCATAGCTGGCACTTGTTTGCGGCAGATAAAATAACCCCAACCCATTTTCCAAAGGAAGGGGAGCCCCGTCGCAAATCCACCGCAACGTCAAACACCTCACCGACAACCACCCGTACCAGTTTTCCTTGTGGCTGTTGTATCTGATAATGGAGTCCGCGTAATACCCCTTTTATCGACCGTGAATGGTTGTCCTGCACAAAATTCCGGTAAAGGCCGGTACTCTTTTGCCATTGCCGTTCATTAAAGCTTTCGTAAAAAAAACCTCTTTCATCACCGAACACCCTCGGTTCGATGAGCAAAACATCCGGAATCGCCGTTGCCGTAACATTCATTTTTATACACGTTTTTTTGTGATTGCCGTATCCATCTCCTCCACTTTAGAGGCGATACATCTCAGCATAGTATTTTTGATAAGAACCACTGACGATATCATCAACCCACTGCCGATTGGCGAGATACCAATCAACGGTTCGTTCCATGCCTTCGACAAAGCCGACCTTTGGTTCCCAGCCAAGCTCTTCCTTGATTTTTGCGGCATCGATGGCGTAACGACGATCATGGCCAAGACGATCACGGACAAAGGTGATCAGTGACCGCCGTGGCTGTCCCGAAGCGGCAAGGCCGAGTTTTTGATCAAGAAGATCACAGATAAGGGTAACTACTTCCAGATTTTGTTTTTCATTGTTACCGCCGATATTATAACATTGGCCATTGCGGCCTTTGCTGAGGACCTCGACAATCGCTTGGCAATGATCTTCCACAAACAACCAATCGCGAACATTCCGGCCGTCACCATAAACAGGCAAGGCCCTGCCGTGCAAGGCATTATTAAGAACTAAGGGTATCAATTTTTCCGGAAACTGATACGGCCCGTAGTTGTTGGAACAGTTGGTAATACGCACCGGCAATCCATAGGTATGGAAATATGAGCTTGCCAGATGATCGGAAGAAGCCTTCGAAGCGGAATAGGGAGACCGCGGATCATAGGCTGTCGTCTCAGTAAAATAGCCGGTCTGGCCAAGGGAGCCGTAAACCTCATCGGTGCTGACGTGGAGAAAACAGGGGTTACTGTCTGCCGAACGTTCGCCGAGGCCTGCCTTGCGTGCTGCCTCCAGCAAGGTAAAAGTGCCTCCAATGTTCGTGCGAATAAACTCCCCCGGTCCGGAAATGGAACGATCGACATGGGATTCGGCGGCAAAATGGACAACGGTATCGAAGCTCTCCTCGGAGAACAGTTTGTCGACCAGCTCCTGGTCGCAGATATCGCCCCGGACAAAACGATAGGTATTGCCCTCAGCGATGCCCTGTAGATTTTTCAAATTACCGGCATAGGTCAGTTTGTCGAGATTAACCACCCGCCATCGGTTATATTTGTTATGGAGCAACCGGACAAAATTGGCGCCGATGAAACCACAGCCTCCGGTGACGAGTATCGTACGATTATTCTTCATAGGTCATTTTTCTATTTGCATTATCGGAAAAAGAACATATCCTACACACTTTTTTTTCTGCCTGTTCTTATAATAAGTTCATTCCATAAATCAAAGTCATATTTTTACCCGCCATGAGCAAACAACAGAACCAGGAAATTGCCAGGAGACGAACCTTCGGAATTATCAGCCATCCGGACGCGGGGAAAACGACCCTCACGGAGAAGCTGCTCCTTTTCGGCGGGGCCATCAATATGGCCGGTGCCGTCAAGTCACGCAAGGTCGACCGACATGCCACCAGCGACTGGATGGCGATCGAACAGGAACGCGGCATTTCCGTTACCACCTCGGTCATGAAGTTTACCTACCGTAACTATGAGATCAATCTTCTCGACACACCGGGACACCAGGATTTTTCCGAGGATACCTATCGGGTTCTGACCGCCGTCGATTCAGCTGTTATGGTTATCGACAGCGGCAAAGGGGTTGAGGCGCAAACGGAAAAACTCATGGAAGTGTGCCGAATGCGCAACACTCCGATCATGACCTTCATCAATAAACTTGACCGGGAAGGCCTGTCGCCGCTTGATCTTATGGCGGAGATCGAAGAAAAACTGCAGATTGAATGCACACCGCTGTCCTGGCCGATCGGCATGGGGAAGACCTTCAAAGGAGTCTACAGTATTTATCATAAGGCCCTGCACCTCTTCACTCCCGGACAAAACACCAGGGATATACAAGGCATTCATATCGATGATCTCAACGATCCGCAGGTTGATGCCCTTCTCGGCCGTCAGGCCGACGACCTGCGCCAGGACCTGGAGCTCCTTGCCGGCGCTGCTAATCCCTTTGAATACGATCACTATCTGAAGGCCAGCCAGACGCCGGTATTCTTCGGCAGCGCCATCAATAATTTCGGCATCCGCGAGATGCTCGATTGTTTTGTCGAGATGGCCCCCCCGCCGGGTCCACGACAAACAGTCAGTCGTCTTGTTCACCCGGAAGAGGAGGAATTTACCGGCTTTGTTTTCAAAATCCAGGCGAATATGAACCCGGCGCACCGTGATCGCATAGCCTTTTTCCGTATTTGTTCCGGCCAATTCACCAAGGGAATGAAAGTCAGACACCACCGCCTCGGCAAAGACATTAATCTTGCCAATGCAACGATCTTTATGGCCCAGGAACGTTCCAACGTTGAAGAGGCCTGGCCGGGGGATATCATCGGCCTGCATAATCACGGGACGATTAAGATAGGCGACACCTTTTCCCCCAAAGAGGTGTTGAAATTTACAGGTATTCCCAATTTTGCTCCGGAACATTTCCGCCGAGTATTGCTGAAAGACCCGCTGAAGATGAAGGCTTTGCAAAAGGGGTTGACGCAACTCGCCGAGGAAGGGGCTATTCAGGTCTTTCGCCCTCTGATTGGTTCAGACTATATCATGGGAGCAGTCGGCGTCCTGCAGTTTGAAGTAACCATGGCAAGATTACAGAACGAATACAGTGTCAAGGCGATCTACGAAGCCGTCGATTATCAAGCCGCACGGTGGGTGTACTGCGAGGATAAAAAAGCCTTTGAGGAATTCGAGCGCAAAAATCAGGGTTCTTTAGCCCGCGACACGGAGGGTTTTCTCACATATCTGGCGCAAAGTGAATGGATGTTACGATATTTCATGGAGAAGTGGCCGGGTATCACCTTCAATAAAACCCGCGAGAATATCTGAAGCACCGCAAAGATCGATACTGTTACTCCAAGGAAGTCTCCTTTCAGACCTTTTCCACTTCATCGATGAACACCAGAGCATGACCGCCGGTCAAAGCCTCGGCGGTCTTTTGTCGTGCTATGGTAATAATCCGCTGAATGGTACCTCGGGACACCCCCATGCTCTTGCCCGCTTCCTCCTGGGTCATGCCTTCTTTATCGCAAAGTCGCAATGCCTCAAGTTCATCGTGATGGAGTGGTATTTGTTTAAGATAGACAAGGGCTGTACCGGTCGGTTTGAAGGATTTACCACAAAATTGGCCCTGACAATTTCTTAATTTTTTGGGTCTTGGCGACATGCATCTCTCCGGAAATCTTCAGCACAGATATGAACGTACCGTATTTCTGCGAATTATTATCGAAACTCTGATGAGCAAATAACGTAAAACTCACCACCATTTATTTTATTTTTGGAAAAAATAAAGGGAACGCTCCCGAGCGGAAACATCCAATCAAGCGTCCTTTATACTGGGTGGAAAGAGAAAAATCAATTGCTCAATATCGGCTCTTGCCAATCTCTTTGCTGCCGGCCGCTCTCTATGTCGATGGATTCCTGAACCGGATCCATCGCGCCCTTCCCTTGCAAATTTCAAATCTGTCTTAATCTAGAGAGTTGAAGAGAGGGAACAAGGCGTAGACAACCAGGACAAGATCAGGTAGACTATCCCTTTGTTTGCAGCGTTGGCCCTGTTGCGGCAACACAATTCAGGCCAAGAACCATTTGCCGCTCGGAAACTCTCCCTTCCCCCTTTTCCACGGCATATAATGATAGTTCGTCAACAGGAGCCTAGCACTCTTTGGCGGCCTGTCCGTTAACCCGACACTTACCAGACATGTTTTTGAAAATACTCATCTTTTTTTTAACCTCCCACCTCTTCTTTTTCATTGTGTCCGATCCCGGTTTAACAGCCGAACTGAAACGCAAGACCACTTTTAAGGAGATGACAGCAACCAATTCCGACACCCATGTCCTGCTTTTCGCTACCCTGGACAACACCTTAACCCCGGAAATGATCTCAATCCTGCATAGCGGTATTACCTTAAAGTTTTCCTTTTTTATCGAACTCCATAAAATTACTGAAAACTGGCCGGAAGAGCAGATCACCACCTTAACGTTCCAGCATCTCATGACCTACGATACCCTGAAGGAAAACTATCGGGTAACCCTCGAAGAAGACAATAATATGATCTTCTCCTTCAAATCCCTGGCTGAAGCCCAGAACCTCCTCAACGAACTCAACGGCACCAAGGTCGTCGCCTTAAAACAACTCATTCCGGACAATCGTTACAAATTGAAAATTCGTGCTGAGCTTTATCAAAAAACCCTGCCGCTCAGCCTGCATAATGTAGTTCCCTTTCTTTCTTGGTGGGATGTGGCGACGGATTGGCATTCCATTGAATTTACTTACTGATGAAGCGAGAAACGAGGCCAATGTCCCAAGAAAAAAATCCGGATGACAATCGTCCGCACGAAGCTCGCCTTATCCGTCGCAAACTCATTCGCCGGGCCATTATCTTCTGCCTGCTCCTCATACCCTTTTTTGTGTGGCTGCAAAGTCGCTTGCTCAAGGGCGACACAGGTATTCCTCTGGGCAGCAACATTCTTATTTTCGCCCTCATCAATCTTAACGTCCTGCTGGTGCTGTTTGTCCTCTTCCTCGTCCTGCGCAATCTCGCCGAACTTCTCTTTGAGCGACATACCAACAGACTCGGCAATAAGCTGAAAACCAAACTGATCGTTTCTTTCCTCTCCTTGACACTTATTCCAACCATCCTGCTGTTTTTCGTCGCCCTGCAATTTGTGTCGACGAGCATGGATTATTGGTTCAACGAAAGTATTGAAAATTCCTTGACTGAATCCCTTAAACTCGCACAATCGCTGCTGCATGAAAAAGAAGACCAAGTAACCCTGATGAGCAAGGGCATTGACGAACGCATCAAAGACCTTGATATAAATGCTTATACCTCTGATGATATAGGAAAAACTCTCGAAAACATCCTCTCCTTCAACCCCATTAACGGTCCGGATAGTCTCAGCCTTATCACCAATGATAACAACCTCGAAATCAGCGTTCGAGGCCCGCAGCTGCGCAGTACCATTCTCCCCAAAGTACCCGAGGAAATACTCGAACGGGTCCGGGCCGGCAATGGCCGAGAGACCTTTATCCAGGAACTGCAGGCGGGAGATCTGGTAAGTTGCGTCGCCGAGATTCAACTCGGCAACGGCAATCTCGGTAAGGCTGTTTTAATCACTTCACTGCTGGTAAAGAGCGAACAACTTGTTCGCATGACCAATATTTCTCAAGGAATAGCAGGATATCGGCAGCTTAAACACTTCAAGGATCCCTTTAAGTTCTGGCTGCTGATCATCCTGCTCATTGTCACCCTGCTTGTTATTTTTGCCGCCGTCTGGTTTGGTCTCTATATTTCCAGAGGCATTACCGAGCCTCTGGAGAAACTCGTCTTGGCAACGCGGCGAGTGGCCGACGGTGATCTGGAATTTGTCATGGAAAAGGATTCTCAGGATGAAATGGGCCTTCTTGTCGACTCCTTCAACCAGATGACCATCAACCTCAATTCAAGCAATAAAAAACTCGGCGAAGCCCATGCCGCATTGCAACAGAGATCCCAAGAATCTGAGCAGCGGCGGCGTTATACGGAAATCATTCTCCAGAGTGTCTCCGCCGGAGTAATTTCCCTTGACCAAGGCGGGAAAATCACAACAATTAACCGTTTCGCCGAAAAACTCCTGAATATTGACAAATCCCTTTTCCTCGGATTGGCATATGGCGATGTTCTCCCCCCCCACCAAGCAGCCATCGTCGATGGGTTTATTGAGGAACTGCAGGTAACCGGGAAAATGACGGTTGAGCAGCATCTTAAGATCAATGTTCTCGGCAAAACCTATTCCCTCCTTGTTAATTTCACACGACTCGAAGATGAAATCGGTCAACCCGTCGGATTTGTCCTGGTTTTCGACAACCTGACAAAACTGGAAAAAATGCAGCGGATGGCTGCTTGGCGTGAAGTAGCCAGAAGAATCGCCCACGAAATTAAAAATCCCCTCACCCCGATCCAACTTTCCGCCCAACGTTTGCGCCGTCGTTATCCAGAGATTCTTAAGGAAGAAAACAGCATCTTCGATCAATGTACCAATACCATCATCACCCAGGTTGATGACCTGAAACGTCTGGTCAGTGAGTTCTCACAATTTGCCAGAATGCCGAAAGTGCAGAAGTCCCCTGGGGATCTCATTAAACTTTCAAAAAGCACACTCTTTCTTTACCAGGAAGGACATAAAAATATCAGTTTTACCTGCCAGGAAAAGGAGCCGATACCAATTTTCAATTTTGATGCTGAACAGATCAAACGCTGCCTTATTAATCTCCTGGACAATGCTGTTGCGGTTTTGCCCAATGGCGGTAATATAGATATAGAACTTTCACTCGATGCGGAAAAGGAAAACGTTTTCCTCAAGGTGTATGACAATGGACCCGGCATTTCCAAAGAAAACCAGCTGAAACTCTTTGAGCCGTATTTTTCTACCAAAAAAACCGGAACCGGCCTCGGATTGGCTATCGTTTCGACAATCATTGCCGATCATAACGGCTATATTCGCGTACAGGAAAATGAACCGACCGGATCGATCTTCATCATCGAACTGCCAATCAACACACCTGTGTAAAAAACGAGCAAACAAAATTTTATCCCTCAAAGACAAAGGAATTCCCCATGGTTTTTCCAGAATATCGACCAAGAAGACTCCGTAAAAACACCGCTTTTCGTGCGCTCATCCGCGAGACGCATCTCACCGCCGATCAATTTGTCTATCCCCTTTTTGTTATGCCGGGGAAAAACAAACGCCATGAAATTTCCTCTATGCCGGGGGTATTTCGCTTAACAATCGATCAATTGGCCGCCGAGGCCAGGGATTGCCTGCAACTCGGCATACATTCGGTCATTCTCTTCGGGCTCCCTGAAAAAAAGGACGGAGTCGGCTCAGGAGCCCATGCCAAAAACGGAATTATTCAAACAGCTATCAAGGAATTGAAAAATAAGGTACCGGAACTTCTTGTTATTACCGATGTCTGCTTGTGTGAATATACCGACCATGGCCACTGCGGCTGCTTGATTGATAAGGTCGTCGACAATGACGCCACCCTTGAAATTTTGGCAAAAACCGCTCTTTCCCATGCTGAAGCAGGCGCCGATATGGTTGCTCCTTCTGATATGATGGACGGCAGAGTGTCGGAAATACGAGCCGCTCTCGACGAGAACAATTTCGCATCGATACCGATTATGTCCTATGCGGTAAAATATGCCTCGGCTTTCTATGGCCCATTCAGAGATGCTGCCGACTGCGCCCCGCAATTCGGTGATCGTAAAAGCTATCAGATGGATCCGGCCAATATTCGCGAGGCTCTCCGTGAAGCGACCCTTGACGTCGATGAAGGTGCCGACATCCTTATCGTCAAACCGGCTGTCGCCTATCTCGATGTTGTCTCTCGCCTGCGCGAAGAATTCGACCTGCCGATTGCCGCTTATCACGTCAGTGGTGAATACGCTATGATTAAGGCAGCTGCGGAAAGAGGATGGATTGATGGTGACAAGGTCATGGAGGAGACCTTGCTGTCAATAAAACGAGCGGGTGCCGATATTATCATCACGTATTTTGCCAAAGAGATGGCAAAGATCCTGCGCAACCGATAAGTTGGTCAAACAACTCGAGATGGGGGAGCGCATAGCCACTCCCCCAGTTCATGTCCATTACAAGCCGCCGCCGGATACGCGCTGGTTGTGTATCGGAGAAAGAAGACCATGCTTCCCGCCGCTACGGCTGCGTCTTTTGCTTTGCCATGCAACCCATAGCAAAGAAACGAGCAAGGCACCACAAGCGTCGGCGAGAACATCGGCGCTGCTTGGCATCCGTCCAGGGACAAAGGACTGATGGAATTCGTCTGTAATTCCGTAGAAAAGGCAGACGAGGGTGGTAAAAATCACCACCCCCGGAAAGCGTTCTTTATGTTCTGCACCAAGAGCGAAAATGATGGTGGCGGCCAATACCCCATAAGCAACTGCATGTACAAGCTTATCAATTCCCACCACCGCCGGCAGATAAAGGGTGTCTCCGGGTTGATCGGAGAGGAAATAGAGGGTTGCCATAACCAGCAGCATGGGAATGGTTCGCAAGCCGACGATTACCTTACTGTTCATTTTTGCTCGGAATTCTCAGGCGGCGGCAAATGTACCTTTTGCAGCTGATCACTCGAAAATTTCTTCCTGATGCGTCGGATTGCCGCGCTCAATTCGCGCGTCGGCGCATCCTCCAGGGTGAGAACAGATTTATCCGCATACGCAGTAATTACCAGCTGTTTATTTTCCAAGACGAAGGTATGACTGTAATTAATCTCAATGGTTTCCGAGTTCTCGTCAATGGGCGCCGGTAAGGATACCCCCTGCCGCGCTACTTGAACACAATCACACTCAGTCATTTCCAGGAGCCAGGCATCCCCGGAGGCCGTAGAATAAAAGAAGAATACGCCCAACTCCCGACAAGCAACCCTGTTGTTCTCGGCATCGGCCTGGATTTCCTTTACTCCACTCATCAAGGTAACACTTATCGATTGCTCCTGAGTATGCTTTTGCTCTTTTTGCAAGCAACAGTGTTTATATTTTTTCCCGCTCCGACAAGGACATTTTTCGTTTCTGCCTATTTTAGCCATAAAACCTACCCCAAATCTCTCCCCGATAATCGGGACTCATTTTCTCTCCAGGCAACTCTCGTAAAAAATCGATTCGTATTTTACGAGCACTTGCTATAGCCACATTCACAGCATGTTTCACAGCCTTCCTCAAAACGAAGCATGCCTGAACACTCCGGACAGGTTGAGGAGAACCCTTTTTGCGTTCCGGCGAGAAACGACTTGAACAACTTGCTCAGCTGCGCCGGAAGGTCTAGCATATGGCCGCTCGACCTGTCAAGTTGTTTGATAATCTCGTCCATCGGCACATTAAAACGTAAGGCAAGTGAAACCAAACGGCAGGTTGTTGTCCACATCGTCGATTTATCTTTCAAATCGACCCTATTATCAAAGGGGAACTTGGCGAAAACCTCCATGGGCTTTTCGTTCTCATCAAAACAGACAATAATATATACAGACTTTTGATATTGATCCTTTACCCGATACCGTTTGGCATTTAAGGTGTCCGGCAAAATTTGCTTCACCGGACCACGCTCGGAAACAATCGCTGTTTTTTCCTTTTTCAGCGTATCAGAGGTGTTGAGCACCTGGTTGTCCCTTGAACCGTCACGATACACCGTGAGCCCCTTGCATCCCAAGTTATAACCGGTAATATAGGAAAGTTTCACTTCCTCTCGGGAAGCACTGGTGGGCAGATTGATTGTTTTTGAAATTGAGCTGTCGACACCACTTTGCTGCAGGCAGCCTTGCATTTTTATATGATTTTCCGGTGCAATGTCTTGCGCGGTACAAAAAATTTCCTGCCACTTTGGCGGAATCTCCTTATGCCCCATGACCGTACCGCTGTCAGCGACCTTGCTCATTACCTGTTCGGAATAAAACCCCTCTTCCCTTGCCACCTTTTCAAAATATTTATTAACCAGGATAAGGCGATCCCCATCCATAACATGCTTGACCATAACAATGGAAAAATACGGTTCGCAGCCCGATGCACAATCGGCAATCATCGACACGGTTCCGGTTGGCTGAATAGAAGTCAGTGCGGCATTGCGACGAGGTCGGTATTTATTGATCTCCGGGTCATAGGCTGGAAAAGGTCCTTTCTCTTCAGCCAATTCGAACGAACGCTCTTCAGCCGTGTCTCTGATAAATTGCATGACCTTCCCAGCCAAAGTCCGTCCCTTTTCATCACCATAGGGAGTCTCCAACTGGATAAGCATATCATGCAGTCCCATTATTCCCATGCCGATCTTCCGCGTTTTCAAGGTCATTTTTTCGATCTCAGGGATGGGAAAGCGATTACAGTCGATGACGTTATCGAGAAAGACCGTGGCGGTCCGTACGACCTTTTTCAACCTTTCATAATCAACTGCACCTTTATGAACAAAATTAGCGAGATTGACTGATCCGAGGTTGCAACTTTCATAGGGCAACAACCACTGCTCACCGCAAGGATTAGTCGCCTCAAAGTCACCTAATTGCGGCGTCATGTTATCACGGTTTGCGGTGTCGATGAAGAGAACACCCGGCTCACCATTATGCCAGGCAAGATCGACTATCTTGTCAAATACCATCCTGGCAGATAATTGTTTAATAACCTGCCTTGTTGAAGGCTCAACAAGATCGTATTCATCATCCGCCTCGACGGCCCGCATAAATACATCGGTAATGCCGACGCTGAAATTAAAATTATTAAAGCGAGCCTGATCTGCCTTAGCAACAATAAAATCCATAATATCGGGATGATCAATACGCAGAACCCCCATATTGGCGCCCCGTCTTTTACCACCCTGTTTGATGGTTTCCGTCGCTGCATCAAAAACCGCGGCAAAAGACAAAGGTCCCGAGGCAACACCTTGCGTGGAGCGAACGGAGGCATTTTTGGAACGAAGGCGAGAAAACGAATAGCCTGTCCCACCACCGGTCTTGTGCACCAAGGCACCATTGCGAATTGCCGAAAAAATTCCATCCATCGAGTCATCAACCGGCAAAACGAAGCATGCGGATAGCTGACCAAGGTCGGTGCCGGCGTTCATCAGGCAAGGTGAGTTGGGCAGGAAATCCAGCCGATAAATCATATTAAAAAATTCTTCACGGAGTTGCTTATGATGCTTTTTATCACCATCAACATCGGCAACCGCATTCGCCACACGACGCGCCAATGCCTCCCATGTTTCAGTGATATTTCCTTCCGAATCTTTCAAATAATACCTTCTTGCCAGGACCGTTTCCGCGGTGGTGGTCAAGACTTGTTTGGTTAAGTCAGGTGTCATGAACAACCTCTTTTGAATTAAAAACAGTATTTCCTTTTTCCCCTGAGCAATAAAACCGCAGAGTATTTACAGAAGGGTCATTACTCAAAATCTCGAGGTAAGGCAGAAAATTCCCCCGGGGAAAAAGCGTTAGAACAGCCACTCACCCTTTTGTTCCGGCTCACCGACGAAGAGTATATTCAAGGTGTTTATACCCCACATTTATGGCTTGCTCAATATCTATCTACAACATATGGGGGTTTTTTCACATACCCTGAAATAAATAGCCGTTCACAAGATGACAAAAAATTCAAGAAAAAAAATGAAGAAAGGGCAACAGTTTAAGGTGCCGAAAAGGGGGTGCGTAAAAGGGAGGAGCTACAAAGTGAAATCAGTAAAAAGAGAAGAAAGACGGTGGGATGATTTGCCGGTATGGCAAAGACACTCATTTTCCACCGGCAGCTCAAGCAGTGACAAGCCAATAGCCACTGCATAGCTCAAGTTGTCATCCATCCGCTTCTTCTTGGAGTTTTTCTTTTAGCGGTACGACTCATGCTATAAACAAAACATCAGCGGACGCTCATCATCGAGTATTATTTTGATGTTGCCATCCTTGCACGAGCACCATCTTCGAGGCGGGCCCTATCAATAATGGCGCGGGTATGTTTGCCGGCAGCAACCTTACCGGCCTTATCGGAAACTTCCACTTCAAAGAGATAGATTTTTCCTTCCAGACCGATAAATTTTGCCAAAGCCTCAACTTCCTCACCGGCTGGAGTGGGAGCAAAATGCTTAATGTCAATACTCACCCCGACCGAAAGTTGACCCGGCTGCAGTAATGGCCGCATGATTCTTGCTGCAGCAATCTCCATTAAGGCTATCACTCTTGAAGTTGCCAGGACTTCTGGGAAACTATCCTCGGTGCTTAATGCCACACTACTGGCGAGATCGCTTTCTTTTACGACATGAACACATGTTCCCTGTATTCCAACTTCCATGCTCCTCCCCCCAATATGAATGAGTGCAATGATTCTCTTCGGTATAAAGCTGTCTGCCTTAAGGGAATAACCAGTCTCTAAGAACACAAAAAAGCGGGTATGTTAACCATCCAATGGTGGTAAACATACCCGCTTCCAATGACCCTACCGACACCTCCACCGGAAAACCGGCGGAGGTGGAAAAGACTTGAGAACCTTACAGATAATCTTCTCGCTTTTTTGAAAAAAACTGATCTGCCTTAAGGTACCCATATCCCCCTGAGGGGTTTTAGAATCTAAACCGTACTCCAAGGCCAAAACGACCGTATCGACCAAGTTCATCGAACTCATCAAAAGCGGAACGAGCTTCAACAAACAGGGATGCGTTAAATTGCTCAGGTTCCCCATATACCATGGCACCAAACCCGGCAATCATATCCAATTGGCTGTTCTCTCCGGGCAGATCGCTGTCGCCGTTGGTGACCCATCCGCCGACGCCAAGGTCTACAAAAAACTTGGAGAAACTGTACTCAGCCAGGACATCAGCAAGAAAAGCGGATGCTCCATCCTTACCGTGTACCTCGGGGGCCCAACCAAGTAAACCGAGTACTGCAAATTGATCGGTGAATTTGTACTCAACACCACCCCTTGCAAAAACATAATTGGACGGATCGAACTGACGATAGTAGCCAAGGTCGCCGATAAATCTCATTCGTTTGATGCCGGTAACCTGAGCAGTACAAGCAGGAGAAGTAGCCTCTAAGCCTTTGTTATCGGCAACTGTCACCTTAAGGGTATTAGTACCGCAGGGGAGAGCGACTTCACTGGTAAGGGTTTTTCCCTCAACCACTTTCTGGCTTATCGTTTTTCCGCCTTCATCGACAAAGGCAATGGTCATCTTGGCAATCTCGCCGTCTGGATCGGTGGAAGTGCGCGCGTCGACGGTGACATTTTCACCGCAGAAAGCCTTGGCCGGAGTAACCGTCATACCACACTGCGGCGGTTTGTTTACCGGTGGCGCGACAACGACTTCAGGAATTTTGCTTTCCTCCATCAGAGCCACATTACCGCAACCAAGCGGGATGACAAAAGTATACTTCATCCCAGCCTTTTCGACGGAAAACTGGAAGCCTGGAAACGGCTTATCGTTCCCCCAGGTGACATCCTTGACGATACGAACGGTACCTTTGCCTTTCTTCTTATAAAACATCCACAAAAACTTAGAGCCTTTGGGAAACTGTACCAGATCGATCTTCGTTTTGTTGATCTGATCCATGAAAACTTCATACAGATCACTCCGACCAGCCAAAGCAAAACCCTTCGCTACTTCGGGATTTTTTGCTTTAACCATGGAAAGAAGATCTTCCTTGGTTTTCAAAGGCGGCTGATGGAAAGGACTCCTCCCTATTTCTACAAGAGTGGTGGCCGCATTTGCAACACTCACAGAAACAAGTAATAATGCCATGATGAAAAATGAAAATAATTTGTGTTTCAATTCTCCCCCTCCTCATCGTGTTAGATGAATAGATGACGGTTAATGTTTAAAAAACAACCTACAAAGTACCTAAGACGAGTACGCGAACAAATCATACCTCGAAAAATCGCATTTTCCTAGAGAACATTTGAGGAAAATGCGATTTTAACCAGCAAGTCACAAAGAGAAAATGCTACGACACGATTCATTCATACAGAAAGCTAAATGAATCTCTCAAGTTGAAATAAAAAAGGGGCCAAGCAGAACCGCTTTAACCCCTTGAATTTACTGGTACACCAGGACGGATTCGAACCGCCGACCCTCTGATTCGTAGTCAGATACTCTATCCAGCTGAGCTACTGGTGCTTTGACGTCACGCTATATACCTCAGATTGATTTCTAACTCAAGCTTGTTTTTTTTCCTGGGCCTCTTTTTCCGCCTTATGGAAAAGAAGCTCATTATCCATGGGTTTCATATCTGGTCGCGCAACAATGACGATCTCGACACCGTATCTTTTTTCCATTTCGTGCAATTCCGATCTCTTGTTATTAAGAAGATATGAACCGACGTCAATGGGGAAATGACACTCGATCTGACCTACCCCCTTACGACTCGCACCGGTTTGTATGCGCCGCAAATAATAAAGGGAGAGCGTCTCTACCGATCGCACCGTTCCCCGGCCCTTGCAATGCTCACATCTCCTGTAATTTCCGGCTTCGATGGGTGCCCCAAGTTTCTGCCTTGAAATTTGCATTAATCCGAATTTCGAAATTCGGCTGAAATCCACCTTGGCCTTGTCCTTCTTCATCGAATCCTTGACCTTCTTCTCCACGGCCATAATGTGTTTGCGATTACGCATATCGATAAAATCGACAACAATCAACCCGCCAAGATCCCTCAGCCGAAGCTGCCTGGCAAGTTCGGCAGCGGCCTCCATATTCGCTTGAAAGATAGAAGCCTCAAAATTCTTTCCTCTGGAAGTAGATCCCGAATTGACATCGATCGCCACCAAGGCCTCGGTTGGATTGATCACTATCGACCCACCCGAAGGCAAACTGACCTGCGGCTGATAAATCGATTCAATCTGATCTTCAACACTGTATTGATTAAAGATCGGCCGGGCTCCCTGATGTAATCGGACTTTTACATTTCTCTGCTTCTCCGGCAACATCTCGACGAAGGCCTTGACCTGCTCAAGAGCGGTGCGGTCATCGACCAGAATTTCCTCAATGGAAGGGTCGAAATGCTCTCTGAGAAACCGGAGGACACTTTCCTGATCCTCATAAACCAGGCCGACGCCTTTCAGCTCCTGCCCTTTCTTTTTAATGTCCTCCCAAAGATGCATAAGATATTTGACATCGCGGGCAAGAACTTCTTCATTGATATCGACACTGGCGGTACGAACGATCCACCCAATCCCCTCAGGCAAATCGATGGAATTCATTGCTCCCCGCAATTGCGACCGCTTCTCTTCCCCGGAAATCCTCCTCGAAATCCCGGAGGAATCGGAACCAGGCATTAAAACGACACAGCGTCCTGGAATGGAGAGGTAGGTGGTCATATTTGCCCCTTTTTTACCAACCTCTTCTTTCACGACCTGTGCGAGAATCTCCTGTCCCTTTTCAATCACATCGATGATGCTCAACTTTTTCCACTGGTGTGTTTCGACAAAATGA
>JFJP01038241.1_pt2 | contig 18687 bp, 43 predicted proteins | sample 431651 | NCBI WGS metagenome assembly JFJP01 (sample SAMN02602958, study PRJNA72255) | Microbial mat metagenome, whole genome shotgun sequencing project. | biome: fresh water; feature: sink hole; material: water; isolation source: purple microbial (photo- and chemosynthetic) mats found in...
GAGCGTGGATTCAAGCAGCCGCGGTCACTCACTACCACCTGCCGACAGGTCGCTGCTGTCATTCTGGCAAAGTGGAATGAGGCCGACAAGAAGATGATTCGGCATCTTACGAACATCATGGTCTATCATTGCTACGACGTAGACGGCGTGAATAAGTGCGACGAACAGCATCAGTATAAGGAGAGCGTGTCATGAGAATTGAAATCAATACCGATGAATGGTACCCTGTCTATACCGCACGTATCGTAGAGAAGGATGGATGCATCTACGGTGGCACAGTGATTGACATTGACGATGCAGAGGGGTTCAAGCTGACGCTAGCTTATGAGAAGGCTTGCGCAGAGCTTACCCGAGTAGGCCGTAAACTTAAAGCATTAGCTGACGCAGCTAATAAAGCTGCTGATGAGAGCAAGCAATGAAAGCTCGCGTAGTAGTCACCGATCTAATTACAGATGGCTACGGTGGAGTATCTGCCAATGGGTGCTGGACGATGTATTTCACAGCAGAGTCGCGCACATATAGAGGAGCAGTCTTAAAGGCTCTTCATATGTACCATCGCAACGGTTGGAAGCGTACAGATTGGGCGGGCGGTTACTCCTATCAACTCAAAGGCACTATGATCGGTGCTTTCACAGAAGAGGTATCAGATGCCCAATAACTTCTATTGCTTCGTTCACACAGACCATCCTTCCCATAGGCAGGGTGGTATGAATGACTGCATCGGTGTGTTCGACACTCTTGACGACGCCCTCGCCGCAGCTAATGCCCACTTAGAGTACATCTGGAGCATGCCGAATGCCGTAGAGATTGGCTACGTCGATGTGCTGGGCGCACAAAACGGAGAAGTGTGGCACTATAAGAGATACAGGCACGAACAGTTCCCTTTCTTCGTCACCACAACCTACGTCAAGGAGTCTGCTCATGATCCCACCCCTTATTGAAGCCGCAAAGACCAACTTCACTCTATCTGAGAGTGAGATGACAGCTTTGTTCAAGATCATCAGTGACAAGCGCATGGGTGAAATTCCAACGTCAGGTGAGCAGTTTGAAAAAGCGATGCTCACGTTGTGGGGTTATCTGCTGTGCAATCCTGACTGGTTTAAGGACAAAGACGGTCCAGTTATTCAACCAACAGCGTACACCATTCCAAAGCGTCAATGGTTGGACATTGGTAGGTGGATCAGCGAATACTCGCATCAAGCAACCCGTGTAAGTAACACCATGCAATGGGTGAACATCGGCCCATCTGCCCGCGACGAGGAGTAAATCATGTTACCTTCTATCATGGCAGACCCATCAGAAAGGCGAAAGCCTAACGAGGTTCGCCTTGTTCCAAAGCACTCTCCTATGCAGGAGTGGCTAAAGCACAGCACTCCGCACTTCGTAGCGTGGGATAATGACCCACCTAAGAAGATGGTTATGTATACCATGAAGTCGATGATAGATCATAAGCTCTACGATTGTGTCATCGACATGCCAATCAAGAAATTCTTGGCTGCGTATGCGGCGTGGGTAGGTGGTGTACATATTCAAAACGCTTTCCCGTCTATCCCACCTGAGATTAGGGAGTTTATCAAGACTGGTATTACTCCTGCTCAATGGGATGCGATGTTCAAAGAGGATGAGGAATGACAGGCACAGACCCTACAAAGAAGTGGCAACGCAATATCCGTATCGAACCAGAGTTGTGGGCGTTTGTACAAAGCATCGCTCCTAAAGGCCACTCTAAGAACGGCAATTGCTATACTGTTATCCGCAACCTTATCATAAAGGCCAAACTACGCCATGACGCACTCATCGCTCGTAGGCTACAACGAACCAAACTCAGACAGGCGAAAGAGAGAGGCGAGAATGACAATACCCTCACAGACCGGTACTAACTTTGTCAAGCGTACTCGCAAGAGCCGCAGCTATAAACAGTGTTGCTTAGATGTGCTTCATAAGTATCGACGCTACGTCAGTGATAATGACGTTGGCTTGCACTATCGCTGGCAACAGGCGATGCTTGGCATGTTTCCCGATATTGTGAATACGTGGAATCCTGCATATACGCCAGCACAGAAGCGCATCTATCATATGTACGGGTTTCCGTCGTTGTTCCGCGAGACTCTGTTCTATGACTTCTACGATAGGTGCGAGCGTATGATTAATAACTTCAAGCGTGGTGATAGTTGGTGCTGGACAGAGGACTGCCACCTCTATCTTATGATTGAGCCTAATACGTTCCATCTACAGATTAGCTTAAAGCGCATCACTGACAGAGGAGTATTCTAATGTCAGAAGTAATCGCCAGCATCCATAAGACGTTCATCCTAGGCTCTAGTAAGAGAGCCGCGCGCACAGGTAAAGCCACACTAGAGAGGTACTTCTGGACTGTTCCAGGTATCACAAGTGAGCTTCATAAGACGCTAGACGATTGCATACAAGACCTAACAGACCACTTCATAGATAAGGAGCTTATCTAATGAACATTTCGCTTGTATATATGGATAAGAATACGGCGTTTCATCCAGGGTGGTATGTAACGCATAGCTGTGAGCGCGCTATTTTTCAGCACCTTACCGCTCATATGATAGAGCGATGGATAGGTAGCGAGATACAGGTAGAAGAATTAGAGACTATTGCAAAGATGCACAATGTAACGGTGCTAAAAGAAGTATGATTACACAACGCGACGTAGACGTTGTTGTGGCGCGTGCCTTGTACTTGCTACGAATCCCAAACAAATCAGAAGCCATACTCGCTGAGATAGGTGTAGCACTTCGCCACGCCTATGTCATCAGTGAGATAATCAGAACCCGTGAACCGAAGGAACAGACCAATGCCCCGTGCAACTAATAACGACGTACTCGCTGCTGTCGCTAAGCTCATCGAGTGCCGCGATCACCGCCGCGGTCGTAAGCCTAGCTGGAATATCCTCATCCATACGGACGACAATGGTACCGTCCATATTCGTGACCTTATCACTGAGTGTTCGCAGGTGGTTGGGAAGCGTGCGTATAATAAGAAGCATCTTTTTACTATCCCTGTGAAGGCTACATCTGAGAAGCGCAAGAAGGCTAATGCTTACTATCCTACTGGCCCCGCTGTTAAGGTAGATAAGCAGACGGAAGCTGTGCTTGTCGAGCGTGGTGCTGTTCGTATCTCTCCTGTTACTGGCAAGCCTGTTCGCCCATACAAGAAGCGCGGATTCACTCCACCTGTTGAGCCTGCTGATCCTACGCCAGTTACGTTCAAGGACAGTTTGCTTCAGAACATCGCGGAACTGAAGGTCACTATCGCACAGGCTAAGCTGTCGCGTGAATCTGCGATGCAGGGTAACAATACGAAGCACATACTTGTCTGCAACAGTATCATCACTGACGCAGAGAAGAAGTTGTACGAAGCTGAAAAGACGCTGGCGGCATGCTGATCTTTATAAACAAAGACACCGCTATACCATGGTTTAGTGTACGATGCATCACCTACAAGAAAGATAAGGATACTACTGTCTTTCTTGTAGGTAAAGACACATGGCTATCTGCTACAGGCGACTGGCGTAAGAAAATTGTGAAAGCATTACAAGTGAAGGCTATTGCGTTGTATCACGATCACCATGTACTTAGGGGGTAGTGTGATAAGCACACACTGTGGCGTGCCACTGATTAGACTAACATCTACAACTGATGCAGACGCCACTAAGAAATGCGTGTGGCGCTGCGCTGTGTGTAGAAAATACTTCTCTCAGAAATTACGTAAGAATAAGGCTTGATTTTGTAAAATCCCTGGTATAGTTATATTAGGTGCCAACGCACGATTCAGTCACCTCATAATCAAGACTTCGTGCCAGCAATAACGTGGCTGTAGCTCGCAAGAGCTAAAATAGATCGTAACCATATCGACACACAAAGGTATGTCATGCTTGCATATTCCGTGCCTAACTAGTTAGTGAATATGCTTTATGCTGTCGTGGCAGAGTGGTTTATGCACTTTTTTTGTAAAAAAGACTACGGGGGTCCGATTCCCTCCGACAGCACCAGATGAGCGTGATAATCGCTCTCGACGCCCATTAGGGCATGCACGATGTACATAGTATGTGCGACATATAGGGCGCACGGTTTTTACAAGGACCACATATGATAGACCAAGCTATTGAAATAGCTAGGCGCGACTTCCCTAACCATACTGCCGATGCTTTTAGGCATTGGTCGTTCATCTACCAGAACAAGAGGTTGCTTGAATGGGGTAGGAATAAGCTGAATAATCCTGTTGGCTTTCATAAGTATGGTTATAAAGATGCGCGGCACTCGCTGCATAGCGAAGCTATCGCTATGCGTAAAGCATACGGTCTACTGGATAGGCGTAAACCATGGACTTGTATCAACGTCAGGCTTGGTGCCGCGAAAGAGCTTCGTATAGCTGCTCCATGTTCTATTTGCAGTAGCTTTCTCGCTGCTTGTGGATGTAATAAAGTTCACTTTACAGTAGAAGGTAATGTCGCATCATGCAGACTATAGACGATCTTAAATGTAAGCACGGCAAGATCATCAACTGTAAAGAGTGTGACCAAGAGTTTTACGATGCTATGTATAAAGCAGGTCGAGAAGCTGCTAAACGACAAGATGAACAAATCATGCGGAGTATACTGGGTAGTCGTCTTATAAGCGACCGTCTTAAAATACTCAGCGGTTGACAGAGGTTCGACTCCTCTACTCCGCACCACTCACATATCCTAGAAAGGATAATATGCAAATTAATTTAACTTTAGGTCAGTTACGAGATCTATTCTATTATGAAGATCGTCTTGGAATCACTATGGATACCACACCTAATGGACTTATCTCTGTTCCACGCACAAACTACCCTGCACCTGAGTATTTCTATACACTAGAAGAAGCGTTTGCGTATCTGCGAGGCGTGTATACAGCACTAGCAGACAACAACAAGCTGCCACCATATCCATCCACAAAGGAGGCATAACCATGCCCGTTCGTCCGTTCGCTCACAGTCCATCAAACGATAGCCACAAGGCTGCGTTCTATGCACGCAAGCCTGTTGGTATCAAGAAGGTGTCTGCTACACCTAACAGCAAGACACAGAAGCGTAAGGCCAATCGCCTGAGCGGTAAGCATCAGCCACACAGGAAGTAACATGAGACTATTCGCGGCTGGAACATTCTATCTGTCTCGTAGCAGTAGCCTAGCCGCTGAGTACATCTGCGACCGAGACACTATTCAACAGCATCGTAACACAGGGCTACTTCTTAGTACTGTTATTCAGATGCAGATTATGGAGCGAGACACCGACCTATACTTACCAGATATGCAAATCTACTACGACTGCGATGCAGTCTGTGATTGGCTTCATGCCAGCGCACACAATATCGCATGGATGGTAGACTATTTCGAGCATCTTGATGTGAAGTGTTCCAAGTTGTTCGAAATGCAACCACTAACATGGGACTTCAAACGCAAGCTACGTGTATACATAGATGCGTTTGATTGTGCTGATACTTCAGATGATTGGCTTCCACTGTCTACATCTGAAGCTAGAGCAGCCTATATTAGTGACATAAAGCGGTATCAGTACCGTAAAGTAAAGCCACCATTCTGGCTTACTTTTTCCGCCAAGGCTGCTAGGACTGAACGCGCAGAGCAAGCCCAGCCAGCAGCCCCATTTGAGTTAGACCTGTCTCCCCTATGGGAGTAGGCCCAAACTGTAGGCCAGCCCATAGGCAACTATGGGGCGGAATAGTGTTGACTTCCCTCGCCGCCCCTGTATAGTAGACGGACGATCATACAACCGAGTGCGCCCCAGCCGCTAGCATGTCGCTAAAAGCATAAGCCACTCAAATGTGCGAACACAAACCGCACACAACAGAAAGCAAGGTTATCACTATGGCTCTCCCCCCGAAGCCCACCAATGTCGCTGCTCCTGTCACCGCTGCCCCGGCTGTTGCCGTCGCTGCTGAGACTGCGGAGACTGTAGCTCCCGCGTCAACTGGTGGTAAGGTTGCTCTGAAGAAGTTTGGTCCGGCTCGTATTGGTGAAGGTGAGACTGCAACGCTAGTTGCAACCCCCAAGGCTGCTGGTCTTGATCTGGTTGAACTCAGCAAGCAGTTTTACAACACCCTGACCAACTTCGCGCAGACTCACAGCGTCAAGCTGGATGATGTTATCGCTGTTTGCGCTGACGCCGATAAGAGTCAGTATCCTGGTCACAAGGATGGTCGCATTGCTTACGCTACTGCTGGCACCGTTAGCTCGCTAGCTAAGATCAATGGCCTCATCAACAAGGTTCGTGGTCTGGGCGGCGGCGCTGCGATGAAGAAGAAGATCGAGGAGAAGGATGCCAAGATCGCTGCTCTCGAAGCCAAGCTGGCCGAGATCCTGGCGAAGATGGGCTAAGATTTAGACAACTAATACTAGTAGCATATATACGCAAGTGTATATCTAGTCTAGTATACAGTTTGACACCCTTGGCTAGTGTGAGGCTAAACCCCTCCGCTAGCCAAGGGTGCGTTTTTATAGAAGGTCACTATGACTGAGCCTGCTACATCCATAAACCCTGCGGCTGCTCTTGAGCGTGCGGCACAAGTACAGGAGCGTTATCAACGCAATGTAGGTTACCTATGCATGCTACAGACGCGGCTTCCTATTCTTGAGAACGCTTACACACAGCGTAAGAAAGACCTAGAAGAAGCCACGCTTGATGTTGTTAGACTTGAGAAAGAGATTACACATGCTAAGGATCACATTGTTAAGTTAGTAGAATGGGTAGGCAAGAATTCTGATATGCCTGATGATATTGCGATGGCTACGGCGCTCGCAGACAAGATTCGTAAGCTACAGAAGGAAATTGAGAAGAAGCAGAAAGAGCTACATCGTGTAGAGGCTGGACTTCCGGTGTAGTATATGGACTCGCTCGACGACTTTATTAAATTCGCAGAGAATAGTCACATACTTATAGCTGACTATGAGAGTCGTCGAGCGCGGTTGCAGGCAATGTTGATTATACAGAAAGAAGATGACTCTCCATTTCTACGGAAATGGATCGCCGACGCTCACCGGCGACTACATGCGATGAGCAAGTTGTACGAGTACGCTAAAGCAGCGCGAAAAATGCCACTAGAAGAACTGGTGGAAGTACACGCTGCTTTACGCGCTCTCCAAAATAGCTGAGGTAACATCATGTCCGAACTCTACTCGCGCGATGAGTTTATAACTCATTGGGCAAGTATCCTTAAGTGTCCTGCCGAACCGTATGCGCTGGCTGTTCACCTTATCAATGTGAACAAGAACTACCAGACTGCTATGAGTTTAATCTTCGGACTGTCATGGGTACACAACAAAGACTATCTGCTTCGTGTTACAGATTACTTCAATAAGAATTGGACTGTTAACGACGTAGCGACGATTGAATGGCTGACAGCATTTGTCGATCACTTCACCACTGAGGTAGAGAAGTACCCGGAGGATGCGTGATTATCTCTACCATTCTACCTGACTATGTGATGCAGGAAGGTCCGCTAAACGGTACTGTACTTCCTACAGAGCTAGACGACGTAGCGATGCAGATGACGCAAGTCGCTGATGATGGCGCAGATATGACTATGTGTCATATCGAAGCCGATAGGTTGCTACTACTCGCACTAGACATTGTAGCGCGTGCCGCTAAGCTAGAGGATGCCGCTACTATCGGTGAAATCACAGCCCAATTTAACAGGATCAAGAAGATTTATGAGTAAGACCATCAACGTCACGTACACCAATCCGTGCATCCTTCACAACCAACGCCGTGGCTACTGGCAATGCGGTGTTTGGGTATCTAGGCAGGAAGATGCTACCATCTATCCTAACGAGGAAGAAGCGACTCTAGTTCGTGCGCTTCGTCATCTTGGTTCTGAAACCTCTATCATCCGCGCAAGCAAGTAAGGGACATCCCATGGCTACCGTAACCGAGTTCATCGAATACCTCACCGACACCCTTGGTGTTGAAGATAAGGACGTTAAGTTGACGTTCGAGAAGGGTAATATGGTGCTTGTCATCACTGGTGTAGATGAAGATGTGTTTGATGAGGATGAGGGTTTCGACGATGGTGACGACGATGGTGACGACGATGGTGACGACGAGTAAATAACCTGTGAAGTATCTCTGCCGTCACCCGCATACCGGCGAGATGGTAGAGATGAGTAATAGGGAGTGGAGATGTGTTAAGGCTCTCATCCCTAGTACTTCGTCACTATGGCAGTTACTAGCAGCAGAGGAGGAGTACGAGCGACTGCTAGTATCTGTTATAGAGCGCGTATATGATAGGCCAACACTAGATTGGTTGGTATCTATGATACGCGCATGGCCTGTGCAGGTGTGTGTTTCTCCAGAAGCTCTACTCGCATGGTATCATCATCTTACAGACGTAGTAGATGTTCCGTCCTATGCTGCGAATCTGAGAAAGGCCGCAGAGTTACGCGAACAAATGGAGCTTATCAAAGCTAAGCGTAATAAGGATATGGGTAAGCTGGCTAAATCTCTACAGAAAGAGATTAAACAGTACCAAAAGATACGAGCCGCACAAGAGAAGGCTAAACGACTGAGAAAGAAAAACCGAGGAAGGCGCTAATGCTTCGTACATGCATGGGTACAGAGGGTTTGATAGATGTGTTTGTTCGTTTGGGTAAGACCCCTACTAAAGAGAATGCACACACTCTCTGTTCCATGGCATGTGCCGCGCCTGAGATATTTCTAGCTCCTGCTATGGGGCCGCTGAAATGTCATATGGTAGCTGATCTAGTTTGTATGTGGGCAAAGCTAAACGATATTCCTGTCTACAGCCCATACGCTGAGCTTGCCCGTAAAGTTATAGGTCAGTACAGTACAGATGATTTCAAGTCCGCAGACACACTCAAAGCTATTTTCGACGCCCTCGATGAGAAAGTAGCACAGATAAGAAAGCTGCTGCAAGATGACGGATTCCCTGACATTACATGAAGATGCGCAGTACATACTGCAACGCGAGCTAGCTGCTATTGCCGGTAGCTTTCTTGTATCCCACCAAGCTATGATACCTAAGTACGTAGATGATAATATGCATGAGTACAGCGAGGAAGCAGAGCGCATTTTGAAGGAGATCATAGTATGCCAACACTAAAGATAACTAACAGTCACATACATATAGAGGTTACAGTAGCGCAGCTAGCAGAGACATTCGCCGCACTAGACAACCATGAGATGCTCGCGTTTCTACAGCATGCTGTATATACTCTTAATGGTGGTAATAAGGATAAGTTCGTAGCGTGCGATCAGTTCTGTGCTGTTGTAAATGATGGCGACATAGACGACGCCACGGTGCTGGCGCTTGCGTGTCTACAACGACGCGACCAGTACCAGCTGCTGAAAGAGTATAAGCCAAGTAGGTTACAGGTACCGTATGGAGTACACTAGCTATAATAAAGAGAACGCATTTTCAGAGGAGTTTAAGCAGATGCTTAGACTTCATGGTGCGTACGCTACTAGTGTAATCGGTACACTCTACGCTTCTGGACAACCAGATATAGATTGCACATCTATCTATGGTCAGAATACTAAGATAGAGCTAAAAGTATATCGTGGTCTAGAGCTACCTACTAGAGAGGCGGTGCTTAAGTTACTACGAGGCCCGCAGGTCAATGTGATTATTCACCAGCTTATGAAGCGTAAATGTAACTGTGTGCTGGTAGCCCAGATCGGCGCAAAACCAGACACGTGTGCCGTCGTGTCAAGCGAAAAGATTTCGTTTGATTCTATTGAAAGGGTGGCTACAGTTATCGCCCGCCTACCGTATGGAGTATATACCCCATACCAGTAAGGCACCACTATACCACGGAGTACGCCATGCTTGTACCACCTGTACATCCTATGTTCAATGGTTGTTATGTATATGGTCCGTACTTTAATAAAACAAAAGGACGGTTCTTCGTACAAATTAAAGATGGTACAGGCTGTAAAACACTAATGTCGCACAGTAAATATATTTGGATTAATGCATTTGGTCTTCTACCAGACGGCTGTGAGATAGACCATATTAACGGGGATAGGACAGACGATAGTATTAGCAATCTTCAGTGTATTCCAGCTGAGCAGAATCAAGCTAAGTACCAATCGTCACGAACAACACTGTACGTACATCTAAAGTGTCCATGGTGTGAGATAGAGTTTATTCGACCGCATGCTACCTCGCATCTTGGTTATGGTAAATCAGAGCGCGGAGTGCTGTACTCATGTTGCTCGAAGTCGTGTAACATGCACATAAGAAATACATATAAAGGCTACAGCCGATTAGAATTTGAAGGTAACGTAATACGAACATTCACGGCGGCACCACCCGTCAATATAAAGGAGTACCTAGATGGCACGCGCTAAAGTAGACGACAGTAAGTTAGCTGTTGTACAACCAAAGTTCCGCCTAGATGCCATAGACGAAAAGACCGTATTCGCTATTCCAGATGACTATAGCGATATGATACTTCACAACCTATTTACAGGACTACCAGAACATCGTTGGCGCAGGATAGATGGTGACGGCGGTTGGGCTATTCCTGTTACAAAGCCTAATCTGGATTATATCAATCGTACGTGGCAGAAGAACGAATACACAATGAGCGAGACTGCTCGTATTCTTCTTATGTACGAGGAGTTGACCACTAAAGTTGACTCTGCTAAAGCTAAGCGCCGTTGGCAATACATCTTTGAGGATACTCCTACCGAGTTCAACTATCCTTCTCCGCGTAAGCCATTCATGCATCAGCGTGTGGCGGTAGAGGCGGCGTACGGTGCGGAATACTTCGCGCATCTGTGTGAGATGGGTACGGGCAAGTCCAAGATGATTTGCGATGAGTTGCTAAACTATATTATTAGACTTGAGCCTAAGCAGCTACTTAAAGTAGTAGTGGTATGTCCGAAATCACTTATGATTAACTGGGAGCGTGAGCTGTCTGTAAACATTCCACGTGACCTATTCTACATGTCTGTTGTACAGCTTAAAGGTGAGGTTAATTCCATCGACACAATGATGGAGGCTTTCAGCGAGCCCACGCGAATCAAAGTGTTTATTGTGTCGTACGACTCTGTGGCAAGTATGCTTGACCAGTTGACAATGCTTAAGCCGACTATGCTTGTGTGCGATGAAAGCCACTACATTAAGAACAGTGAGTCGAAGCGATTCAAAGGTGTACGCAAGCTAGCAGAAGTATGTGCTATGAGGCGTATTTTGACAGGTACACCTGTGTCTAATACGCTTCTAGATGTGTGGTCGCAGTTTGAGATACTTAGACCTGGTGCTCTTGGATTCAATACGTTCGCTGGTTTTAAGCGCGAGTACTGCAATATTACTAAATCTGGTCCATTTGAGAAGATAGAGGGGTACCGTAATATTGATAAACTAAAAGAGCAGATGAGTCGCATGTCATTTATTGTGCGTAAAGATCAGTGTCTCGATCTTCCAGATCAGATGTATGATACGCACTATGTAGAAATGCCAGAGAAGATGGCCGCTATCTACAAGCAGTTCAACGACGAGTTCTGTACGTTCCTAGACGATGGCTCGCAGATTAGCACAGAGTTTATCATCGTGCAGATGCTACGTCTTAGTCAGATTTGCTGCGGTATGGTGAACGCACAGGAGAAGTTCACTGATGGTACGATGATTGCAGACCTAGATGGTAACATGATGGAAGAAGAAAAGTTTAGGTCTAAGGCTGTCTGTATTCCAGGCGGTGACCTAAAGATGAATGAAATGCTAGATGATGTAGAAGAAACTGTTAAGTCTGGTAGCAAGGTAATCATCTGGTCGCGCTTCCGTATGGACAACAAGATCCTACAGGCGCGTCTAAATGCGCTAGGTATTTGGAATGGTATCTATGACGGCTCCACCAGCGAACGAGATAGGCAGGATATTGTAGATGCGTTCAACACCAACGACGACTTCAAAGTGTTCATTGGAAACACTGGTAGTGGTGGGGTCGGACTTACATTACTTGGGACTAAACCCTGCCCATGTCATACCGCCTTTTTCTACAGTAATGACTTTAGCTATGGCAAGCGGCAGCAGGCGGAAGCGCGGAACCATCGTATCGGTCAAACGAACAAAGTCCTGTACCGAGACTACATCTACAAGGGAACAATAGAAGAATACATATGCCGCAAGCTAAGGCAGAAGAAGGATCTTAGCGATGCTGTAAAGAATGTAGGTGAACTCAAGGAATTCCTACTACACGGGAGGCTAGATGATTGAGCGACTTTATGTCCATCATAACCACAAGAAGCATGTGTGGTACTGCACTATAGCAGATATAACAGCTACAGGCGGCAATCTGTATAGCGCGTTCGCTAAGCTAACCAAGTACCCAGAGAAATTCAGAGGAGCTAAGCGTTGTAAGACTCTACGCAACAAGATTATGGAAGGTAGATATGGCTAAGCTACGCACATCGGCATGCGACGTACACGTTGCTATCATGCGCCTAATACGCCAATGGGCAGACGATAGGAGTAAAGATCCTATCACTAAAGTAGGCGCATGTGTGTACGACTCTGCTACAGGTGGAATGTTCTTAGGCTATAATGGCTTCGCTGCTGGTATTGCTGACACAATAGAGCGATGGGAGCGTCCCATTAAGTATGACTTTGTTATTCACGCCGAGGAAAACGCTCTACTAAAAGCTGTATCAGCTATAGGCGCGCGCACTAAGGAATGTAGCCTCTACTGTACGCATAAGCCATGCTTCAAGTGTATGAGCAAGATCATTCAATGCGGTGTTCACACAGTGTACTACCACCATAAGCATGACGACTCTGCGCTAACAGACACACTAGCCAGAGAAGCCGAGTGCTGCCTAATCCACACCCCTATTATATGAACGGTTGACACGATGCCTATAGAGTCCTTGCAAATTTGCTCGCCTGCGCTATATACAATCGGCCACTCCATGTGTGACAAGATGCGCAAGCCACTATACACACTAGGACTGAATATTGTACTGCTAGCTGGCTCGCTAGTCGCAGAAGAACCGCCAAAGTGGGTGCTTGACGGCATCTTGATGGTAGAGACTGGTAGTTGGTATCGTGATGACGGTACAATTAAGTATAAAGATATGCGACGTGGCGCTGCTGGTGAGTATGGACCGTTTCAGATGACACGACGTACTTTTAATGATATGAAGCGTAAAGGTGAGCAATTCTGGATGCTTGAGACTGATACGAAGTTTGCTGAGAAGTTGACTATACGTTATCTAACATGGCTTGATAAGCACTACGGCCATGGCGACTGGCACCGTAACATTGAAATGTACAACGCTGGACCTAACAACCACAGTCGTAGGTATCTTACGACCGTACTGGAATCCCTACCGTGAAAGGTCAATCCCGTCTAGGCTCACTGGCTGAAACTACAATTAATATAGGTGTAGGCTTTATAATTGCGTTTATTGTTAATGCGATCATCCTGCCCGCCTATGGGCATCCGGTTAGCATAGTAGACAATCTTCAAATTACTGGTGTGTTCACCGTAATCAGTATCATAAGAGGCTACGTAATGCGTAGAATCTTCAACCATCTACAAGTACGAGGATCTAATGGCCCGAAAGCCAACTAATCAATGGTCGTTAGCTATAGATGAATCTATAGCCGCTAAAGAGCTTAGAGATATGTTGAAGGTAGCTAATGCTAGATTGGCTCTGTACGAGCAAATCAAGACGGTGCCTACGCATATCGTGCCAGAGTATAAGGCTAATAAAGGACAGGCAGTAGCTATTGCGCTGCTATCAGACACACATTGGGAGGAACGCGTAGATCCAGAAGATGTGCCAGGGTACTACAATATATATAATCCTACAATAGCTGTTAAACGCGCAGAGCAGATGGCGCAACGCACATGCTTGCTGGCGGATTCCCAGCGGCATCTTACACGTATAGACGATCTTGTACTGGCTATCCTAGGTGACCTCATCACTGGTTTCTTGCATGATGACAATAGAGAGTCGAATTACATGCCTCCGCCTGAGGCTATTCTATTCGCCCTATCACAATGCAACTCAATCATTCGGTATGTTGTAGATAACGGTGGATTTGAGCGCATCATAATCCCATGCTGCTACGGCAATCACGGTCGCACAACAGTTAAGCCACGCGCTAAGACTGCTCCTAAAACTAATCTGGAGTGGATGCTGTACCAACTGCTAGCTAAGCAATGGGCAAACGAACCTCGCGTAACATTCCATATAGCTGAAGGCTCGATGATATACTTAAATATATACGACTTCGTTATACGGTTTATGCATGGCGACCATATCAACTTCCAAGGCGGTATTGGTGGGCTTTGTGTACCTCTACTTAAAGCGGTGCACAAACTTGACCAAACTAAACAGGCCGCGCTTACATGCCTAGGACACTTCCATCAAGCAAGCGATTTCGGTCGCGTTGTAGTAAATGGTAGTATGATAGGTATGAACGCGTATGCTCTGTCAAAGCAGATCGCTGCTGAGCGCGCTAAACAACAGTTTATCCTTATGGATAGACGGCGCGGTAAGTCACTTGTCGCAGACATATTCTGTGACTATCTACCAGAACGAAAGATACTCTAATGAGCTGGACAAAAGAATTCGCGCGCCTAAAGACAGAGGCCGCTAAACCCCCACATAATGCGCAATCAATAGAGGAGATTGCAGCAGAGATTCCTACCACTAATCTGGACAGAGCGTTGCAGTTCGTAAACCAACTAATAAAGGAAGGTCGCGCAGAGCGTGTGAATGGTAAGAAACTTAGTGCGACAGGAGCGTTAGTACCCGCTATATACTATAGGCTCCTAGCTACCCCAGCCAAACAACCTAAAAAGAAGTAACACATGACCGCGTCATCTGACTATGAGAAGTCTAAGTATCTTAATGGAATGGAGGCTGCTAGACGATGCCTTGTACAGTTACGCGAGCATTTCGAAGCTGTAACACTTAATGTTTCGTATACAGACAACAATGGTACAGACGTAGCACTAGAGTTAGAGTGGGGTGAGGACGAAGATAGCGACTATGATGACGATGATGACGATGATAAACCAACCAAGAAGAAAGACTGATATGATCTTCATTTGTTTTAAGAATGAAACAGACGACTACAGCACATTGCCAACAGATGAGCCGCGTAAGTTTCTATTCACACATATTAAGGGACCACCTAACGTAGAACATATACAGCGTAAGCTACGCGAGGTACTTGACACCTGCGATATAGTGAACGATTCTATTGTTTTCAATGGCCCAGCGTATCTCTGTGCATTAGCTGGGTACATCTGGTTCACTCATCCTCTACGTACTACGGTAAACTACTTCTCCTATAATACTAAAGATAAGTGCTACTGCAAGCACACTGAAGTGTTGGAAGAGTAAGATGCGCGTATCGTACAGAATAGAGGTTGCGAACACGAATGGTCAGATTGTGCGCGTTGAAGATTTCACGCGTATAACTAGGGTAACATCCTTCCACAGAAAGGACACAGACCTAGCCAATAAGCTGTGTGTAGAACTAACAAACGCCTTAGCAAAAAGGGGTACACCATGCCTGACGACCAAGTAACATTCATGCTGACTACGTTGCAAAAGCACGTAGACGCATTAGCTGAGATAGCGGGTGAGTTGGCTAACAGTATGGAGCCGTTCACACTAGGCTTTCAGCAGAAGGGTTTGATGGACAACATCAAGCTATACGCGATGGTAGAATATTGTGGTGAGGTAGCCAAAGAGTTGACACGCATAGCAAATGTATGTGAACCACAGATTGCTGACCGCATCACTACTCGCATGATGCAAGACGATATGGATAAGATCGAGTACAGCGGCTACTCGTATGCACCAGATACTAAGCAGTACATCAATGTTACTGGCGAGAATAAGCCTATAATACTTAGCTGGCTTAAGGCGCACGATCATGGCCGAGAGCTTGTTAAGGAAGATTTTAACGCCAACGCCTTTAGCGCATTTATCAAAGGTCAGATGGCAGAAGGCAAGACAGTACACCCTAACATCAACGTGTTTGAGAAGCCAACTCTTACACGTAGGAAGCTGCGTGGTAAGAATGTGTGACTTCCCTCTATCTACTATCAAGGGTGTGGCAGAAGAAGCACTAGATATACTGCGCGATCCTACTAAACTAGAGGAGCGTACAGATAGAGAGGTTATAAAGCGACTTGAGTCAATCATACGTATAGTAGACGATGAACTAGGAGGCGAACATGGGTGACTGTGGATGCGGGGCAAAGAAAACGCCACCAACAAAGACTACATCTACCACACAACCAGCAGGTACTAAACCTGCTGCACCTGTACAGGCTCCTAGACGGATAGATGGCATTGCTACAAAAAAGACTTGTCCTAAGTGCAACTACTGGATGAGTCTTATTATATCACCCTCTACAAAAGAAAAGACATTCAAATGCCAGAACACTTTGTGCAAATTCTCTATGCCATACTCGGCACCCTCGCTATCTCAGTCGGTGTAGTCACTTGGGTGTCAGACAATACGGACGCTAACAGCCGTATTAGGCGTAAGCCATTCACTTGTGTATACTGTATGACAGTATGGGTGGCGCTACCTGTCTGTATGGCTATGTTTCCATGGCTACTTGCGTTAGCGTTGTGGCCTATAGTACACATCACAGCCTACATAATATACCAGAAGGCCATATGATTATAGTAGAACAATCTGTAACACTATTGTCACACACAGCCGAACCAGAGGTTCTACTAGAACGCGCTGGTCGCACATGCTATAAGTCAGAAGATAAGATAAACGAAGATTCAGCGAAGAAGTTTGTAGATATGATCTGCAAACGTAACCATGAGTCTGTACTAGAACACGCTGTGGCTACACTTCTATTCACTACAGATAGAGGTATAACCCATGAGCTAGTTAGGCATCGCATCGCTAGTTATAGCCAAGAATCTACACGGTACGTCAACTACTACAAGAAAGGAGAGATTAGGGTAGTTAAACCGTTAGCACTAACAGATGTGCAGACTAGCGCGTGGCTCATGGCTATGGCTGCCGCAGAGCGGCACTACAATACAATGATGAACATAGGCTGCACACCTGAGATTGCGCGTGATGTACTTCCTACTTGTCTAGCTGCTGATATTGTTGTCACAGCTAACTTCCGCGAGTGGAAGCACATTATTAAACTACGCACAGCTAAGGCCGCGCATCCTAAGATCCGATCACTTATTGGCACAGCTAAAGCTATCCTACAAGGTATCTCACCTACAGTGTTCAAAGATACAACCGAGTAGTTTTTAACACTTGATTTTCCACAAACCCACGGTATAATAAAAGTACGAGGAGGTCAAAAATGACCCAGAGCATCATCAACCCCGCCACCCCCGGCGCACTTTCAACACTTCTCTCAGGAGCAGATGACGATTTCGTAGATATGCGCAAGAAGGACATGATCCTTCCTCGCGCAAATATCCTACAGGCACTTAGCCCTGACGTTGTAGAAGGTAAGTTCCCTGCTGGTACTGTTATTGATAGCTCGACGAAGGCGACGCTAATGGAGCCGCGTAAGGACGGAATGAAGATCGTTCCGCTTATGTACTGGCTTGAGTGGATCGAATGGAATCGTGTACGTAATGCTGATAAGAAGGAGCGCATCATCGCTCGCTCAACTGACCCGCAGAGCGATCTTGCGAAGCGTGCTGATAAGTGGGAAGTATATGTTAACGATCAAGGCCGTGAAGTTTGCACCGTAACTGAGTATTTCAACTTCACCGCTGCTATCGTAGATCCTAAGCGTGGCAACTACGACGACGTATATCTGATTGGCTTCGCTCGTAGCAGCCACCGTGTTGGCAAGATGTGGATTAACCGTATGTTCAAGACGCGCATCAATGTGGAAGGCAAGTTTGTTCGCCCTCCGATGTGCTTCATGCAATGGGCGTTTAAGACTGAGCTTGTTAAGAAGGATGGTTTCAGCTTCTATGTGCCGTGCATTGGCGATGGCGAGGAAGTTCCGCGTGATATGTGGGAACAGCTCAAGTCAATGTCAGATGAAATGAAGGCGCAAAGGCCTGAGATTATGGAGCGCAACAGCAATAAGGATGATGACGCCGCTGCTGCTGATGGCGCTGCCCATACTGCGAGTGCTGGCCCTTCTGAAATGTAATAGCTGAACAGATGCCTCCCGTAGTGTGTTGCTACGGGAGGCTGGTTCGTCTATACACATTATCAGGAGTTAGCCATGCATAAGCTCAAAGTAATAGGTATCACTGGCCTTAAACAAACGGGCAAGTCAACGTTCGCCCGCTACATACATGACATAATCAATGCTGACCCAGCTATTGTTCCTGAGACTGGTATTCACAAGTGGAGCGCAGAGCGATACGCTTTCGCCAAGCCACTGAAAGAGATTTGTCATACACTGTTTGGTGGAACAGAAGATAATTGGTATGGTGACTTTAAGACTGTTCCGCTAGCACAGTGGGCAGACGTTCATCTTCCTATACAGCCTACTCCGCGCAAGCTGCTACAGTTTGTAGGAACAGAGTTGTTTCGTAATCATGTAAATCCAGACTTCTGGCTGCATGTAGCACATAGGTATATCGCTGACATAGCAGAAGAAACTGGCGCGAATGTGATTATCGTAGACGATGTACGCTTTGACAACGAGGCGTCATTTCTACACACGCACTACG